>Ga0080064_1000799_pt1 | contig 74771 bp, 57 predicted proteins | sample Subgrocontami54m_FD_69260 | JGI IMG/M metagenome (GOLD analysis project Ga0080064, IMG submission 69260) | Subsurface groundwater microbial communities from S. Glens Falls, New York, USA - GMW46 contaminated, 5.4 m (SPADES assembly) (version 2) ...
ACTTGGAGTCGCGCGCGTAAGCGCGCGGTGGATCACGCCCGTAAGGGCGTGCGACCGCAGGATCACGCCCTTACGGGCATGATCCACCGCGCCCTCACGGGCGCGACTCCAGCGATCGTGCCTTCCGGTATCCCGTGGAACTTAGTGCGTCCTACTTAGGCTCTTGCGCTCGCCATGGATCGACTCATCGGCCAGACCCTCGGCGACTACCGCGTGCTCGAACCCATCGGGCAGGGGAGCATGTCGCGCGTCTACCGCGCGCTCCAGGTCTCCCTCCAGCGCGCCGTGGCGCTCAAGGTCTTCCAGGAGGAGCTGCTGACGCCCGGCGAGGCCGTCGATCGCTTCCATCGCGAGGCGGAGTACCTCGCGCAGTTCGAGCACCCCAACATCCTCCCCGTGTATGGGGCGGGCGAGCACGAGGGGCTGCACTGGTTCGCGCTGAGGCTCGTCTCGGGGGGGACTCTCGCCGAGTGGCTCCTGACGCGGCCCCGCGTCCGCGCCGTCTGGGCCGTGATGCGCGACGTCGCCGGCGCCCTCGCCTACCTGCACGCGAAGGGGGGCGTCCACCGCGACCTCAAGCCGACGAACGTCCTGATCGAGCGTGGGGTCGGCATCCTCGCCGACTTCGGCCTCGCGCGCCTCGTGGAGGACTCAACGATCACCGTCTCGGGCGCGATGATCGGGACGCCCGCGTACATGTCCCCAGAGCAGTGGAGGCGCGAGCGGGCGACGGCCGCCTCGGACGTCTTCTCGTACGGCATCATCCTTTACGAGGCCCTCGCGGGGTGGCACCCCTTCCTGGACGGGGCCACGACGACGCCGGGCGCCGGCCTGCGTGACCTGATGCGCTCGAATATGCTCAAGGGGCACTTCCGCCCCCTTGCCGGCCTCGGCCTGCCGGCAGAGGTCGACGAGGTGCTGCGCGGATGCCTGGCCGTCGATCGGTCCGCGCGCTACGAGGACGCCCGCCAGATCGAGCGGGCCCTGGACGCCGTGAAGTGGCCCGCAGAGGAGGGAGACGGCCTCACGACGCGCGTGCGCGACGTGGAGCCGACCGTACGCGTCGAGGCCCGCCACGCCGAGCCCACGCCGGCCTCGGTCGTCACGCCGCGGCCGGAGGGCGCGCCGTTCGGGAAGTACCTCCTCCGCGGCGAGCTGGGGAAGGGCGGCATGGGCGTCGTTTACCGCGCGTGGGACCCCTCCCTCGCGCGAGAGGTGGCCCTCAAGGTCCTCCGCGGCGGCGAGATGGCCTCCGACGAGGAGGTCATGCGCTTCGAGCGTGAGGCCCGCGCCGCGGCGCGACTCCGACACCCGAACATCGTCTCGGTCCACGAGGTCGGCGTCGAGTCCAGCCGCCACTACTTCACCATGGACCTCGTGGAGGGGAGGAGCCTGCGCGAGGTCCTCGATCGCGACCTCCTGCCGCTCGAGGACGCGCTCAAGCTGATCGTCCAGGTCGCCCGCGCGGTCCACCACGCGCATGAGAACGGGATCATCCACCGGGACCTGAAGCCGGCGAACATCCTCGTGGAGGGCAAGGAGCGCGCCCTCGTCGGCGACTTCGGCCTCGCGCGGGAGGTGAGCGCCGAGGACGGGGCGACGGTCACCGGGGCGGTGCTCGGCACGCCGGCGTACATGTCTCCCGAGCAGGCGCGTGGCGAGGGTGCGGCGCTCGACGGGCGCTCCGACGTCTTCTCCCTCGGGGCGATCCTCTACCAGGTGCTCACGCGCCGTCCGCCGTTCCAGGGAGACGGTGTGATCGCAGTGCTCCAGCAGGTCATGAACGAGGATCCCGTGTCCCCGCGGCGCCTGAACCCGCTCGTCCCACGGGACCTCGACGTCCTCTGCATCAAGGCCCTGGAGAGAGACCGCGAACGGCGCTACCAGACCGCCGCGGAGCTGGCGGACGACGTGGAGCGCTACCTGCGGCGCGAGCCGATCCGCGCGAGGCCGCCGAGCGCGTGGTACCGGCTCAGCCGCCGCGTGGCGCGCAACCCGGCGGCCTGGGCCGCGGGGGGCGTCGCCGCACTCATGCTCCTGGGCGTCCTCGGGGTCTGGGCGAAGCGTGGGATCGACGACAGGGCGGAGGCTCGCCGATTGCGCCCGGGTGCCGACGCCGCCTGGGAGGCCGGCAAGCTGGAAGAGGCCGTGGAAGGCTATCGCCAGATTGCGGAGGCGGATGCGGCGGACAGGACGGCCGCGGACCGCCTCGCCGACGGCGGCCGCAGGCTCCTCGCGATCCGTCGCCTCCGCGGGGAGCTGAGCGGTCCGAGCCGCGGCTCGCAGGTCGTGACGTGGACCCAGATCCTCGCCCTGAACCCGCTCCTGGCAGAGGCCCGCCGCGAGAGGGGCATCTGCCACCTGGCGGGCCGCCAGTACGAAGAGGCCCGGGCCGACCTGGAGCAGGCCATCCTGCTCGACCCGACCGACGCCTCGGCCCGGATCCGTCTCGCGGAGCTGTACGAGTTCGTGGACCACGACCCCGAGCGCGCGGAGGAGCAACTGCGCCTCGCCGAGAGGAACGACCCGTCGAGCTGGACGGCCATCCTGTCCAGGGGCGTGCACCACCTTCGCCGGAGGGAATACCGGGACGCGCTCACGGCCTTCGAAGCGGTCGTGAAGGCGAATCCCGAGTACCTCCTCGTCCTCAACGACATCGGCGTCTGCTTCCAGCGTCTCGGCGACCTGGAGGGAGCGGTCGAGATGTTCGAGCAGCTCGCGGAGAAGATGCCGCAGTACCCCGCGCCACGCGCGAACCTGGCCAACGTGAAGTACAGGATGCGCAGGTACGCCGAAGCGGAGAAGGACGCTCGCGCGGCGATGGAGGTCGATCCCAGGATGGCCTGGGCCCATGTGGTCCTCGGCCGCATCCTCGAGAAGACGGGGCGGACCGAGGAGGCGGCCGCCGAGTACGAACGCGCAATCGACCTCGATCCGAAGGATGCATCCACCTGGTCCGCTCGCGGACGGTTCCTCGTCGCGAGGGGGGAGGGCGACCGGGGGCTCCCCGACCTCGAGAAGGCCCTCTCCCTCGACCCGACGGAGGTCGAGGCCCTGGCGCACCGCGGGCTCTACTTCAAGGAAAAGGGGGAACCGGTCCGCGCGGAGGCGGACTTCCGCGCGGCGCTCGAGGTCGGCCCGGACGACGCGACGGCCCTCCAGAACTACGGACTGCTCCTCGCGGACGGCGGCCACCCCGAGGAGGGGCTGAAGTTCCTGGACCGCTCGGTGGCGCAGAACCCCGACGAGCCGCTCTACTACGTCAACCGGGCGCGCGCGTACGTGCTCGCCGGAAAGCCGGAACTCGCGGAGAAGGACTACCAGAAGTCGATCTCCCTCGACCCGAAGTGCGGCGTCGCACACTACGGGCTCGGGGCCCGCCGGCTGGAGCGCAAGCGGTGGAAGGAGGCGGCGGAGTCGTTCACGGCGGCGATCGACGCCGGGTACGTCGCGGGGTACTACAATCGGGGCGTCTGCCGCGTGAACCTTGAGGACCCCCGCGGCGCGGTCGCCGACTTCGACAAGACGGTGGAGCTGGACGACAACGCGGGGCGGCGCGACCGGGCGAAGACGTACGCCGCGCAGCTCCGCGCCTCGCTGGAGAACCGGTAGATGGCGGACCGGCTGCTTGGACGGACGCTCGGCGATTTCCGCGTGCTCGACCTGATCGGGCAGGGGAGCATGGCGCGGGTCTACCGCGCGGTCCAGGTCTCCCTCAACCGGCCGGTGGCGCTCAAGGTGTTCCAGGAGGGGCTCCTCACCCCCGGCGACTTCGTCGAGCGATTTCACCGCGAAGCCGAGTACCTCGCGCGCTTCGAGCACCCGAACATCCTCCCCGTCTACGCCGCCGGCGAGGAGGGGGACCTCCACTACTTCGCCCTCCGCCTGATCGAGGGCGGGACGCTGGCGGAGTGCCTCCTGTCGAAGCCGTCGCCGAGGCAGGTCTTCGCGCTGATGCGCGACGTGGCGAGGGGCCTCGCGCGGCTCCACGAGCGAGGGGGACTGCACCGCGACCTGAAGCCCTCCAACGTGCTGATCGAGGAAGGCACGGGGATCCTGGCCGACTTCGGCCTGGCGCGGCTCATGGAGGACTCGACGATCACCCAGTCCGGCGCCGCGGTCGGCACGCCGGCCTACATGTCTCCCGAGCAGTGGCGCGGGGAGAAGGCGACGCCGGCCTCGGACGTGTTCTCGTTCGGCGTGATCCTCTACGAGGCCCTCTCGGGGAGGCACCCGTACGCACAGGGAGCTGCCGAATCCCGCGCGCGGTTTACGCAGCTTCGCCGCGAGGGGCTGATGGAGGCGGTCGCGAAGGGGCCTCCGCCGCCGATGAACGCCGCGGGGGTGCCGCCAGGTGTGGAGGACGTCGTTGCGCGCTGCCTCGCCGCGGAGCCGGCGGGCCGCTTCGCGACGGCCAAGGAGCTGGAGCGGGCGCTCGACGGCGTCGTCTGGCCCGCCAAGGACGATGGGACCTCCCCGACGCTGCGTCCAGGCAGCGATGTGCCGCAGCGCAGTTCCTCGCCCACGATCATCGTGCCTTCACCGCCGTCCGCGCCGGTCGCAACCACGATGACGGCGCGATTCGGCCGGTACGAGCTGCGCGGCGAGCTCGGGAAGGGCGGCATGGGTGTCGTTTTCCGGGCGTGGGACCCGAGCCTCTCGCGAGAGGTGGCCCTCAAGGTCCTGAGGGCCGGCGAGCTGGCCGACGACGAGTCGATCGCGCGGTTCGAGAGGGAGGCCCGGTCGGCCGCGCGCCTCCGCCACCCCAACATCGTCGCGGTCCACGAGGTCGGCGTGGAGGACGGGCGGCACTTCTTCACGATGGACCTCGTCGAGGGGAAGAGCCTGAAGGGACTGCTCGAGGCTCGCTCCCTGCCGCTCGAGGCGACCGTGCGCCTCGTGGTCCAGGCGGCCCGCGGGGTCGAGCATGCGCACCGGAACGGCCTGATCCATCGCGACCTGAAGCCCGCGAACATCCTCGTCGACGGGGAACGCGCCCTCGTCGGCGACTTCGGCCTCGCCCGCGAGACGGGCGGCTCCGAGGGGTGGACGCAGACGGGCCAGCTCATGGGGACGCCCGCCTACATGTCGCCGGAGCAGGCGCGGGGCGTGCGGGAGGGCCTGGACGCGCGGACCGACGTCTACTCGCTCGGCGCGGTCCTGTACGAGGCGCTCACCGGGCGCGCGCCGTTCCCCGGTGAGGCCGCCTTCCAGGTCGTGCAGCAGGTGATGACGGAGGACCCGCCCGCACCGCGCTCCGTGGACGCGCGCGTCCCGCGGGACCTCGAGGTGATATGCCTCAAGGCCCTCGAGAAGGACCCCGAGCGGCGGTACGGGGGCGCGGGCGCGCTGGCGGACGACCTGGAGCGATGGCTGAGGGGGGAGCCGGTCCACGCTCGCCCCGCGACGGCGTGGTACCGGGCCTGGAGGCGCATCGGGCGGAACCCCGCTGCTTGGGCCGCCGGCGCGGTCGCGCTCCTCGTCGCGCTCGCCTCGCTCGGCGCCTGGGGCGTCCGCCGCCTCGCCGTGGCCTCCGAGCTGGGCTCGGTGAGGCCGCAGGCGGAAGGGGCGCTCGCGAGCGGCGACCTCGCCGCGGCCGCGCGACTGTACCACCGCGTGGCGGAGCTGGACCCCGCGGACGCGGCGGCCCAGGACCGCGCGGCCGACTGCGAGCGCCGCGACCGCGAGGTGCGCCAGCTCGTGGCCGCGCTCTTCCTGGAATTGCCGCAGGGGAGGGCCGAGTTGTGGACGCAGGTCCTCGCCCTCAACCCGAAGCACCCCGGCGCCCGCCGCGACCGCGGCATCTGCTACGTGCAGCTCGGGTGGAACGACGAGGCGCGAGAGGACCTCTACCTGGCCGTCGAAGCCGACCCGGGCGACGCGGTCGCACGGGCGATGCTGGCGGAGTACCTCGAGGAGGCGGAGCACGACCGCGAGAAGGCGCTCGAGCAGCTCCGCGCGGTCGATCCGGCGGCGCCTGGCGGCTGGGTGGCGCTCGTCGCGCGCGGCCGCATGTTGATGGAGAAGTACGACCGCGCCGGAGCAATCCTCGCCTTCGACGAGGCGCTCCGCGGGAACCCGACGTACGCGCCGGCCCTCACGAACCGCGGGTCGTGCAAGGAGTCGCTCGGGGACCTCGCGGGGGCGCTCAAGGACTTCCAGGCTGCCCTGCAGGCCCGGCCCCGGGCCTCGACGCCCCGCATCGGCATCGGGAAGATCCTCCGCCGGCGCGGACGCCTGGAGGAGGCGGAGAAATCCGTCCGCCTCGCGATCGAATTCGACCCGCTGTCGTGGGACGCCCACGAGGAGCTGGGGATGATCTACTACGATCGGCGCAAGTGGGCGGAGGCGGAGGCGGCCTACACGAGGGCCGTGGAGCTTGCCGGCGAGAACGTCAGCCCGCGCATCGTGCGAGGCTCGGCCCGCCTGCTGACCGGGCGGCTGGAGGAGGGGAAGGAGGACATCGAATGGGTCCTCGCCCGGCAGCCAAATCATCCTGACGCCCGGGCGGAGCGCGGTGTATACTACGTTCGCCTTGGGGAAGTCGCACGGGCGGAGGAGGACTTCAAGGCCTCGCTCGCGGTCGACCCGGACAACCCGATCGCCTTGCATGAGTACGGGTTGCTCCAGTGGAGATCAGGGCGGACGGAGGCGGCGATTCGCTGCTACGACCGCTCCATCGAGCTCTTCCCCGAGGAGCCCACCCACTACGTGAACCGCGGCAGCGCGTTTCACGCCCTCAAGGACTACGACCGCGCGGAGGCGGACTATCGCCGTGCGCTGTCGCTCCGGTCCGACATTGGCGAGGCGCACTTCGGCCTGGGGCTCTGCCACAACGTGGCGGAGCGCTGGGCGGACGCCGAGGCGGACTTCACGAGGGCGATCGGGAGCGGCTACCAGCGGGCGTACCTGAACCGCGGCGTGAGCCGGTACAGGCAGGGGAGGCTGGCCGAGGCGCTGGCCGATTTTGAGACGGCGGCGTCGACGGAGACCGACCCCGCGCTGAAGAAGAAGGCGGAGGAGAATGCCAAGTCGATGCGCAAGGCCATGGGGGAAGAAAGGTAGCGCCCCGGAATCCCCTTGAGTTTCCTTCAGGAACGGCGAAGAATCTGGGTCCGAGAACGGAGGACGTCATGCCCATCCCGGCGAATCGCGTGAAGGACCTGTGCTTCGTGCACGTGCACACGAACGCCCCCGGCGCGGCAGACCCGGGGTACGCGAAGAAGGTGCTCCAGACGATCTACAAGCAGGCGGTGCCGCCGACCGTCAAGGTCCTCTGCACCCGGGGGGCCCCGCAGAACCAGCAGTTCTTCGGAGGGTCGCTCAAGAAGGCGGGCGGCGAGCGGCAGCTCGACTTCCTCGACAAGGCCTGCTTCTCGATCCACCTCGAGGAGTTCACCGACGGCCAGGGGGCCCGCGGGCAGGTCTGTGCGGTCCTCGCCAAGCATGTCGCAGGGCCGCAGGCGATGAAGTGCGCCTGCGGGAGGATGGTCAACCCGGGGCCCAAGGCCCGCTGCCCGTACTGCGGCCGCGCCGTCGTGACCGCCGGCGTGATCGCGGGCGGCGGGGGAGACGAGCTCGAGCTGCTCGACCAGACGGACCAGACCGTCGCGGCCGTGCCGGGGCTCGACGCGGCGCCGCCCGACGCCCCGCTGCAGTCCTCCGACCTCGGCGCCCGCATGGCGGCCCGCTCCCGCGGCGCCGGGGCCGCGAAGGGGAGCTGGGTCCGGGACAACCTCAAGATCGTCGTCGGCGTCGGCGCGGTCGTCGTGGTCGGCCTGATCTGGTTCCTGTTCCTCCGGGGCAAGGGGATCAGCACGGCCTGGAAGGAGACGTTCCAGAACTGCAAGTGGGAACCGTGCGTCGCGGAGCTGGAGAAGCAGGTCAAGGGCGGCGCGGTCGCGGAGCGGCCGGAGCTCGAGTTCCGCCTGGCCCAGGCGAAGCTGGAGCAGAAGGCGCAATCGGTCAACACCGTCGCGGGGACCGGCCCGGACATCGGGCTCGTGCAGACCCAGCTCCTGGCGACCGGCGCGGAGACCCTCTTCGTCCTGATGAATGTCCAGAACGGCCTCGTCTCGGCGGTCGACGTGGAGCCGAAACACTTCTACCTGCTGTACCGGGCCTCAAACGAGACCTTCCAGATCAACTTCGCGGAGCCGATCGAGGAGGTGCCCTGGGCCAGGACCTCGATCCCCCCGAATTCGAAGATGAAGGTCGGGCTGTACATGCCGGTGCCCGGGAAGAACATGGACGTGATGTACCTCGTCTACAACAACGGGTCCTACTATCGCCGCACGATCATCGCGCAGAACTACGCGCGCGTCTCGAGCAAGTCGTTCGTCGAGGGGCCCGAGTGGAAGGCGACCGCCCCGGAGGCCGCCGGCGAGCCGATCGTCCACGACCCGGGGCCGACCCCCGGGCCGGGCGGGGAGACGGGGACGCCGATCACCCCCGACACGCCGACGGGGCCCCCGCAGCCGCCGCAGGCCTCCCTCCAGATGGCCTTCGGGAGCGCGCTCGACCTGAATGGCTGGCACATCCAGGTCGGCGGCAACTACCCGAGCGGGATGATCTGCCAGACGCTGACCGCCGGCGAGGGGAAGGAGTTCCTCGTCGTCGAGGTAAAGCTCTATCCGCAGACCGACGCGGCAGCGCAGTGGCCGATCGCCTCGAACGACTTCAAGCTCTGGCACGACTCGGGGAGGAGCTTCGACTCCGTCGGCGCCCTGTACGCGAGCTACCAGACGCCCCAGGGCCCGAGACCGATCTTCGCCGAGTGGTACCAGATGCGGTGCGGCGAGCCGGGTGAGAAGCCGGGGACGATCCTCGACTCCGACTTTGCGGTCTTCACGGACCGCTACGAGCGGACGGTCGCCAAGGCGCAGGAGGGGGTGATGGAGGTCGTCTTCCCGATGCCCTCCCCCTGCCAGCCGCACGAGTACCGCCTGCACGTCGCCTTCGGCGCGAAGCCCGCGGAGCCGCCGGGCGCGCCGCCGGGGAGCATCCTCGGGCCGGGGTGGACGAACCGGACGCCCGGGTGCAAGCCGGACGCCATCTCGATCGGCGACGGGCGGAACTACAAGACGAAGTTCGCCACGGAGGACTGGGTCGTCCTGATCACCGAGCCGACGCCGCTCGTGGGCCTGTACACGGACCGAACCACGCTCGGCGACCGCGGCATGGTCGTGCGGCTCTCCCTCGACGTGACGCCCTGGGCGTTCCGACGCTCCTCGGCCGCGCCGCCGCCGCTGGAGACGGGCGCGTTCGCGCTCCGCTCCCCGAAGGGGGGGGAGTGGAAGGCGCTCGGGTGGATCGTGTCGGCCGGCGGCCCGGACGTGATCGTCGACAAGGTGATGATCGTCGGGAGCGACACGGCAGGGGAGGCCTCGATCGACGTGCAGGGGACCGAGGCCGTCGTCCGCGTGGGTCAGGGCGGCGTCGCCCACCTCGCCCTTCTCGTGGAAGGTTACAAGGATGAAGCGTCGCTGATCGAGTATATGCTTGTCCACGGCCTGAAGACGATGGAGTAGGACCATGCCCCGCCGCTCCTGGTTGCTCTGCCTTGCCCTGATCGCCACCCTCCTCCCGGCGAGCCTGCCCTGCCAGGCCGAGGAGAGGGCGCGCGACCTCGAGCCGCGGATCATCTCCGTGGTGGAGGAGTCCACGCCCAGGACGGTCTGCATCCGAGCCCACCTCGTCGATAGGTTCGCCGTGCTTGGCAGCGGCTCGATCATCAGCGCGGACGGGTACATCCTGACGTGCGCGCACGTCGTGGAGGCCCTTCCTGCGATCGGCGGGCAGCGGCTGAACGTGATGCTGACGGACGGGAGATCGTTCGACGCGGAACTTCTCGGGTCGCACGCGAAGCGCGACTTCGCGGTCCTCAAGATCGAGGCGGAAGACCTGCCGTACTACGAGCTGGGCGACAGCGGCGCGCTCGAGAAGGGGACGTGGGTGGTCGCGCTCGGTCACCCGATGGGGATCATCGGGAGCGAGGCCACGGGAAACGACGTGCCCGCGGTCACCGCCGGCGTGGTCACGGGGATCGGGCGAAAGATGATGGCGAACAGCGGCGGGTTCGACTTCAAGCTCTACCCGGACGCGATCGAGACCGACCTGCCGCTCTTCTTCGGGAACAGCGGCGGGCCGCTCGTCGACATGGAGGGCAAGCTCGTCGGCGTGAACGCCGCCATCCGCATGGGCGGGGAGCCGAGGAGCTTCTCGGTCCCGATGGCGACGGTGAAGGGCTTCCTCGCGATGCTCGAGAGGGGCGAGAACGCCCTCGACGGCGACGAGCCGACCGGGTTCCTCGATCGCCTCACGAAGTTCGTCGAGTACGCGCAGGAGGTGGGCGAGCAGGCGCAGGAGCTGGAGGTGGACCCGCGTCTGGACCGGCTGAAGGAGGAATTCGTGCAGGCCGCGGAGACGGTCTCGCCGTCGGTGGTCTCCGTCCGCCTCGGGGGGGAGCGGGTGGCGTTCGGCGTCGTGGTGGACGAGGACGGGGTCGTCGCGGTCCCGCACCACACGCTCACGCGGAAGGGGTTTGGCGCGTTCCTGGTGGGCAAGGTGCGGGATGGGCTTCCCGAGGATTCGGGGCTGCGGCAACTCCTCGACCCGCTGCTGCCGAAGCAGAAGCGGGGGAAGATCACGGTGGAGACGGCCGACGGGGGCGTCTACACCGCGAAGATCCGCAAGTCGGCGGAGGGGATCGACGTGGCGTTCCTGGACGTGCACTACGGGGACGACGAGGTGCCGCCGGCGATCGAGCTGGCGGACGAGGAGGCCCCGGTGCGCGGCTCGTGGGTGATCTCCGTTACGGGTGAGCAGGCCCCCGCGGGCGTGGGGATCCTCTCGACGGCGGGGAAGCGGATCGACGCGGTCACGCCAGTGCCGCTGACGCTCAATGACCTGCTCGACATGGCGAAGCAGGACATGGGGCTCTTCGACGCGCGCAACTTCCCGAACGTGCTCTTCCACGACGCGTTCGTCTCGAACAAGGGGGTGGGCGGGCCGCTCCTGGACGGCCAGGGGCATTGGCTGGGGCTCAACCTGTTCACGCTCTCGCGCGGGGCGGGGTACGCGGTCCCCGCCGCGGATGTGTTGAAGGCGCTGCGGAATTGATGGACGGGGGGGAGTCTGCTAGAATCCCCCGCTTCGGGTTTTCTTCGTCGATTGGACAAGGAGAAGTCATGCGCCGCCTGACGGTGCTCTCGCTCCTCTTCGCGTTCGTGATCGCGGGCGTGGCCCGTGCGGACGGCGAGGAGAAGAAGATCAAGTGGGTCACGGACTTCGCGGCGGGCCTGAAGGCCGCCCAGGAGGCCAAGAAGCCCGTCTTCATCGACTTCACCGCGGACTGGTGACCCGGCTGCGTCGAGCTGGAACGCGGGCCGTTCCAGGATGCAAAGGTGATCGAGGCCTCCGAGAAGCTGGTCTGCATCAAGATCGACACGGACAAGGACTCGGAGACCGCGGAGAAGTACCAGGTCGAGGCGATCCCGACGATCTACTACCTGAAGCCGAACGGCGACATCATCAAGGAGTCCGAGGCGAGCGACGCCGAGGGCTTCGCCAAGGAGATGGAAGAGATGGTGAAGAGCTTCAAGGAGGAAGGCGAGGGCGGCAAGTAGCCTGTTCGCTGAAACGCACCCGGGGGCCCGCCGGCATCGGCGGGCCCCTGTTCGTTCCGTGCCACCCAGTTCGACTACCGCGATGGGAGCACCGGCCAGACGTTTGTGGCGAGGGCGAGATCGAGCGCCGCGTCGCGGCCCTCGATGACGAGAAAGCTCCACTCGTGCGTGAGGCGGCTGCCGCCCTCCACCTCGAAGGAGACCTCTTCGCGGGAGACGCGGCACGACGAGAAGCCCTCGCGATGGTCCTGCACCACCCAGAGGTCCTTTCCAACGCCGATCAGCCCGTTCGGGAGCGCCAGGTAGGCGTGGTCGGGCGTCAGCGCCTCCCAGGGGACCGCGACGACCTCCGTGTCGAGCCCCGCGGGGGAGTATCGGACCTCGTCCAGGTCGCACGGGAAGACCACCCGTCCGTGGCCCGCCTTCCACGGCAGCAGCGTGAACCGCGCGCGGACCTCGTGGATGTCCTTCCGTAGCCGCGTCCAGACCAGCCGGCTCGTGACCGCACCCTCGACGCGCACGCGCAGCGGGCCATTGGAGACCTCCGTGCGCGGAAACTCGCGGACCTCATCGCAGTACTCCCCCGTCTTCGTGTTCACCCATTTCCCCTCGGGGCCCTCGACCTCCCTGGCGGCCCTGATGGCGGCCTCCGCGTGCTCGCGAGCGTACGTCATTTCGACCGGGAGCGGCGCCCAGCCCGTGGAGTCGCTCACCTGGGCCCTGAGGAGGTGCTTCCAGGCGCGCACGACGGGCTCGACGTCGGCGCCCTCCGCATTCGCCACCGCGGCCGCGCGGAGGACCGCCTCCCGGGCGCGGACGACCTCGGTGTGGATCCCGACGTCGTCCTCGACCGGCTGGTCGTGTCGGCCCATCCAGAGGTAGACCTGCTCCGGGTTGTCCCCCTTCCAGGGCGAGTCGAGATAGGGCCGGGCGGGGGAAGGCACGACGCCGAGCGTGCGGACCTCCTCCACGTACTGCGAGACCGAGACGATTCGATCGCCTCGCTGCTCGCGCTCGGCGAGGTGCCGCTCGTATCCCCCGAGGACCTCGGGGTCGAACCGGAAGCGCTTCTTGATGCCGTAGGGGTTCGATCCCGTCGCGACCGGCTCCCCGTCGCCGAGCTTGGTCCAGTCCACCTCGATGCGCGTGCCGTCGGGCGCCGCGTAGGAGCGCGACATTCCGGGGACGACGACCACCCCGCGCGATGTCAGGAGCGGCGACTCGTCCTTCGGCTGCCAGAAGTCGTAGGTCCCCTTGGCGGCGACGGCGACCTTCCACCCATTGCCGCGCAGGCACGCGAGGAGCCCCTCGCCGAACTGCCCTTCCTGGAAGAAGGCCACGGGCGACCGCGAGAGGCCGTGCGCGGCGAGGACCTCGTCGTCGATCTGGATGGCCCACTCCAGGTCCTCGCGCGGGAAGGCGAGGACGAGCTGGTCGGCGTAGTGGCAGCAGACGATCTCGACGCGGCCGCCGGAGACGACTCTCTGGAGCTTCTCGAGGACCTTGGGGTGCCGCTCGGCGAGGACCTCGACCATGTACCCCTGCATCTCGAAGTCGGCGCCCCATTCGGGGTGGCGGAGGTACATGTCCAGGAGCGGCTCGAAGCTCTCCGTGACGACGGCGTCCTCGGCCCTGCGGCTGCCGGCGACGAACTCGATGTTGAAGTGGTAGAGGGCGAGGGCGTAGCGCCGGGGCTCGTCGGCGAAGGCGGAGAGGGCGATCAGGAGGGTGAGGAGCGCGCGCATGGGGGCCTCCGTTGGAAGTGGGAGAGCATGCGCCGCCGCCGCCCCGGATTCAAGCGACGAGACACGGGCGGAAATCCGCTTGCCCACTCCCGTGAGCGCTCCTACAATTCAAGAGGAAGCGTCTTAGGAGTCTCGCCGTGGACGACGATGGCAAACCAACGGAGGAGCACATACGCCCTGAAGCGGGTGGTCTGTCCTCCAGCGTGCTGGTCCTCAATCGGATTTACGTCCCGATCCAGGTGATTGGCGCCAAGCGGGCCTTTTCCCTCCTCTACAAGGACTCCGCCGAGATCGTCACCCAGGAGCAGGACCGGATCTGCAGCTACGACTTCCCTCGGTGGGTCGAGCTGTCGATGAACGGCTACGCGGCCATGCAGGGCCTGGACGACTTCATCCACACCCCGGCCCTGCGGATCCTCGTCCCCCGGATCATCCGGCTGCGCCGGTACGATCGCTTCCCGCTGCGCGCCGTGAAGTTCAACCGGCGGAACATCCTGGCCCGCGACGAGCACCGCTGCCAGTACTGCGGGAAGCGCCTCCCGCCGTCCTCCCTCTCCCTCGACCACGTGGTCCCGCGGAGCCGCGGCGGGAAGTCGACCTGGGGGAACGTCGTCGCGGCGTGCAACGCCTGCAACACGCGGAAGGGTGGGCGCCTGCCTCACGAGGCGTCGATGCACCCGCTCCACGCCCCGGCCGCCCCGAAGAGGAATCCGCTACTCGCGGAGAAGGTCGCGCACCAGCGCTACCAGGTCTGGCGCCTGTTCATCGACGGCGCGGGCGGCGTGGACGTCCGGTAGCGCCCCGTCGTTGCGCTGGCCCGGTCGGTGTGCTACGCTTCCGATGACGGGGGTTGTGGAGGGGGCAGGGGACGCGCCGCAGTCCCCTTCGGGAGTGAGCCAGATGATCGCCAAGCGCGTCCAGCGCGTGGTTCCCAGCGGGATCCGGAAGATCTTCGATCGGATCTCGAGCATGAAGGACCCGCTGGACTTTTCGATCGGACAGCCGGACTTCGACGTCCCCGAGCCGATCAAGGAAGCGGCCTGCAGGGCCATCCTGCAGGGGAAGAACCGCTACTCGGTCACGCAGGGGATCCCGGAGCTCCGCGAGAAGATCAAGTCGCACATCAAGAAGACCACCGGCGTCGATCCGGAGGCGGTCCTCGTCACCGCCGGGACCTCGGGCGCGATCATGCTCTCCATGCTCGTCCTGTGCGAGAAGGACGACGAGGTCCTGATCCCGGACCCGTACTTCATCCTCTACCGCAACGACGTCGAGCTGTGCGGCGGCGTTGCGAAGTACGTGGATACCTACCCCGACTTCCGCCTGAAGCGCGATGCGCTCGAGGCGGCCGTGACGAAGAAGACGAGGATGCTGATCCTCAACAACCCGGTGAACCCGACCGGGGTGGCGTACACGGCCGACGAGCTGCGGATGGTCGCGGGATTCGCGAGGGACCACGACCTGCTCGTGATCTCGGACGAGATCTACGACGCGTTCTCGTACGACTTTGCGCACGAGTCGATGCTGAAGTACTACGAGAAGACGGTGCTCGTGAATGGGCTCTCGAAGACCTACGCGATGCCGGGCTGGAGGCTGGGGTACGCGGCGGGGCCGAAGGAGATCCTCGACTGGATGACGACGCTGCAGCAGTTCTCCTACGTCTGCGCGAACACGCCGTCGCAGTACGCAGGGGTCGTGGCGCTCGACTTCGACATGTCCCCGTGGATCGACTCGTACAAGAAGAAGCGGGACCTCGTCTACGAGGGGCTGAAGGACTGCTACGAGGTGGTGAAGCCGCAGGGGGCGTTCTACATCTTCCCGAAGTGCCCGTGGGGAACGGCGGACGAGTTCGTGAACGAGGCGATCTCGCGCCGCGTGCTGATCGTGCCGGGGAACGCCTGCTCGCGGAGGGACACGCACTTCCGCATCGCCTTCGCGGCGCCGGACGAGACGATCAAGCAGGGGATCGAGATCCTGCGCGGCATGGCGAAGGAAGGCCCCACACGGCGGTAGCGCGCCCACCGCGCCCTCGGCCGCCCGCCTCCCCGTTCCGGGGCGCGCTCCGCGGACGGGCTTGATCCACAACTTCATGACCACAGGGGGCCCAAGTCAGGAGCGAGAACGATGTTCAACCGCAATCGAATGGGCGCCTGGGTGCTGGCGGTCGCCATCGGGGTGGGAGGGGGCTACGCCTGGGCGAAGATCACGCGGCAGAGCGCCGAGGCGGTCCAGGAGAACGGCCGGGTCGTGGTGAAGGGGATCGCGCGCGAGTACGGCGACCTGGTGACCGTCTGCGTCGACCCGACGGGCCCCGGGCGGCAGTGGATGTGGTTCCGCGCGGCGGACGGCACGCTTCGGCGGATTACGCTGTACGTCCCGCCGGAAAACGAGGACCGCGTCCTCACGATCGAACGGCCGCTGGCGGCGGACACGAACACGCTCGTCGAGTAGGCGAGGAGGCGTTTCGCAGCGAGGGGGACCTGGGGCCGTACCCCAGGTCGACCTCGAGTCGCTTCGACGATGCGATCGGGGAGGAGGCCGGGCATGGGAATCCTGCGGAACATGTTTGGTCCGAGCAAGGCGGAGATGTGGCAGCAGCTTGCCATGGACATTGGTGGGCAATACGTCGACGGCGGGTTCTGGAAGGGGGACAAGGTCCAGGCCCGGGTAGGGGAATGGACCGTCACGCTCGATAGCTACACCGAGTCGAGCGGGGACACCCAGGAGACCTACACACGGCTTCGCGCGCCGTACGTGAACAAGGACGGCTTCCGATTCTCCATCCATCGGGAGGGCCTCTTCAGCGGAATCGGACGCTGGTCTGCATACGAGACACCGCCCGACGTGGATCGATAGAATGTGGCGCGATGAAGTCGGCGGCGAGCCGTCCTCCATTCCCCTTGAGTTGGATATCCCCGGGAATCCGCATGTCGTTGATCGGCCTTCGAGACGTCAGTCATCACTTCGGCACTCGTACGATTCTCGAGCACGTCGAGCTTCAAATCGAGCGCGACGAGCGCGTCTGCCTCGTAGGACGGAACGGGGCCGGCAAGACGACGCTCCTCGGGCTCATCGCCGGCCACCTCGACCCCGACGAGGGGGAGGTCATGCGGGCCCAGGGGACGCGGATCGCCTGGCTGGAGCAGGCCGTTCCAGGCGAGCTCGCCGGGACCGCGTTCGATCTCGTCTGCGGCGGACTGGGTCCCGAGGGGGAGGCGCTCGCGGCCTGGCACAGGGCCCACGCGCGGGTCTCCGACCACGGCGATGAGGCGGCGCTCGACGAGCTCCACCACCACGGAGCAGCCCTCGGGACACAGGGGCGGGCACAGCTCCTGCAACGCGTGGAGGAGACGCTGTCCCGTATCGGCGTCGAGCCGGACGCGGAGATCGCCGCCCTCTCGGCAGGGATGAAGCGTCGGGCGCTCCTGGCGCGGGCCCTCGTGGGCGGGCCGGACCTGCTGCTCCTCGATGAGCCGACGAACCACCTGGACATCGATGCGATCCGCGGGCTGGAGGAGCTCCTCCTGCGCAACGCGCCGACGATCATCTTCGTCTCCCACGACCGCGTCTTCATCGATCACCTCGCGACGCGGATCGTGGAGCTGGACCGCGGACGCGCGACGAGCTGGGGGTGCGGCTACGCTACCTTCCTGGAGCGCAGGGAGGCGGCCTGGGAGGCGGAGGAGGCCCGCGACGCGGCGCTCGGCAAGAAGCTGGCCGTCGAGGAGGCGTGGCTGAAGAAGGGGGTCAAGGCGCGACGGACGCGCAACGAGGGCCGCGTCCAGGCGCTGTACCGGCTCCGAGAGGAGCGAAACGCCCGCCGTGCCCGTCCAGGACGCGTCCGTACGGTGCTCCAGGATGCGGAGCGCTCGGGGACGCTCGTCGTCGACGCGAAGGAGGTCGGGTTCGCGTACGGAGAGACGCCGATCCTCCGCGACTTCACCTGGACGCTGATGCGCGGGGACCGGGTCGGCATCATTGGTCCGAACGGGTCGGGAAAGACGACGCTCCTGCGGGTGCTGCTGGGGGAGCTTGCGCCGCAGAAGGGGACCATGCGACTCGGGACGAACCTGGAGATCGGCTACTTCGATCAGCTCCATGCGCAGCTCGACGAGGACAAGAGCGTCATCGACAACGTCGGCCGGGGGCTGGAGACGGTCACGGTCTTCGGTCGGCCCCGCCACATCCTCGGGTACCTCAGTGACTTCCTGTTCACGCCTGAGCGCGCGGGGGTCGCGGTGCGCGGCCTCTCGGGCGGTGAGCGCAACCGGGTGCTGCTCGCGAGGCTGCTGACGCGGCCGGCAAACCTGCTGGTCCTGGATGAGCCGACGAACGACCTCGACGTGGAGACGCTGGAGGTGCTGGAGGAGATGCTCGGGTCCTTCCAGGGGACGCTGCTGATGGTCACGCACGACCGGGCCTTCCTCGACAACGTCGTAACGAGCACGCTGGTGCTGGAGGGGGACGGGAGGGTGCGGGAGTACTTCGGCGGGTACGAGGACTACCTACGGCAGCGGCAGGCGGATCTCGATGCGGCGCCGCGGCCGGCGCGGGCGGCGGCGCCGGGTCAGACACCAAGGGAGCCCCGTCCGAAGCGGCCCACGATGCAGCAGCGCCGCGAGTTGGAGGGGCTGCTGGAGCGGGTGGAAGGGCTGGAGGCGGAGCGGGACGCCCTGCACGCGACGATGTCGGCCCCCGGGTTCTACGAGCGGGGCCCCGAGGATGTCGTGAAGGCGGTCGACCGGCTGAAGGTGATCGAGCAGACGCTGACAGAGAGCTACGCCCGCTGGGAGGAGCTCGAGGCGACTTAGGTCCGTCAGCTGCGGAATTCACGCCCTTCCGAGAGCTTCATGATGCTTTCGGTTGGTCTCAAGAGGCGCCGGGGGCTATGACGGGAACCACCCGCGCAGTGTTGTCAGGACGCGCAAGAAGGCTGAGTCTGAGCATCGGCCGAAACTGACCGTCGCCGCGAGCCTTGCGAAGATTGCGCAGGAGGGGGGCTTCCTGACCTTGCGCAGGGCCTTTAGGAAGGCCGCTTTCGGATCTGGAGGCTTCGTCACCTCGGCAGGCCAGAGACCTTCCCCCTGAAGCCAGCATCGAAGGTCGGCAGTCGACCCTGGCCAGGAGACTGCCTCGGCGACGTGGGGAGAGTCGCTCCAGACCCACTGCTCGACTTCGGGATCGATGACGATGCAGCGCGCACGATCACGCCACCTGGTGGTCAGCTTCTGTTCTACATGCGCTGAGAGTACGTCGGCATCCGAGCTTGGTGCTCCCTGCCAATCGCGGTCAAAGACTACGAGCGCGTGGGTGCACTCTGCTGCGAAGGCCGCCGCCAGTTGGTCGCCCGTTTCGTAGCAGCCAGGGTCGCGGTTCGGATGCACGGCCAGCACGTAGTCCACAATTCGCATGCCGACCGCCTTCGGGCGGCTGAGGACCCCCGCGATGGACTGCTCGATGTCCTTGTCGGCGACAACGACGACGAGATCGCGGGTCACCCGAGCACCCCCGCCGCGAACAACGTCCCGAGGTCGAGGGTCCCCTTCCACTCCCTCAGTCGCGGATGCTCGTGTCCCCGCACGATGTCCACCGATCCGTCGGCAGACCTCGCGAAGCACAGGAGATGCTCCGGGCGCGCCATCCCCAGGACGACGGGTGAGTGCGAAGCGCACAAGACCTGGCTCTCATACACCGAGGAGAGGGACTGGTACATCGTCTCCACCGCGCGTGGGTGAATGCCGTTCTCTGGCTCCTCAATCAGGTAGATTCCCTGTGAACCTGGTACGTAGGCGAGGAGCGTGAGGGCCAGCAGCCGAAGCGTGCCGTCCGACACGATCCAGGAAGGGGCCACGAGCCCGTTGTCGTACTCGATGACCAGGTAGCGGTGCCGGTCTTCCTCGCGCTCCACAGTTCGGACCGTGCGCACCGACGGAATGGCCGTGCGCACGTGTGCGATCCAATCCTCGAATCGCGGCCGGGCGTTGTTCCAAAGGTCCTCTACGACCCAGGGGAGATTCGATCCGTCGGGACGAAATCGCCTCGGTGCGCCCGGCGGACTGGGGTTCCTCATCGCCTCGGCATTCAGGACGACGCGCTCGACCCCTTCCAGGAGGACGCGCTTCACCCAAGTGGCTACGGGGAATCGCGTTTCGTCCTCAGGGAGGCTCGCGAGCGCCGACTTTCCCGGGCCGAGACGCCACGGGTTGTTCCATGCCGACGTCTCAGCCATGAAGTAGTCGTTCCCAGACTCCCCGATCTTGTTGACGACCTTCTTCCAGCCCGGCGGCGTCTTCTTGTTTGGCTCGTGCACCAGCGAAGAAGGCGCGACGCGCACCTCGGGGAACAGCAGGCGCTCTCGACGCTCGACAGTTCGCGCAGGGGTAAGCCAGAGTGTCTCGCCGAGCAGGCCGGCCTCCGTCCCGTCCTTGCCTACCCCGATGGAGACCTCATATCGCGCGATCTGGTACCCGCCGTTGGGCAGACGCGCTGCGCGCTCCTCGGGAATGCAGAGCTCGATCGCCAGCTCGAACTTGTCCCCCTGTCGCATCCAGCACAGATGAGAAGGGTCTGACGTGCGGCGCGGGGCTCCCCGAGAGGTGTCGCCCAGCATCGCTGCAAGCGGTCCGACCTTGAGGATGTCCCCAAGGAAGCTGACGACGTCGAGGAAACTCGACTTTCCGGACCCATTGGGCCCGACCAGGACCTGGAACGGCGCGATATCCTCCGCTACATAGCGGAGGCATCGAAAACCGAGCGCCTCGATCCGTGTGATCATGGATCCCTCGTCCCACGGGGCTGGTGATGGTAGCAGATGCGCTGTACCGTGACCATTGCCTACAGGACGACAGCCTCCGAATCTACCCGGCCCAGTGTTCCGGTTCGGGCGGCGGCGGGCCGGACCCGGGACGACGTTCGAGGATCCGCCGGCAGGTCACCTCGGCCGTGTCGGACATGTCCCCCCAGTCGATGCAGATCGTGCTCGGGGCCTTCGGGTCGGAGTGGAAGGCGAAGTAGCCGATCGAGCGGAGGAGGCGCCGCTTCAGCCACGGTTGCCTGCCGAGGAGCACGCGTGCGTCCACGGGCACGATGTAGACCTGCTCGCGACCCCCCTGGAAGCGGTGGCAGACGACCTCCCTCACGTCCTCCCAGGGGATCACGCCGAACCCCAGCAGCCCCGCATTGTGGTAGATGCCCGCCTTGTTCGCGACCAGGGATGGAGATGGAGCCAGGATCCCGAGCAGGGACTTTACGCCCAGGAACGCCGTGAACGGCGCGGAGAAGTACGAGAAGAACAGGAATTTGCCCCGGACCTCCCATGCGAACGCGTCCACGATGATCAGGAGCGCGAGGGCGAGCAGACCGAACCCGAGCCCGCACAGCAGTGCGAGCCGTCGGGGCGACGGGTAGAGCACCACATCGCCTTCCTCAAGCCGCTCGATCCCCTGCCAGTCCATGGGTCGACCTCGATTCCGAACTCCCCGTACCGCCAGGATGGGTCGTCTCTGCGCTCCTCCGCGCCCTCTGCGCCTCCGCGGTGAACGCCCGCGCGCCGCGGCGGTCACCCACGCCCGAAGTCCCGATCACTCGACCACGAGGCCCTGATCGGACGCCACGCGGAGCCGCAAAGAGCGGCCACGCAGGCCCGTGCGCGCAACCAGATGTCTCGAGAGCGGCCCTACGACCAGCCGCTCGAGGGCGCGCTGGAGCGGGCGCGCGCCATAGCGGCGGTCGAAGCCGCGGGATGCCAGGAACGCTACGACGTCGTCCGTCCACTCCAGCCTCAGCCCCGCCTTCGTCAACCCCTCCCGAGACGCGATGTCACGCAGCTCCTTCTCCGTGATCGCACGGATCGACGCCTCGTCCAGCGGGCGGAACGTCACCACGCCGTCGAGGCGGTTGTAGAACTCCGGGCGGAAGAACTTGCGCGCCTCCGCGTCGTACGACGGCGGCGGCGCGTCCCCGAACCCCATCGCGGCCCGCCCCTCCGCCCCCAGGTTCGACGTCATCACGATCACCGTGCTGCGGAACGTCGTCCGCCTTCCCCAACGGTCCGTGATCCTCCCCTCGTCGAACACACCCAGCAGCACGTCGAAGACCTCGGGGTCCGCCTTCTCGACCTCGTCCAGCAGCACCAGCGTGAACGGCTGCTGCCGCACCCGCTTCACGAGCTCGCCCAGCTCCCCCCCGCCGAGCCCCAGCAACCGCTCCGCCGCCCCAGGCAGCGCGTACTCGCTCATGTCCAGGCGCACCAGCCGGTCCGCTCCCTCGCCGTGCCCGAAGAAGAAGCGGCCAATGGCCTTCGCCAGCTCCGTCTTCCCCACCCCCGTCGGCCCGCAGAAGAGCAGCACGCCGATCGGCCTCGCAGGGTCGTTCAACCCCGCCTTGAACGTCGTCACGAGCGACGTCGCCGCGCGGCACGCCTCGTCCTGGCCGATCACCTGAGCGCGGAACGCCCCGTGCACGTCCTCGGTCGAGAGCGGTACGTCGTCCCGCAGGAACAGCTCCGGCAGCCCCGTCCGTCGCACGAACCGGTCGATGACGAGCTGCTCCGTCACGCGAGCGACATGCTCGCGCTTCGCCGAGGCGAACACGTCCCGCAGGAACGTCGCTGCCGCGCCGGGGAAGGCCTCATACGGCGCGAATCGCTCGTACAGGCGGTGCGCCTGCCTCGGCACGGCCGGGTCCGCCTCCACGCCGCGGTCGCGGACGAGCGACTCCGAGACCCGCGAGAGGACCTCGATAGCCCTCTCTCGCGGCATCGGCGGAATGCGCAGGACCTGGAACGGGTCCGTCAGCCCCGGGAGGAGCCGCCGGCACGCGTCCAGCTCCGACGGCGTCGCCTCCGCGACCAGCCTCAGCTCCTTGCGGTGCAGGAATGGCAGCAGGAACGCCGCGATGCCGTCTCCCGCCTCCTTGCCCCCCAGCCGCACCAGCTCGAGCAGGCGGTCCACGCAGAGCACGCCGTCGACCTCGGAGAGCTCTGAGATCACCTCCTCGCAGCGCTCCTGCCACATCCCGAGGTACTTCATCCCCGCCACGATCCGCGCCGCGGAGGTGAACCAGAAGGCCTTCTTCCTGAGGAGCGCCTTCTCCTCGTCCTCCTCGTCCGCGCGCAGCACCTTGCGCACCGCGTCTACCAGGATCGCCGTCTTCCCGCAGCCGGGCTCGCCGACGATCAGGACGTTCGCGCGCTCCTCGCCGATGCGTCGCGCCAGGTCGGCTACCTCTGGCTCCCGCCCGTGTGCGCGCGACCAGCGGCGGCGGAAGGTCGCATCGCCGACGTTCTCCGCGATCAGCCGGAGCGTCGCGCACTCCGGGTCGTAGGGCGCCGACTCCGCCTGCTCGGGTACACGGATCGGGATGTCGTCCAGCCAGACCTTGGGCGGCGAGAGGAAGCGAGAAAGCTCCCGCGGCGTGAGGTGCTTGAGGTGGTCCTGCACATACTGCGTCAGAAGCCGCTTCGCGTTCTCCGCCTCGGGGTAGTGGAACATCACGCCGACCGTCGGCGCGGCGCAGACGCGGTCGCCGGCCGTCTCGCGCGCGAGGACGCACGGGACGCGGAGCGAGACCGCCTCGGCGCAGACGTGGATGCGCTCGTGGACCTTGTCCTCGGCCCGCACCTTGTACTCCGGCCGCACGGGCACGCCGAAGGTCTCCAGGCGCGCCTCGATGAGGTCCCCCTCCGGCCCCCATCCCTTCGCGTGCTCGCGGTTGAGGTAGTCCTTGAGCTGCCGCAGCGCCTCGTCGGCGTCCGCGGCCGCGGCGACGATGGGCTCCTCCTCGCAAACGAGCGCGGCGGTGACCAGCCCGTCGAGGTCCTTCCAGAGCAGCACCGGGAATCGCACGGTCCTCATGGGCGGCCCTCCTCGGGGAGGGGGAGCTGGGAGAGGAGCCACTCGCGGAGTCGGGCGGGCGCGGGCTTGCCGCGTACGACCTGGCCGGTGCGCAGGTCCGCGAGGGGCCCGTCCAGCTCGTGTACGCGGACCACCGGCGGGAGCGCGCCCGCCTGGTCGCGCAGCGCCGCAAGCACGGTTGACCACGCCGCGGCCGCGTCCTCCGCCGGCGTCAGCGGCGTCGCCCTCACGAGCACGGGCTGGAATCCCAGGGGGCCTCCGTGGAAGAGCCGCGTGCCCGCCTCGGTCTCCGCGAGGAGGGCCGCGCCGGGCCCCTCCACGAGAAGCGCCAGCGGTCTGGACACCCACGAGGCGGTCACGCCGATCCCCTCCTCGAGCAGCTCGCGCACGCCCTCGAGCACCGATGCGCCGTGCGCGAAGGGCTCGTCGATCGTGTCGACCACCCAGACCAGCGCGCGCTCGTCACGTCGTGCCATCGCCGCGAGCAGCGCCACCTCGCCGAACAGGTCGCGCACCCGCATTGGGAGCGGCCGGTCCTCGCGGCGCGTCGGCTCGACCAGCTCGCCGAGGTAGGTGCTCACGTCCTGCGCGACGCACATCTCGCGCCACAGGTCCCTGAACGGGCCGTCCCACTTGTCGGCCGAGGCTGGCACGTGTCTGGCCGGGAGGGAGACGATCATCCTCGGTCCCCGCGCAGGGCGCTCCACGGACCGGTGGAGCGCCTGGAGGAACCGGCGGACCTTCTGCGCCTGCTCCTTGGCCTGGTAGTAGCCGTAGTGCGTCGCCGCCGACGAGGCATCCACGGTCCCCCCTGTTGGGCGGGCCGTTTCGATGGACGCCTCGAGGCGGGCGAGCATCGCCTCGGCGCGCGAGAGCGCCTGTTCGACCGGCTCGACCGCGGCGAGCCACGCGCACCCGGGGCGAGGCGTCGCGTTGACGAGCGGGTCGACGCGGACGCCGAACGCGCCCGCCTCGGGGACCAGCGTGATCACCGTGGGCGTCTCAGGCGCCAGCGTCGAAAGGCGCGCGGAGACCGGCTGCGCGACCCTCCGCTCGATCGCCCGCTTCAGCGCACGCGCGCCGAGCTGGGGGTGGTACCCCTCGTCGATGACCGCCTCCAGCGCGCGCGGGTCGACGTCGAGGATGCACCGACGCCGTCTGAGGCCCTCCCGCGCGAAGAGGTCGCGGATCAGCCTCCGCGCGATCCTCCCGACCTCGTCTCGCGTGAGGCGCTGGAACGGGACCACCCGGTCGAGCCGGTTGAAGAACTCGGGGCGGAAGAACCGCTCCGCCGCCTGGAGGTACGCCCCGCGGTCTCCGGGGAGCGGCTTGAAGCCCACGCCGCCCTCCGCCTCCCGCGTGCCCAGGTTCGAGGTCAGGACGAAGATCGCGTTCGCGAAGTCCGCGGTGCGGCCGAGGGCGTCGGTGAGGCGCCCCTCTCCAAGCACCTGCAGCAGCAGGTCGAAGACGCGCGGGTCGGCCTTCTCGATCTCGTCGAGGAGGACCACGGAGAACGGCTGGCGGCGGATCGCGCTTGTCAGGAGGCCCTCGGGCTCGTCGAAGGTCCCCACGAGGCGCGCCGGGGCGCCCGGGTCGACGTACTCGTTCATGTCGAACCGGAGGATCCGCTCCTCGTCGCCGAAGAGGTACCGCGCGAGCGCCTTCGCGCACTCGGTCTTCCCGACCCCCGTCGGCCCGAGGAAGAGGAGCGACGCGAGCGGGCGGTCGGGGTCGTTCAGCCGCGCCTTGGCAATGCAGACGACGTCCGCGCAAGCCTGGACCGCCTCGGACTGCCCGACCAGGTCGCGGCCAATCCCCTCCAGGACGGCCTTCCGGTCCAGGCCGAGTCGCGTATCGAGGACGCCAAGCGAGAGGCCGCTCCAGCGGTGGAACTCCTCGAGGACATCCACCCGCGCGACCTGCTTGCCGCGGCGCTTCGCGGCCACCGCGGCGAGGAAGCGGACCGCCTTGCCCGGGAAGGCTACGTCGCGCACGTATCGCCGTTGCAGGTCGAGCGCGGCGGGGAGGGCCTCGAGGTCGAACTTCGCCCGCTGGTCCGCCTCGATCCGCCGCATCGCTCCGATCAGGATGCGGAGGGTCTCCTCGGCCGACGGCTCGCGCACGGGGAGGACGTGGAAGAGGTCGGCGAAGCCCCGGTCCAGCTCCTGGAGGACGCGGAACCCCTCGGGGGTCGCCTCGCCCAGGATGCGCACCTCGCGCCGCTCGAGGTAGGGCTTGAGGACGTGCGCGACCGACAGGCGCGCGTCGGCGGTGATCCCCGCGCGGAAGAGGCCGACGAGGTCGTCGAAGTAGAGCACGTGCTCGCGCGCGATGGCCTCCTTGAGGATCGCGAGGAGGCGCGACTCCCACTGCCCGACGTACGACATCCCCGAGATGAGCCGCTGGGGGGCGAGGAGCCAGGTGTTGCGGTCGCCGCCGCCGTGGCGCTTCGCGAGGGCACGGCGCACCTGCTCCTCGACGATGGCGGTCTTGCCGACGCCGCGCGGTCCCACGAGCAGGACGGGGGGCCTCTCGGGGTCGCGCACCAGGCGGGCGACCTCCGCGATCTCCACGTCGCGGAACAGGACGCCGCCCGCGTCCTCGGGGGAGAGCCACTCCTCGAGGCAGTGGCCGACCTGGTCCAGCTCGACCGCGCCGCTGCGGACCTCGCCCTGCTCGATCGTGATGAGCTTGGAGTCGTCCTGGATCTCCGCGGCAGGGCAGCGGTATCCCTCGACGTCGACAGAGGTGACCCACGCGCGTCCCTGGAGGGCGCGGTCCTCGGGGCGCTCCTCGCGGTCGATGCGCTCGCGGAACCACGCGGCGAGGACCTCCGAGGCTCGTTTCTCGACGTCCGCCTCCCGTCTCGCCGTGAACCAGACGTCGGGAATTGCGGGGAAGAAGCCCACGCGGCCCCCGAGGCCCTCGAACGATGCGACGAGGAAGCTGCCGTGGGCGACGCGCTTTCGGAGGTCGAGGTCGAGCTTCAGGACGCGTCCTCGCACGATGGGCGCGTGCGCGAGGCGCGCGAGGTCCTCGTGGCGGTCCTCGCGGGCCTGGCTGTCGATGTCGCGGCGCAGCTTGCGAGCGAGCCCCTGGAGGGAGCGGCGGAGGTCCTCGTGCTTCACCTCGGGCTTGCGCTCGAAAAGGGGCCTCGCCGCGAACACGGGCAGCGACGAGCCCTTCTTGCGGCGCTCCTCGACGTAGACGGGAATGGTGATCCTCATTCCTCGTCCTCCCCGACGAGCTCTTCCTCGGCGGTGGCCTGCAGGCGCTTCTCGAGCAGATCGGCGAGGAGCGCTCCCAGGCCGCGTTCGGACCACGAAAAGGTCTTCACGAGCCGCACGTCGGTCGCCTTCGAGAACGCCAGCTCGTAGGTCCGGCACACCGGCTGGGTCGGGATCGCGCCCCTCCGCTCGATCCCCTCGGGAGGGGCGTAGAGGTCGATCCCCGAGGCCGCCACCTCGACGAGGCAGGGCGAGGAGGACTCGCGCTCCTTGAACGAGTGGACGCCGATCTCCCCCTCGAACCGCGGGAACGCCGCGGGGCCGACCAGTTCGAGGCCCAGGCCGATCACGCCGTCTCGCGGGCTCTCGAGCGTCTGCGCGGGGCGCGGCGCGAGGATGCGCTCGACCGCCGGCCCCTTCCGCCCGCCGTGGCCGGGGTGGAACTCCCACACGAGCACGCGGAGGGCCGCGGCGCGGGCCGCCTCGCGGTAGGCCTGCGCGAGGGTGTAGAGCGCGAAGGGGGCCTCGGAGAAGACCGCGACGACGGCGAGGTCGGGGCGGTCGTAGCGGACGACCCAGTATCGCAGGAGCAGCGTGCGCCACTCCGATGTCAGGTCGACCAGGCGGGCTGCCAGGGTCTGCACGTCGCACGCGGAGCGGCCGAGCACGGCGTAGAGGCACTCGTCCTCCAGGTGGACCACGCGCTCGGACAGCGATCGGTGCGCCTCGACGGTCTTCCTGCGCTCGGGGAGCCTCCCGAGGGCGCGGCGCTCCTCTTCGGTGAGCTTCGAGGGGGAGAGGCCGCGACGCTCCAGCGGTTCGATCCTGGCGACCTCGTTCCGCACGTCCCAAGCGGCGGGGCTGCGGTCCAGGCGCTGCACGAGTCGCCTCAGGTCGGCCGCGCGGACGGCGAGCGAGGCGAGCTCGGGCGCGACGCCCTGCTCCTCCTCCCTGCGGGCCCGCGCCTTGGGCCGGACGCGTCCGTCGGCGATGGAGACGTCCGCCGACAGCGGGACCTCCCCCGAGTATGCGTTCAGCTCGTCGGCGAGCGGCGCGAGGAGCTCACGCTCGATCGTGCGCTTGAGGGGTCTCGCGCCGTACCGCGCATCGAAGCCGCGCCGCGAGAGGTCGGCGGCGACGTTGTCCGACACGTGGAGCGCCACCTTGCGGTGCATCACGCCGTCGCGGCGCGCGATCTTGTCCAGCTCGCGATGGACGACGCGGACGCAGGTCTCCTCGTCGAGCGGCAGGAAGGGGACCACGCGGTCGATGCGATTGAACAGCTCGGGGCGCACGGCGTCCTTCACCTCGTGGAGGAAGTGCTCGCGCGCCTCGGCCTGCGCGCGGGCGTCGGCGAGGAAGCCCATGCGGCCGCGGCGGAAGGTCTCCGCGCCGAGGTTGCTGGTCAGGATGACGACGGCGTTCTGGAAGCTCGCCACGCGGCCCGAGGCGTCGGTCAGGCGGCCGTCGCCGAGGGCCTGGAGCAGGAGGTCGAGGAAGAGCGGGTGGGCCTTCTCGAACTCGTCGAAGAGGACGACGCCGAACGGCTGCTCGCGGACGCGGGAGGTGAGGAGCCCCTCCTCGCGGCCTGCCCCGCCGACGAGTCGCTCCACGGCGAACGGGTCGGCGTACTCGCTCATGTCGAAGCGGACCATGCGGCCGGGGTCGCCGTAGAGGTGCTCCGCGAGGGCCTTGGACATCTCGGTCTTCCCGACGCCGGTGGGCCCGACGAAGAGGAGGGAGGCGATGGGGCGGCCGGGGCGGGCGAGGCCGGCCTTCACGGTGGCCAGGAGGTCGACGACGAGGTCGACGGCCTCCGTCTGGCCCATGACGCGGCCGGCGAACCAGCCGCGGGAGGCCTCGAGGTCGAGCGGGACAGCGTCGTCGAGGAGGAAGCGGGGGAGCCCGGTCTCGCGCGAGAACGAGGCGACGACGTCGCCCTCTCCGAGGGATGCGCTCGTGGGGGCCTCGCGGAGGAGATTGCGGACGAAGCGGAGCGGACGGCCAGGGGCGACCGAGTACGTCGCGTACCGGCGGTGGAGGCGGTCGACGGCGGCGAGGGCCTCATCGGAGACCCTCGCGTGCCCCGCTGCGTGGGCGCGGGTCCACTCGGCGAGGACGCGCCTCGACCGGTCTGGCGTCGGCTCGTCGATGCGGACCTGCTGGAAGACCTGGAGGAGGTGCGGGTCGGCGCGCTCGATGCGGGAGATCTGGTCGGGGGTGCACTCGGCGACAGCGAGGACGTCTCCGCGCCCGATGTACGGGCGGAGGAAGCCAGCGACGCCCTGGGGATTGCCGACGTGCTGGCCGACGCCCATGAGCTCGAGGAGGTTTCCGAGGTGGACGACGGCCTTCGCGCGGGAGGCCTCCTTCCAGAGGACGGTGCAGCGTTCCTGCCACATGCCGAAGCCGGTCATGCCGGCGACGATGCGGGCGCCGGTGGTGGACCAGAAGCGGGCGTGGCCGAGGCGGTGGTGGCCGGCGCGGCGGATCAGCTCGTGGAAGGAGGCGGTCTTGCCGACGCCGGAGGGGCCGACGAGGAGGACGCTCCGCGGCTCGTCGCCGGCGAGGACCTCGGCGATGCGGGTGACGGCGTCCTCGGCCTCGTAGGCCATCGGGAGGGCGGGGCCGGACAGCTCGGTAACGACGCCGATCTCGAGGAGCTGGCACTTGGCCTCCTCCGCGGCGCGGTCGCCTTCGGCGCGCTGCCTGGGCGTGCGGATGGCGGCCTCGAACGGGAGGCGGACCACGCGGAGGGAGCGCCCCCGCTGCGATTCGACGAGCCTGGGCAGCGAGAGGTGGTCTCGGGAGCGCCTGAGGGCGGCGAGGGCGTGCTGGGGGACGAGGCGGTCGAGTTGATCGCGGGTGCGGGCGACGACCTCGATGCCGAGGGCGGGGAGGAAGGCGATCCAGGCCTCCTCGCCCTGGCGCCAGCGGATGTAGTCGAAGCGGAGGGGGATCTCGCGGTCGAATGCGGGGTCTTTGGGCGGGGCGAGGACGACCTCGACGCGGTCGACCTCGGGGGTGACGTCGAGTTGGACGGAGTGGAGCCTGGACGGCTCGATTGCGGCGACGTGTTCGCGGGCGTAGGAGACGAGAAGGCGCGCGAGGTCGTCCTGGTCGTCCCCGAATCGTGAGACGGCGGAGTGGAACAGCCCCTCTGCGAGCAGCGCCCCGCCCTCGAGGGCCTGTGTGACAGCGACGAGATGGAACGGTATCCGAGGCATGGAGCGCCATTCCGCCAACCGCGGGGTGTGCTGTCAAACCATGTCGGTGGGAAGCGGGAGATAGCCATCCACTCCGCTTCGATGATGGGCAGCCACGGGTGGCTGCCTCTTGGCGTAGGGCGCGCCTGGCCGGGGTGGGGGGATCCCCGCGATTCGGAACTCGGAACCAGCAGGATACTCGCCGAGGACGCTCCGCGCCCGCGCCCGCGCCCGCGCCCGCTGAGCCGTGCCCGTCCCCCGTGCCCGTCCCCCGAGCCCGTACCCCGAGCCCGTACCCCGTGCCCATGCCCGAAGTCGATGGCGTCGGGAACGGGCGGATAGCGGGAACGGGATTCGGGTCACGGCCCAGCGGGCGCGGGCGCGGGCGCGGGCGCGGAGCGCTCACCCGAGCTCGCCCGCGTGGGGCGCGGAGAGGCCGCGCTGTCTTGGGGGCATGGAGTCACCCTGTGCGTCCAGACCGATGGGTGTGGTATCCTGCTACTCCGTTGCCTCCCCGTCAGGAGCGAGATCCAGGGCAGGAGCATCGTCCCGAGACTTCGCAGGCGAAAGCCGGTTTCCACGTGCTTCCTGCTGGTTCCTCGGGGCGACCGGTCGATTCTGGAAGCCTCGGCCCCCCTATGCGGGGCAGGATGGCACGGGCACAGGAGGATGTCTCATGCGCGGGCGTGCCATGTCCTCTCTCTTCCTTCTGGCCGGCGCGGCGGCCTGCTCGTTTGCCGGCCCACTCCTGTTCGCCCAAGATGCCTCCGACGGTCGCTCGCCAGGCGCGGATTCGACGCCTCCACAGCCTCGCGTGACGATGGAGTTCAAGCGGGCGGAGCTCGTTGAGGTGATCCAATTGCTCGCCAAGGAGGCGGGGGTAAATGTCGTCATCGACCAGGACGTCAAGGGCGAGGTGACGATGCGCTTCAACGACGTGCCCTGGACGCAGGCGCTGCAGGCGGTGGTAAAGACATCGGGATACGCACTCCTCGAGGAGGATCGCGGGAGGGTCATCCACGTCGTCAACCCCTCCAAACTGCAAGCCCAGATGGAGACGCGGGTCTTCAAGTTCAAGTACATCAAGCCGGACGAGTACTTCAAGGCGAGGATCACGACAGGCGGCGACGTTGGCGCCACGCCGACCAAATCGATCAAGCGGTTCACGCTCCTGGATACGCTTGGGAACATGCTGACGAGGCCCCCGGCCGCGAACTCGGGCGGTTCCAACACCACCCAGACCCTGGGACGCCTCGACTACCAAAAGGACCAGAACTGCATCACCGTCGTCGATACGAAGCCCGTACTCGACAAGATCGAGGCGGTCATCCGCCAGGTTGACGTGGAACCCGTGCAAGTCCTGCTCGACGTGACGTGCCTGAGGACGAGCAACGAGGACTTCATCCAGATGTTCACGGACTGGTCGACCCGCGCGGACGGCGGCATGACGACTGGCCTTGGGGCCACCGACGTGGACGCCTGCGCCCCCGATCCGGCGCTTGCGAAGTACCCGTTCCACATCGGCCCCTCGCCGAAGGGCTCTCCATCCGTCGGGACGCACCCGACGTTCCTGGACGACCACGACATGACGGCGATTTTTCGCCTCTGCGGCCGGGACCCAGACACGGAGTTCATCCAACGACCGAACGTCGCCGTCCGATCCGACAACGAGGGGACCCGGATCTTCTTCGATTGGGAAGTCTGCGACGGCGAGCGCCCGGGGGCGATGCCAGGACCTGGGGTGATCCAAGTCATCGTGGCGAAGGACCCATGCGACGCCGCGAGCGAGCACGAGTTTCACCTCATACCACACCTCATCGTTGGGACGACCAAGACCCTCCTGACCATCATCCCGGAGGACTGCGGTCTGGGCAGGCACCAGGCGACGATCGTGACGCACGTGCTCCTGGAGGCCAACCAAACGATGGTCCTCGGCGAACCCCAGATGAAATGGACGGGCCAGACCCCGAGCGAGGTTTCCCCGGTCCAAGACGCCACGCCTCGCGACGACGAGCTGTCACGGGATCACGTCTTCATCCTCGTCACGCCGCGAATCGTCCGCCCTCGGTAGGCGCCCGTGTGGTGGTCCCCAGGATCCGGGAACGCCCCGCCCTCGAGGCCCCGGGTCACAGCGACGAGATGGAACGGGTAACGGGTACGTGTGCCTGGTGCAGATGCGGCCATGCACCCAGGGTCGCGAGCTTAGTTGACTCGGCAGGTCCCACCCGGTAGGTTGCCGAAGCCGGGATCGGGGGTCGCCATGACCAGAGCCGCTCCACTCGCTATCTCGATCACCTTCGCCCTGATAGCTATGGCGTGGATGTGTTGCAGGCCCGGCAATCGGGCGCCTCAGACGAAATTGCCGGTCGCAACTCAAGCGTCCATTCGGATCGGCTCGCTGCGCCTCGATTCGATTCCCACTCCTGAGATGGCGGCTTCATGCGGAGGGGAGGGCCCATCGGCCACGTCACATCGACGAGTAGATGGGGAACCGCATTTCCTGGTGGGGGCGACGGCGGAACAGAGGGGAGCCTACGAGCTGATTGAGGATGCGTGGGCGATCGTGATCAAGGACCAGAGCGGGTCGGTCAGAGAAGCGCAGGCGATCCTGGACGAGCACCAGGAGAAGGCGTGCAGCCTACTTCTCGATGCCCTCAGACTCGACCCCGACGATGAGATCGTCACCCGGCAGGCCCATCGAGCCGACATGCGGTACGGGACGTACCGCGAATTGGCGCGTCTCCAGATGGACCTCGGACGGCCCGACGATGCTCTCGGCACGTACGCCACGCTCTTGGCCAGACTCCCTTCGCCGGACAGCGGGATCTGGGTCGACATCGCGGCGGCATGGGAGGCGAAGGGGGACCAGCCCCGAGCGCTCGCCTACTTCTGGACCGCCGCCGAGAGGGGCTACGGGAGACATGACGTCGATCCTCGTGGGTTCTTGTATGACGCGATCCGTCGCCTGACTCCCGATGAGGCGCAGCGCGTCGAGCAACTCCAGTCGGAGGTCGAGAAGTTTGGAGACTGGATCGCGCACTACCATCTCGCCCGGTACTTCAACCCGGGCGGGACCGACGAGTGCCTCCCACGCGTGCGGGCTTCACGCCTTGAGAGTATGGTGGCGGCCTTGGAGGGCGCACGGGCAGCCCTCGATCGCTCCGAGGCGGCGAGTGGGCACCGTGATCAAGATCTTCATGATCGGCTCGACAGGGAGTGCCTGGATGCGAGGTTTCGACTTGCGCGACGAATTGGACCGCCTCCGCGTCGAGCCGCACCCAGCATTGCACCGCGGCGAAGTTCGTTGATCGGACGACAGGACGCCGGTACGCCGCCGTCGCCGGGACGGGAGTCCCACGTGGCCAGGCTGGCAGGCGTCACCGCAGTCGTGATCCTTGGCCTCTTCGTGGTCGCGTGCATGCGCGCGCGACACTTGGCGAGGAACGAACCGCCCTCGAGGCCCTGTGTGACTGCGACGAGATGGAAGGGGAGCCGAGGCATGGAGCGCCATTCCGCCAACCGCGGGGTGCGCTGTCAGACCATGTCGGTGGGCAGGTCGTTCAGCTTGTCGACGACCGGACGCAGGAGTATCATTTCGGCATGAAAACGAGAGAACAGGCGCCGACAGGGGAAGCAGGGGCCCACGACCTCGCCATCCTGGCCCGCCTCTTCAAGCCCGGCGAGCCTACGCTTCCAAAGGGTGTCGCCCGCTCCCTGCTGGGCTTCCGGTTCGGAGCGGCGGATGTCAGGCGGATGAACGTCCTTGCGGAGAAGGCGCGCGAGGGCGTGCTATCGAGAGCTGAGCAGAGGGAGATAGCGAGCTACGAGCGCGTTGGGCACCTCCTCGCCCTCCTGCAATGCAAGGCGAGGAACTCGCTCAAGAAGAGGCCCGCTTCGTAGGTGACCATCCCAGCCTCGCTTCATCGGCTCGTCTGGGCACGCGCCCACGCCAGGTGCGAGTACTGCCAGATGCCGCAGCGGCTCGATCCGCTCCCGTTCCAGATCGATCACGTCATCGCGAGGATGCACGGCGGGCCATCGCGATCGAAAAACCTTGCACTCTCGTGCTACGCGTGCAACCACCACAAGGGGCCAAACCTCTCCGGCCGAGATCCGAAGACTGGTCGAGTGGTTCGACTCTTCGATCCTCGCCGCCAGATCTGGGCCGAGCACTTCGTCTGGAGCGGCCCTCGTCTCATGGGGCTAACGCCGACCGGATGTGCGACCGCGATGGTGCTCGCCGTCAACCTCCTCCATCGAGTAGCACTCCGTGCCGCCCTGCTCGAACTCGGGGAGTGGCCCCCTCGGTCGAGTTGAGCCCCGGGCAGTCCCCCGGAGAACCCTACAGCGCGCCTCTAGCAGGGCGGATCGGCCAGACACGTGTGTCGCGCATCTGGGCCATGTGGCGACATGATACCACGTGCGCCAGACGCCCTGGATGCCGGGCCTTGGCGGAGCCTGGCGGCCTTGGCGGTTAAACCTCGAGTGCGCACCACCCATCTTCGGCTGAAGCCGGGGCGGGCGTCCGGACGATCATAGGTGGGGGGATGGTCCCTCCGTCCTCCGGGGAGACTCCGTGAAGAAGCTGCGCACCGCCGTCGCCGTCATGCTCTGCGCGTGGCCGATCGCCACGATCGCGGTATGCGCCGCATTCCGGATGCACCCCGGCCGCTTCGATGCCCCCGAGATCGCCTCGTGGGCCGCCGTGGCGGGCAGCGCCACCGCCCTCCTCGCACTCCTCCTCGTCGTCATCCTCTTCGCCTTCTTCCGCGCCCACCAGCGCGTCCTCACCGAAATGGAGTCGTTCCGCGACTCGGACCGCGATCGCGCCCGCCGCGTCCGCGACCTCCAGGGGCGCGTCGACTTCCTCTCCGCCATCCGCGAGGCCAACATCGTCGTCAGCCAGGACGTCGAGCCCGAGGCCCTCCTCGTCAAGCTCCTCGAAGTCGCCAGCTACGTCGTCGGGAACCGCGAAGGCGACGTCATCATCGTCCACGAGTGGGACGTGCGCGTGGGAGCCGTCGTCCCCGTCGCACGACGCCGCGGGAAGGCGTGCGAGTTCGGCAAGGCCCTCGCCGACGTCTCCTCGGGCCGCCACGACGTCCAGGAGGCCTACCTCGAGGGCCGCCTCCTCGACGAGCACGACGACCAGGGGCGGATCCGCCTCGTCATGCCGATGTCCACCGATCGCCAGATCGTCGGCGTCCTCGAGGTCCACACCATCCTCGACGGCGGCCCCGAGGAGCGCGCCGAACGTCGCGATCGCCTCCGCGCCCAACTCCCCGAGTTCGCGAGCTGCCTCGCCGTCGGCCTCAAGACCAAGGACCTCTACACCAGGACCATCCAGGACGGCCTGACGGGCCTCTACAGCAAGAGGCACTTCCTCTCCGAGATCCGCAAGGCCTTCGACGAGGCCCGCCGCGAGGGGACACCGCTCTCGCTGGTGATGACCGACATCGACCACTTCAAGCTGGTCAACGACACCTACGGCCACCAGACCGGCGACGTCGTCCTCAAGGAGGTCGCCAAGGTCATCCGCGAGGGCGTGCGGAGCTACACCTACGCCTTCCGCTACGGCGGCGAGGAGGTCGCCATCCTCTTCACCCGCGCAAACGCCGAGAAGGCCCAGGCGGCCGCCGAGCGCCTCAGGAAGAAGATCGAGGCGAAGCGGTTCATCTCCGAGAAGGGCGTCTCGTTCAAGGTCACCGCGAGCTTCGGCGTCGCCGAGCACGCGGGCGGCGTCTCGACGCCCGACGAGCTGGTCCAGCGCGCGGACGAGGCCCTCTACGGCGCCAAACACGGCGGCCGCAACCAGGTCCGCGTGTGGGACTCCGAGGGGGCGCACGCGTGCCAGAAGGACGACTGATCGACTGCGGGCGCGTCCGCCTGCACACCGTCATCGAGGGGAGCGGCCCGACCGTGCTCCTCCTCCACGGCTTCCCCGAGTTCTGGTACTGCTGGCGACACCAGATCCCCGCGCTCGCCGACGCGGGCTTCCGTGCCGTCGCGCCCGACCTGACGGGGTACAACCTCTCCGACAAGCCGAGGGGCGCGGAGGCGTACCGCATCCGCTACCTGATGGACGACGTCCTGGGCCTGATCCGCGCCCTGGGCTGCGAGCGCGTCCACGTCGTCGCCCACGACTGGGGCGGCGTGCTCGGCTGGTACCTCGCCGGGAACCACCCCGAGGTCGTCGACCGGCACGTCTCGATCAACGGCCCCCACCCGACGCTCATGCTCCGCGCCCTCCAGTCCTCCTGGGCGCAAATGAAGAAGAGCTGGTACATCTTCTACTGGCAGCTCCCGTGGCTCCCCGAGCAGACCGTCCTCCACCCGCTCTTCATGCGGCGGGCCCTGAGGGGCTCCTCGACGCGCAGGGAGGTCTACACCGACGAGGTGCTGGCTCGGTACCGTGAGGCCATGGCGCAGCCCGGCGCGGCGACGGGGGCGATCAACTGGTACCGCGCGATTCGCTACCCGCGCCTGCCGCTGCGCCGCGTGGAGCGCCCCACGCTGGTGCTCTGGGGCGAGAAGGACCGCTTCCTCGGACCGGAGACGCTCGTGGGGCTCGACCGCGAGGTGAGCGACCTGCGCGTCCAGCGCTTCCCCGAGGGGTCGCACTGGGTGCTCCACGAGCTGCCCGATCAGGTCAACTCCGCCATCCTGGGGTTCCTGAGGGAGTCGTAGAGCTCCTCGTGGGCTCCGACCATGCGCTCCACGGAGTAGCGCTCGCGGACCATCGCCTGACCGCGCGCGGCGATGCGCGCGGCGAGCGCCGGGTCGGCCAGGAGGCGCTCGATCGCGGCGGCGAGGGCCGCGGGGTCGTCGGGAGGCACCAGGATGCCCGTCTCGCCGTCCACGACGAGGTCCGTGTTGCCGCCGACGCGCGTGGCGACGACCGGGCGGCCCGCCGCCATTGCCTCCAGCAGGACGATCGGCAAGCCCTCCCAGCGCGAGGGGAGCACGAACAGGTCGCAGGACTTCATCAGGCCGACGGCGTCCCCGCGGAACCCAGCGAGGCGCACGACGTCGTCTACTCCCAGTCGGCGCGAACGCGAGGCGAGCGCGTCGTGCTCCTTGCCCTCGCCGGCGACGACCCAGCGGAAGGGGCGCCTCCGGAGCAGCGCGGCGGCCTCCAGGAGCACGTCGAGTCCCTTCTGCGCGTGCAGTCGGGCCACCGTCAGCAGGAAGGGGACGCCTTCGGGCACGGGGACCTCATCGCGGGGCGTTGCGGCGGCGCGATCGACGCCTGCGAGGTCGACGCCGTTCTCGATGACGGCGAGCTTGCCTTCGGGGACACCGGCCTCGGCCATGAACTCGCGCACGGAGGCCCCGACGCAGACCTCCACGTCGACGAGGGGGCTCGTGACGGCCTCCAGCCACGGGTGCCAGGCGCGCTCGCGCTCGATGATGTGGACGGAGGAAACGACGCGGGGCACGCCGGCGATTCGCGCGGCCATCCGCCCGAGGACGTTGGCGTGGAAGAGGTGCGTATGGACGAGGTGGGGGCGGGCATGGCGGAGAAGGCGGGCGAGCCGGGCCAGCCGCCAGGCCTGCCCGGGCGAGCGCACGCCGAGGGCCTCGACGGGGACCTCAGCGAGCTGGAGGGCCTCGCCGATGGGCCCCATGGGCTGCAGGGCGATGACGCTCGGCTGGAAGCGGCGGCGATCGAGGCGCGTGGCGAGGTCGTACAGGACGCGCTCGGCGCCGCCGACCTGGAGACTCGTGGTGACGTAGCAGACTCTCACCCCTCTAACATCGGCCACCGGAACCCTTGCCATTGCGTGCCCTCGGTTGCAGAATGCCGTGCGGAGGGCAAGAATGCCGTTGATCACACCGATCCAGGAAGAGGCCCTCAGGCACTTCCTCGGCCGGATCCGGGCCGACTTCGCGGAGGGCGTCCGCGAGGTCCGCCTGCTCGCGGAGCGGCCGGCGCCGGGGGACGAGGCGCACCCCGACCTGGGCCTCCTCGTCCTTGTCGGGCTCCCTGCGGAGCGCGCGCACGACGTGGACCATGCCCTCGGGAACCTGGCCTGCGAGGTCTCGCTCTTGCAAGAGACGCTGCTGGAGCTGAGCTTCACGCACGAGGGAGAGACCCGGGACGCGGCGGTCTGGGAGGAGCCGGCGAGCCGGCGCCTGTATCCGTAGCGATGGAGGGGGCCGAATCGTGATGCTCATCCTCCTCGTCCTGGGCGTCGTGGGCCTTCTGACGACGCTCGGCGGGATCTACCTGCGGATCGGCAAGGAGCGGTCGCTGGACGCGCTCCGCGAGAGGGCCGCTGCGGAGTGCAAATGGCGGCTCGAGTGCGTGGCGCCCTCGCTCGAGGGGAAGGTGGATGGCCCGACGCTGAGGACGGCTCAGGGCACGATTGAGCTGATTCCGAGCAACGCCCCGGCGAGCTGGGTGATCGACATGACGACGTTCTACGCCGAGGTGGGGTTCACGCAGGTCCTGAACGTCGTGGCGCATCAGGACGCGGCCCGCTCGGTCCGCTCCAAGGTCGTCCGCCCGGTCGACCTGGAGGACCCGAGGGTCGCCCCGGGGCATCGGGTGTTCTCGACGGACGCGGAGTTTGCTCGCGCGGTCGTGACGGCCGAGCTGATCCGTGCGCTGGGGGCCCTCGACGCCGCGATCCGAGCCCGCACGATGCTTCGCACGGCGGGCGGGGTGGCCACGGTCGTCGCGCTCCGGGGCCTTTCCGACCCCGCCGAGCTGAAGGCCTTCCACGACGGCAGCGCCGCCCTCGTCGCCCTGCTCCGTCGGCCGCTGGACCCTACGACCCCATCCTAAGTACCTCGCACTAAGTTCTTCGGGATGCGCATTCGACGCGATCTGGAGTCGCGCCCGTCAGGGCGCGGTGGATGACGCCCGTAAGGGCGTCAGGAGCGGCCCAGGACGCCCTTACGGGCGTCATCCACCGCGCGCTCACGCGCGCGACTCCAGGGATCTACTTCCGGCATCCCGTGAAACTTGGTGCTACCTGCTTAGCCTCCGAAGAGGACCGAGAGGAACAGCTCCTTCTCGCCCGTGAAGAAGGGGCCTGGCGCGAGGAGGGGCCGCAGGTAGGTCGACATCTGGCAGAGGACTGCCAGATACACGATGACCCAGACGGCCAGGAGCCCGAGACCCGCCTCCGCCCGGTTGCCCGAGAGGTGCAGCAGGTAGTGCCGAGCCCTTTGGAGGGACCCTACGCCGAACGTGGTCGCAATTCCGACCATGACGATGTGGAGGCCCGCCATGAACGGCCCGGACTCGGTGCTGATGGTGAAGAACCACGCGATCGGGGCGAATCCCATCAGGAGCGTCGCCGTCGGCCCGGTGATGCAGAGGACGAGCAGCGTGGTCTGGCGGATCGACAGCTTCGACCCCAGGATCGAGCTGAAGACGTAGAACGACGGCAGGCAGATCGCCATGCTCCCCAGGAGGACGAGCGGGAACTTGATCGCCGCGTAGAGGGCCTGCGTCGGGCCTCCGAAGGAGCCCATGAGCGCCCCGTACACAACCGAGAACGCGAGGCTCATGAAGAAGATGCTCCCGGCGAAGAGCCCGGCGTCCTGCCCGTTCCAGATGCGGCGGTAGACCGACCCCGGCTCCTTGAGGAGCGCGTCCACGACGAGGAGAAGACGGAGCGGCCCGCCTCGCAGGCGCGAGGCGTCGAAAACGTCGCGATCGAGCGGGTGCCCTGCCGTCGGCGCGGGTGGGACGGCCCAATCGATGTGCCGCGGCGGAGGGGGCGGATCAGGGGCGGGCGGAGCGGGATCGGGCGCATCGGGTTCCATGGCTATCCTCCCATTCCGTGGAAGAAGTTCCGGACGAGCATCGGGATGGCCTCGTAGAAGTTCCCCTCGAAGCGGATCGTGTCGCTCGATCGCCCGATGAACGGCCTGAGCACCCACGCGACCTGGCAGCCGACGAACTGGTAGACGACCAGCCACGCCACGAGGATCCGCACGCGCGCCGCGCCTGCCCCCAGTCGCGCGAGCGCCCGCCAGGCGAAACGGAGGCTCACGAGCCCCGAGAGCGCCACGCTGGCCGTCAGGAGCAGGAGCAGGAAGACGTAATGGTGGTGGTTCCACAAGCGGAGCGAGAGCGAGAACAGCAGCATGACAGGTGTGAGGCTTCCGAGGCAGACCGACGTGGCTGCGATCGAGATCAGGGCGACCTCAATCGACTGGAGGACGGAGAGCTTCTGTCCCGCCAGGAAGACGATCATCGTCAGGAGGGGGGCGCAGACGGCGAGCGTGAACAGGAAGAGGACGGGCATCTTCGCGCCCGTGATCCAGACCTGATCGCCGCCGACGTAGGCCCCGCAGGCCATGCCGAAGGGGACGGATGCCAGGACGGACAGCGCGAGGAGGCGGGCGACCCGCGGGCCGGGCCGCTCGCCCGCGGCCACGGCGTCGTACAGCTCGTCAGGGCGCTGAAGCAGCCGCTCCGACTCGGCCAGGATGCCCAGGACCCCCATGTGCGCCTCCAACCGAGGGGAAGGATATCATCTTTGTGGAACAAAGTACATTGTCATTCTGTTTCGGGGCCTACGGCCGCACCCCGGCGAGCGTGAAGCGGTGGCCGAAGTGGACGCGGGCGCGCAGCCAGTCGAGACCCGCGCGGCGCGCCAGGGCCTCGATCTCGCCCGGCGTGAACCCGCGTCGAACCGACAGAGGGCCGTCGACCTGGACGATCGGGTTGGCGAAGAGCGTGAACAGGCGGATCCAGAAGTACGCCCTCCAACGGCGCAGCAGGTCGTTGACGACGATCCCCCGCCGCGCGACGCGGTCGAACTCCCGCAACACCAGGACGATCGCCTCGTCGGGCAGGTGGTGGAAGAAGTGCGTGGAAATGACGTAGTCGACGCTCTTGTCGGCCAGGGGCAGGCGCAGGGCGTCTCCGCGGACGCGCGGCACACCCTCGGCGAAGGAGAGCATCATCGCGGAGAGGTCCAGCGCGATGGGGCGGACGTTCGGGTGGCGCTGCGCGAGGGACCGCAGGATGTCGCCCCCTCCCGCGGCCACGTCAAGCACGGTGGCGGGGCCGTCCACGCCGCGGAAGTGCCTCTCCACGGCCGCGGAGCCCCCCAGCCACCGATTGACGAAGGCGAGGTAGCCGACCACCCGCTCCATCATCTCGCGAGGAGGCGTCTCGCGATCCAGGATCTCCAGCTCGGTCGATCGCCTCTGCATGAATGCCCGTGGCTTCGTGGCGGGGCCGCTATTTCCCGTTCAACAGGTCCTCAAGCTCCTTCAAGGCCTTCTCGGGGTCAATCCCCTCTCCTCCCAGGTCGTCGCCCAGTCCACCTCCGAACATCCCCTTGAGGAAGTCCTTCGGCTTCATCCCCAGCATCGGCAGCGTCTCCTTGAGCGAGGCCGCCGTGTCCGCGCCAAACATGGCATCGAGCACGAACTCGCCGTCGTCCGAGACGCCCAGGTCCTGGTCGCCGTGCTTCTCCTCCATCCAGCGGCGGAACAGCGCGCGCACCCCCGACGCATCCCCGCACCCCTCACCGATGGTCTCCGCCCACTCGTCGAGCGTCACGAGCTGGAAGCGGTGTCTCCGCACGCCCTCGCGAATCGCCTGGTGTAGCCGGTCGTCGCCGTACTTCTCCGCGAGCGCGACGTACAGGAACGGCGCTTTGCCGTACACCAGGGCGGCGTACTCCGTGGTCGACTGGTACTCCGCCGCCTCGCGCGCGACGGGCTTGTCCTTTCCGTCAAGCATCCGGTAGAGGGCGTAGTTCAGCTTCACGTTCATGTCCATCGCGCCCTTGGCCTCGGCGGCGCCATGTCGGTCGGCGTAGGCCAGCCCCGCGAGGTACTGCGCAAGCGGCTCGTCGACGAACGGGTAGCGGTGGCAGTCGTTCCCGACCGTGACCGCGAAGTACTCGTGCGCCACCTCGTGCGCCACCGTGAATTCGAGCGCGCTGTCGAGCATCCCCATGGTCGGCGACTTCGTGGCCTTCTTCTGCTGTGGGTTCTCGTCGAGGAGCCCGTCGAGGCCCCCGGAGAGGCTCTCGAGCATCTTCATGACCATCGCCATCTGGCTGGTGGACTCGCCGGGGTCCCTGTAGAGCATCCCGGCGATCAGCACCATCGCCGGGAACTCCACGCCACCGGCCCCGCCGACGAGCGAGGCCTCGGCGATGTCGAGCTCCGTGTAGGGATACGGCCCGAACTGCCCCTCGAACGTGGCCAGGGCGTCCGCGGCGATCTCCAGGGCCGCCTTGCCTGCCTTCTCGTCCTTCTCGCGGTAGACGCTCCGCACGCGGACGTCGCCGACCATCCTGGACGACTCCGCGAGGTCGCGCCCCGCGACGAGGAGCAGGTCCCGCACGAGGGCCCCCTGGGAGGCGACGACCTCCGTCTTTTCGCCCGCGGCCTTGGGCTCGTCGTCGACGAGGTTCGTCACGACCTGCATCCCCGCGGGGACGATCGTCCTCACGACGAAGACGGCCTGGCCGTTGTAGGCGATGTCGCCGATCTTCGCGGGGGTGCCCGTGTCGAAGCTCCCCTCGCGGAATGGCGCGGCCATCGGGTAGGCGCTTGCCATCGTCAGGAGGCCGTCCCCGACGCCGACGAGGCCGTAGTCGGCCACGCCCGCGCCCGACATGTTGGCCAGCCCCGCCATCGCCTGGGCGAAGACGTCGTTGGCGTTCGCGGGTAGCTTGCGGAGCTTGCCGGCGTAGCGGATCGACAGCGTCGTGCGTCCTCCAGGGGGGATCGGCGAGGCGAACTTCACCGTCACGAGGCTCGGGCGGGTCGTCTCGAACGTGGCGGCGGGGCCCTCGGTCGAGGTGACCTCAGAGATGGACATCGTGGAGCTGTCGTTGGTCCCGAGCTCCTTCGCGGCGTTCGGGTGGAGCTGGAGTGGGAGCTCGGAGACGGCGGCGCCGGTCAGGTTGGTCCAACGGAGGGTCATCCTCGCCGAGAATGTCCCCGAGACGTCGTCGATCGCCTGATCGATCGTGTAGAACGGGAGGTCCTCGAGTGAGGCGACGCCGAGGTCCTGCTCGGCGCCCTCCCGCGCGCCGCTGCGCAGCAGCTCGACCCCCGGGACGTCGGCAAGGAGGGAGGAAGCCAGGACGAGGAGGAGAAGGGGCTGGCGGACCATGGGATGCCTCCATCGGACGGACCCTCGCATTGACGCACCCGGCGCGCCCGGCGTCAAGCGCCCTCAGTGCGCGGAGAGGAGGGCGGAGAGGGCGAGCGTCGTGGCGACGAGGGGCTCGTCCTCCTCGGGAGGCCTCCGGTCCCCCAGGCGGGGGTTTCACCACAGAGCGCACGGAGTCATCGACCCACGAGATGCCGGAAGCGCCCTAAGATCCGCGTTCCTGCGGACGACTCCCATGGAAAGGCACCATACAAGGAGACCTCGCCATGACCCTGTTCCATCGACTCGCACCCATCCTCCTTCTCGCCGCCGCGTGCGGCCCTGCGTGCGCGGACCTCATCATGCCCGGCTCCAAGGGCGTGAAGCACGAGATCCTCGTGGAGGGCTCCGAGGCGTACCCCGACCTTGTCTTCGTGGCGTACCCGGTCTCGTTCCAGGCCGATGGGACGTGGCAGGAGATACGACCTGGCACCCCGTTGACCGTCTACAAGCAGCTCCGGCCCGCGATCTATGCCCTGCGAGGCGTGCGGCCGCCCAAAGACCGCGCCGAGGCCGACGCGTTCTTCAAGGACCCGACCCTGCCGCGATCCGAGGTGACGATGAGCGTGATCTCGACGATCGACATGCACGACCCGACCGCGCGGATCCGGACCGTGTACCGCATCACGGGCCTGGAGGGGACACGCATCCAGGTCGTGCAGGGCGCGGACGAGCGATTCGACGCGGACGGAGACCCACTGTCCGAGACGAAGGCCGCCACGCTCACGGTGGCGCGGAAGGGCGGGACGCTCGCCGGCGTGGTCGGACTCGGCGTCCTCGGCATCGTCCTGCTGCGCCGCCGCCGCGCGCGGAAGGCCGCGGAGGCCCGCTCGTGAGCGCCACCTACGCCCTCGCCCTGGCCGTGACGCTGGCCGTCGAGCTCCCGATCGTCGCGGCGATGGCCCGCTCCGCCGCCCGCCGGGTGGTCGTCGACGCGGCGCTCCTCAACCTCGTCACCCACCCCCTCGCGGCGCTGGCCTTCGCCGCGTGGGGGGATCCTGCCTCGATCCTCGGCCCGGCCTTCCTCGGAATCGAGGCCGCCGTGGTCGCCGCCGAGGCGGTCGGGTTCCGCTCCCTCACTGGGATGTCCTGGCCGCGCGCCTGGGCCGTCTCGCTCGCCGCGAACCTCCCGACCGCGCTGCTGTCGCTCGCCCCGGCGGCTATTGCTTGATGCCCCTCGCCCCGCGCCGCTAGAATCCCGCCCCGCAGGAACGAGGAGGAGAGTACATGAGCCGCATCGCCCTGGGACTCATCGAGACACGCGGGCTCGTCGGCTCCGTCGAGGCCGCCGACGCCATGGTCAAGGCCGCGAAGGTCACGCTGATCGGCAAGGAGACCATCGGCGGCGGGTACGTCACCGTCATGGTCCGAGGCGAGGTCGGCGCCGTGAAGGCCGCCGTCGACGCCGGGGCCGCCGCCGCGAAGAAGGTCGGCGAGCTGGTCTCCGTCCACGTCATCCCCCGGCCGCACAGCGAGGTGGAGGCGATCCTCCCCAAGAACGCCAACTGGTCGCGCGAGGCCGCCGACAAGTCCTAGGCGTCCCCGGCTACCTGAGGGCCTCGCATGGCGACGATCGACCTCCGTACCTATTGCTTCCTGGATTCGCTCCAGCCGCAGCTCTGCTCGTTCATCGCGACGAGCGCCCGCGGCTTCCTGCCCATCACGCACGACGCGTCGCTCTGGGTCGAGATCCGCCCGGGCATCGCCATCAACCGCGTGACCGACCTCGCCGTCAAGAAGACCCAGGTCGCCCCCGCGATCCAGGTCGTCGAGCGCGTGAACGGCCTCCTCGAGGTCCATCACAAGTCGCAGGGAGAGGTCCTCGAGTGCGGCCGCCAGATCCTCGATTTCCTCGGGCGCAAGGAGTCCGAGCGGCTGAAGCCCTCGATCCTGTCGAGCGAGATCATCACGCACGTCGACGACTACCAGGCGATGATCATCAACCGGACCCGCTTCGGGTCGATGCTCCTCGCCGGGCAGACGCTCTACATCCTCGAGGTCGACCCCGCGGGCTACGTCGCCCTCGCGGCGAACGAGGCGGAGAAGGCGGCCCAGGTCACGCTCGTCGACCTCACGCCGTTCGGAGCGGTCGGTCGGATGTACCTCTCCGGGTCCGAGTCCGAGATCGAGGAGGCCGCGAAGGCCGTCCAGAAGGCGCTTGGCACCATCGACGGGCGCGAGGTCAAGACCGGTCCTACCTAGCCTCAGGAGGCGCCCATGCGTTTCGTCGTCCTCCTCCTCGTCACGCCTCTCCTTGCCCAGCAAGCCGACGAGGAGTGGGTCCGCGCGTGCCAGCGCAAGGTCGAGGAGATCCGCCGCCTCGAGTTCACCTCCGACCTCGGCGTCCAGAAGCGCTCCCGCGAGGAGCTGAAGGCCCGGATGCTGGAGCAGTTCGACAAGGACGTCCCGCCAGAGGACCTGGCCAAGGTCGATGCGACGCTCAAGGCGTTCGGCTTCGTCGGGGCCGACGTCGACCTCAAGGAGCTCATCGTCCGCTACTTCACGAACGAGGTCGCGGCATTCTACGACCCCCGGAGCGGGGAGCTCTGGATGATCGAGGAGGAGGCGGGGACCTCGGAGGACGACGAGATCGTCATCATCCACGAGATGATCCACGCCCTGGAGGACCAGCACTTCGACCTCGAGGCCGTCGACAAGAAGGTGAAGGGGCACGACGACAAGACGAACGCGATCGACGCCCTGACCGAGGGGAGCGCGACGCTCGGGATGTTCATGCCGCAGTGGCGCGGCGCCGTCCCGGAGGAGGACGGGCCGGCGGACTACGAGGCCCAGGCGGCGACGATCGCGGGCCTCCTCGGGATGTCCGCGAAGCTGGCGCAGACAGAGGACTACCCGAACATCTTCTCCGAGGGCGGGCTCTACCCGTACCTCGACGGCCTCCACTTCGTCGCGGCGATCTACAAGGAGCGCGGGTGGAAGGGGATCGACGAGGCGTACGCGAATCCGCCCGCCTCGACGGAGCAGGTCCTCCACCCCGAGAAGTACCTCGACCCGGAGCCGCCCGTCGAGGTGGTCCTGCCCGAGACCGACGAGATCCTCGGAAAGTCCTGGGAGCGCGCCGAGGTCAACACGATGGGGGAGTACTACACGAGGCTCTTCCTCAAGGAGCACCTCGTCGTCCAGCCCGCGCGGCGGCTGCTGGGCGAGGGGCTCGGGGCAAGCGGCGTCGGGAAGTGGCTCGGCGAGGGGGCCGTCGGGATGTTCGCGGCCGACCCCGAGGTCGCCGCGGCGGGGTGGGGAGGCGACTCGTACCGGATCTACCGCTCGACGAAGACGGGCGCCATCGCGCTCGTGTGGGCGACCTCCTGGGACACCGAGGTCGACGCGAGGGAGTTCCTCTTGGCCTACCAGAAGGCGACCTCGAAGCGCTGGCGCGGCTGGGAGGAGGAGCGGACGGCCGATGGCTCGCGCTGGTCGCAGGGCGTCCTCGCCCACGGCGCGCGGCGCGTCGGGAAGGACGTCTACGTCGTCGAGGGGGTCCCCGCGACTCGGGCGAAGAAGCTGCTGGACTGCCTCGAAGACGGCGTGCGCTACAAGTAGAGGGCCATGGGTCGACTGAAGCCCTGCATCGGACTCCTGGAGTTCTCGAGCATCGCCGCGGGGTACGAGGCGACCGACGCGGCCATGAAGGAGGCGCCGATCGAGGTCCTCCTCTCGCGGCCGGTGAGCCCAGGCAAGCACCTCCTGCTCATCACAGGCGAGGTCGACGAGGTGAAGTGCGCCCTCGCGAAGGCCCGCTCGGGGCGGCAGGATGCCCTCCTCGACGAGCTGGTCCTCCCGAATGCACACCCCGACATCGCCCCCGCGCTGGCGGGCCCCCGGCCCGCGCGCGACGTCGAGGCGGTGGGGTTGGTGGAGACGCTGACGGTGGCGACAGCGATCGTCGGCGCCGACATCGCCGTGAAACGGGCCTCCGTCCACCTCCTGTGCCTCGTCCTGGCGAACGGGATTGGCGGGAAGGCGTACTTCGCCGTGGCGGGGGAGACCTCGAACGTCGAGGCGGCCGTCGCCTCGGCGGCGGAGTTTGCGCGTGAGCGGGCCGTCCTGGCGCGCACGATGGTGCTCCCGTCGCCCGACCCGCGCCTCCTGGATTACCTGGTCGCCTATCCAGATCCCGCCCCTCGCTATCCGATCTACTAGGATGGGGGATGGACGGGTGCATGACCGCTCGTGATGTTCCGCTCCTCCCATTCCCCTTCCCGTTCCCCTTCCCCTTCCCAGCGGGTTGAGTAGCCTGGGAAAGGGAAGGGGAAGGGGAACGGGAAGGGGTCGATTCGCAGAGGCGGTCATGCACCGGGGATGGACGGCGCCGTTGACTTCCGGCCGGACGGCTGCTAGCCTTCCCCGATTCCACGCCCGCTTCGAGGGGAAGCATGGCCGACGACCGAAGCGAAAATCGCGGCAAACACATCCTGACGACGCTGCTCGTCGTGGTCGTGATCGGCCTCGCCGCGGTCCTTGCCGGCCTGAAGTACGGCCGTGGCAAGGGGAAGGGCCTCGAGCCCGCGCCGCCCCCGAAGAACGCGGGGGACGCGCAGGCCCCGACCACGCAGCCGAAGGAGGACCCCCGCGCCCTCAGGGAGCGCGTGCGGAGGCTCTGCCAGGACGCCCGCGCGGCGATGCAGGACGACGATTGGTCCGCCGCCTACGAGTGCTGGCGAGACGCCCACGAGCTGGCGCCGGACGACTCGGAGATCGCGGCGGAGTTCGAGAACGCCCGCGTGCAGCGCGATTTCCTGATCCTCTTCGAGCAGGGCGAGGCGGCGCTCAGTGCGAAGGACTTCGGGCAGGCCCTCGTGTACTACGACAAGGCGCTTGAATTGCATCCGAAGGAGGAGGCGATCCAGGAGAGGGCCCGGTTCTGCCGGTACGCCATCCCCTTCGGCGAGGCCGAGGAGGCCGAGAAGAAGGAGGACTGGAAGACGGCCGAGGCGAAGTACAAGGAGGCCCTGACCCACAACGCGCAGAGTGACATGGCGAAGGCCGGCCTCGCGCGGGCGCAGCAGCAGATTGCGGGCCTTCCCGTCCCTCTCGACCCCACGCCGACCCCGCCCCAGCCGGAGGCGGAGCTGCAGGCCAAGGTGCGGGTGCTGCAGGACCGGATCAACGCGCTCCAGAAGGAGAACATGGTCGAGTCTTTCCAGGACGCGGCGAAGCTCTGCGACGACCTGGAGAGGCTGCTCGCGAGCTCCCCGGACGCCCAGGCGAAGGTCCGGCAGCAGAAGAAGCTGATCGCCGAGAAGCAGGGCGGGTACGAGAAACTGTACGGCGAGAAGCTGAAACAGGCCCAGGCGGCGCTCGCGGGGGACCCGGCGACCGGGCGACCGAGCGAGCCGGGCTTCGCGATCAAGTTGGCCGAGGACCTTCGCGGGATGAAGTACCGCAAGGACACGTCCGAGGTGGACGCGCTCATCATGGAGTGCCGCCGCCGCTCGGTGATGTCGGACATGGTGCTCGTGCACGAGGGGATGTACGAGGTCGGCTCCGAGGAGGGGCCGAGCCCGCGTCGGAAGGTGATCGTCGGGAATTTCTTCCTGGACCGCCGCGAGGTGACGAACCAACAGTACAAGGCCTACGTCGACGCGACGGGGTACCGGTGGCCGCGGTACTGGACGGACGGGAAATTCCCGCCGGGCCTGGAGCACTACCCGGTGATGGGCGTCGCCTACGTGGACGCGGAGAATTTCTGCAAGTGGGCGGGGAAGCGCCTCCCGAGCGAGGACGAGTGGGAGGTCGCCGCGTCAGGCGGGGAGCCGCGGAAGTACCCGTGGGGGGACGAGTTCCTCGAGGGGTACGCCGTGACCAAGGAAAAGGGGGTCACGGGGCCGACGATGGTCGGGGCGCAGCCAGACGGCAAGAGCCCCTACGGTGCGCTGGATCTCATCGGGAACGTGGCGGAGTGGACCTCCAGCGTCACGCCGGACGAGGCGGACCCCGAGCGCATGCTCCACATCGCGAAGGGCGGGAACTTCATGTTCGGCGCGGCCCGATGCACGATCGCGAGCCGCTTCGCGCACGCCGGGACGCTGCAGCTCGTCGGGTTCGGGTTCCGCTGCGTGATCGACGCCTCGCCCGAGGCGATCGAGCGCTACAACAAGGAACACTCCGCCGCGGGCTCCGACGAGACTTCCAGCAAGTAGGGTGGCGCTGCGACTCACGGTGGACCCCCGCCCGCCGTATGTTAGAATAGGCAACCGATGGCGAGCACCGCGCACGTCCGACCCACCGCGCCTCCGGCCCCCTCCGGCCCCTCCGATGTCGACCTCGTCCGTCGGGTCAAGCAGCGCGACTCGCTCGCCTTCGACGAGCTGGTCCGTCGCCACCAGGACCGCATCATGAACGCGTGCGTCCGCATGGTCGGCGACTACGAGGACGCGCGCGACCTCTGCCAGGAGACCTTCGTCAAGGCCTACCGAGCGGTCGCCGATTTCGAGGAGCGGTCCCAGTTCGGGACGTGGATCTACCGCATCGCCATCAACCTCTGCCTCTCCTACCACCGCAGCGGCAAGCGCTCGATCGAGCGCCCCATGCCGCACCCGAAGAAAGACGAGAGCCGCCCCGAGCACCAGGTCCCCGACCTGTCGATGGAGCCGCAGAGCGCCGTGCTCGGCCGCGAGGCCCAGGAGGTCGTCCAGCGCGCGATCGCCCAGCTCGACGACGAGTACCGCTCCGTCATCGTCCTCCGCGAGATCCAGGGCCTGTCGTACGAGGAGGTCGCCGAGGTCCTCTCGGTGCCGATCGGCACGGTCCGCTCGCGGCTGCACCGCGCGCGCGAGGCCTTGAAGGAGACTCTGTCGAAGTACATGTAGCTCGCCAGAAAAGTTTCGGGAACCCGAGGGGGCCCCGGAGGGTCTTAATCCTCGGAAACAGCACACAGGAGAGTCATGGACCCCGTCGATCCGAATACGCAGACCCAGGCTTCGAACGAGCCCGCGAGCACCGCGAAAACGGTCCAGCTCGCGACGAGCGAGAAGCATCCTCTGACCGGGCAAGTGCTTGGGACGTACGAGATCGCCGACGTCCTGGGCAAGGGGGGAATGGGCGTGGTCTTCCGGGCCAAAGACCCGGCGCTCGACCGCATGGTTGCGCTCAAGGTCCTCGCGCCGGAGCTGTCTGGGGATTCCGTCTACGTCGAGCGCTTCCTCCGCGAGGCGAAGGCCGCCGCGAAGCTCGACCACCCGAACGTCGTGCAGGTCCACGCCGCGGGGCAGACGCAGTCTTTCTGCTGGATGGCGATGCAATTCGCGAAGGGCGTACCGCTTTCGGGGCACCTCCGCAAGGGCAGGAAATTTACGGTCACCGAGTCGCTCCAAGTCGTGAGGCAGGTGGCCCTGGCGCTCGGCGCGGCGCACAAGGCGGGGATCATCCACCGCGACATCAAGCCGAGCAACATCATGCTCGACGAGACGGGCCGCGCGCTCGTCATGGACTTCGGCCTCTCCCGCGGCATCATGAGCGGCGAGCGGATCACGCGCACGGGGACCTACCTCGGGACGCCCGAGTACAGCTCCCCCGAGCAGTGCGAGACGAACGACCTCGACGGGCGGAGCGACCTGTACTCGCTCGGCGTGGTGTTCTACGAACTGCTGACGGGCCGGGTCCCGCACGTGGCGGAGACGCCCCTCGCGCTCTTCAAGAAGATCGCCGAGGAGCGGCCGACCCCGGTGACGCTGATCAACAAGCAGGTCCCCACGTCGGTGCAGGCGCTCCTCGACCGGATGATCGCGAAGGACCGCGAGCGGCGCTATGCGACCGCCGAGGACATCGTCCGAGACATCGACAAGGTCCTCGAGGGGCAATCGCTGCCGGCAGTCAAGGCGCCCCCGTCGCCCATGCGTCTGCGGCTGGCGGCTGCGGTGGCGACGATCCTCCTCGCGGCCGGGGTGGCCGTGTGGAAGTGGCCCTCCACGACGGAGCCTCAGCCCGTGACGCCGGTGAACGGCGGGGGCGACTCCGCGGCCGTCGAGCCGGAGACGCTCGGGACCGCCGTCGTGGTCCTCGACTTCAAGGACCTGAAGGGCGACCCGGAGACGGCGTGGATGGAGGTCGGCATCCCCGAGCTCCTCCTCGGCCAGCTCGACGGGTTGCTCCAGGGGAACATCGTCCCGCGCGAGGAGCTGCTCGAGACGATGGCGCAGGTCGTTGGGAAGAAGGTGAAGGCGGAGCAGGGCGACGCGCGCCTGGCGCTCGGGAAGGAACTGGCGAAGGTCGTCGCTCGCGTGGGCGGGCGGCTGGTCGTCACGGGGACGTACCTCGTGGATGGCGACCAGATCCGGGTCACGGCCAACGTGTATGAGAGGAAGGCGGGCGCGGAGCTGGTCCGCATCGAGACTTGCACGGTGAACGGCACGACGAGCGACCTGTTCACGGTGGTCGACCGCCTGGCGGAGTCGGTGGCGTCGCGTGCCCTCACGGCGATGGCGCCGCAGCCCGGGCGCCCGACCGCGCCGGCGTCGTCTGCGGCCGCCCCTGCCAACTACGGCATGAACGACGCGGTGCCCGAGACCTCTTCGGCGCCGTCCGAGGATGGGGGCAGGGGCCAGGGCGAGGAGAACGCCTCCAAGAAGCTTAAGGAGTCCATCCTCCAGATCGTGGGGAAGGCTGGAGACAAGCTGGCGCTCGAGAGGGGCAGCCAGAACCTCAACAACATGATCCTCGGGATGCGCAGGGGCTTCAAGCAGGCGGGGAAGGGCGGCGCACCGGAGCCGCCGGCGCCGCCCGGGACGCGGAAGGACGAGGACGTGAAGGAAGGGGAGAAGGCCCCGGGGGGCGACCAGGGCGGGGCCCCGGACCTGCATGGCGAGCTCGCCGCGACCGCGGCTGAGATGGAGAAGCTGAAGAGGTTCTTCCAGAACCTCCGCACGGTCGAAGATATGGATCTCTCGCAGCAGAAGGCCCTGCGGAATGACCAGGCGTTCCTCGAGTCGCTGTGCGAAGAGGGGTGCGCGGACACGCTGACGCAGAAGTTCGAGAGTTGGCGGGAGTCGAACCAGGCCCCGAGGCAGGAGGCTCAACCGGCGAAGTAGGGGGACGGGCGGTAGGACCCCATTCGCGAGTGACGACGATGGCATACACAGACTGGGCGGAGCGAATCTCCGCGTACATCGACAACGAGCTGCTCTCCGCGGACCGCGGACTGGTGGAGTCCCACCTCGCGGGCTGCCCGGAGTGCGCGAAGGCCGTGGAGGGGCTCCGCCGACTGTCGGGCCTCGTCCGCGCGCTGCCGCGCGTCGCGGCGCCTGCCGGCCTGCTGGAGTCGGTCCGGGCCGCCGTGGCCCCGCCGCCTCGTGGGAGGCTCATCGGCTTCATCGCGCGCAATCGCGCGTGGGTCTCCTCCGCCGCCGCCCTGGTCGCGACGATGCTCATCGTGTACGGCTTCTACTCCCCGTCCAGGAACCGCTTCCCCGAGATCCCAGCCGTCCCCACGACGAAGGTCTCCTCAGGCGAGCCGGCCGAGGAGACGGCGTCGTACAGCACGGCGTTGGATCGCGACAAGGCCGTCGCGATGGGGGAGCAGCCCGATCTCTCGGCGAAGAAGCCGGCCGAGCCCGCGACGGCGCCGAAGGGCGGGGTCGCCGTGAATCCGCCGGCCCCTCCCCAGCCCGAAAAGCCCGCCCAGGAGGAGGCCGACGACGCGGCCCGACGGAAGTCCCAGCAGGACGGGGCCGGGCTGGCCACGACGGCGCCTCCGGCCGATGGGGTCCCGCCCCCCGCGGCCCCTGGTGCGGCCACGCCGCAGCCGGACCCCGTGAAGGACCGCGAGAAGGCCGCAAAGGCGCTCGCCCAGGACCTCCTGAGCAGCGGCAAGGCGGTGACGATGACCTGCGCCGACGCGCGTGACGCGGAGCGGAAGGTGACGCGGCTCCTGCGGGACCTGCGCGTGACGTACAACGTGCAGGGGAACCACACTACGCGCGTGGTGGCGGAGATCCCCGCGGATCGCGCCGAGGAGGTGCTCCTTGCGCTCGAGATGCTGGAGCCCCGCCGCTTCACCTGGCGCGTCCCCGTGAGCGCCCACAGCGACGAGGCGAAGAAGGACTTCGCCGGCGAGGGCCGCGGGGAGGCCGAGGGGCTCGCCGCCGGCAAGGTGAGGGCGCCGATGGAGAGCGAGGAGGCGGGCCGGACAGTCGATCGCCGAGGGTACCTGGCCGACGACCTCCTCGCGCGCGCCGACGAGAAGCAGGAGGCGTGGAAGGAGAAGGCGGCCGAGGAGCGCGAGCAGAAGCGCTACGACTCGAGCGCCCTCACGCTCGTCATCTCGCTCGAGGCCCTGCCCGCCGCGGACCCCGCGGCCGGCGAGGGGAAGTAGGCCCTACCCGCGGCGCTCGTCGCCGGCGAGGCGGATCCACGCCTGGAACAGCGCCGCGGCCGTGGAGAGCAGCGAGACCACAAGGTAGTGGAACCACACCGAAGGGATGGTCTTCGACTCGAAGAAGTCGGTTTGCCCCTCCCATCCTGGGATCGTGATCGACCCGAGAAACGGGCTCGTCACTCCCCAACTCACCAGTTCGCTCGTCGGAATCGTGGTGAACTGGTCGAGCACCGCGAAGGCCGCGACGGGCGCCACGCCGAAGAGGAAGACGGCCGCGTACGCCGCGATCATCGCTCCGGCCGAGCGGCGGAAGACGAGGCTCATCAGGAGCCCCGTGGCCGTGCTGACCAGGAGCGTGGCCAGGACGATGAGGAGGTTGTAGCCAAGCCCCAGCAGGAATTCGCCGAGATGCCGTTGCGAGCCGATCGACAGGAGCGCAGCGACGACGGGGACCATCAGGAAGCCGAGCAGGACGCCGAGGAAGCGGACGATGGCAAAGAACTTCCCGCCCAGGATTTCGCCCGGGGTCAGGAGAGTGGTGCGGAGCAGGTCGTAAGTCCCGCGCTCGCGCTCCTGCGTGAAGGCATTGGCCGCGAACGCGGGGGCGATGAGGATCACGCAGAGATTCAGGTATCCGAAGAAGATGTGCGGGTAGTTGGACGGGAGAGCGAAGCCCGCAGCGCACGACAGGACGAGCGTCCCGACGAGGATGGTCCGCACGAGCCCCGTTCCGCGACCGAAGATCTCGCAGGTCACCTCCTTCATGTAGACGGGATTCGTGCCGTCCGGCAGGTACCCCTTCGGCCGCTCGGGCCAGAGGAAGCAGTCGGGGAAGTAGTTTCGCTGGAGCTGAATGAAGGCCTGGTCCTGGGGCTTCTCTTCCTCGGCGGGGCGGTCGGCCGTCGAGGGGGGCTTGGCGAGGCCGGCGACGACCCACCCGAAGAGGACGGCGAACGCGACGAGCTCGACGGAGCCCATCAGGAGGGCGGTCCAGGGGCTCAGGAACGTCTTGTTCATGAGCGTGAGCAGGACCATGCCGACGCCGAGCGGGATGCCCGCGAGGTATGTCACGACGAGGGCACCGTGGGTCCTGGCGCAGACGTAGCTCGCGAAGAGACCGATCCCGCCCAGCAGAATGGTGTACCCGATGAGCTGCAGGGCGAGGCCGAGGACCTCGGGGCCCCCGACGCCGCCGAGGAAGTAGCAGAGGCCGAGCACGGGGAGGCCCGTCACGACGAGGAGCAGGAGGTAGAGGACGCTGGCGAACTGCTTTCCCGAGGCGATCTCGCCGGGGGGGATGGGGGAGACGAGGAGCATCTCGAGCGTGCCGGCCTCCTTTTCGGAGGTCAGCGACGCGGCGACGAAGACGGGGGAGAGGAGGGTGATGAGGGTGAACATCGAGGCGGCGAGCGTTTTGAAGAGGGTCCTCGACAGTTCTTCCTGGATGCTCACGCGCTCGCCCTTGGGCCAGGCGAGGAGGACGACGAGCGCCAGGCACGTGACGAAGACGACCTGGGCCAGGAAGGCCTTCTGGCTGCGCAGGCCGAGCTTCAGCTCACGTTGGAAGACCGCGTTGGCCACGTCTCTCCTGGACTCGCGCCCGTAAGGGCGCGGGGGGGGGACGCCCGTCAGGGGGTCGGACCTACGACACTTCGCCTTTGGTGATCCGGAAAAAGGCCTCCTCGAGCGTCACCTCGACCTCGCGGAACCAGAGGAGCGGGTAACCCTCGCGGATCAGGTCCGCGTGCAGCGCGGCGATCGACTCGGGGCCCCCGGCGAAGTCGAAGCGTACCTGGCCATCGACCTGCTCCAGGTTGGCGACGCGTTTCGTGCCCGCGAGCCGGTTCGCCAACTCCTTCTCGCGCGCCAGGACGCTCGCCTCGATGACGTGCCGCTCGCGGAACCGCCCGATGATCTCCTCCACCGGCGCGCACGCGAGGAGCTTCCCACCCTCGATGATCGCCACGCGGTTGCACAGGTCGGCGAGGTCCGAGAGGATGTGGCTGGAGATGAGGATGGTCTTCCCCATCAGCTTCAGCTCGCGGAGGAGCGCCTTGATCTCGACGCGCGCCCGCGGGTCGAGGCCGCTCGCCGGCTCGTCGAGGATCAGCACGGGCGGGTCGTGGAGGAGCGTCTTCGCGAGCCCCAGCCGCTGCCGCGTCCCGCGCGAGAGGCCGTTCACGAGGTCGTCGCGCTTGTGCCCCAGGTCGACGAGCGTGAGGACGTCCTGGATGATCTTCTCGCGTCGCTTGAGCGGGATCCCGTACGCGAGGGCGAAGAAGTCGAGGAACTCCCAGACGCGCATCCCGTCGTACACGCCGAAGTGGTCGGGGAGGTAGCCGATCCGCTTGCGTACCTCGCGGACGGCCGTCATGACGCTGTGCCCGTCGATCCGAGCCGTGCCCCGGGTCGGCTCCAGGAGCGTCGCCAAGAAGCGGATCGTGGTGGTCTTCCCCGCGCCGTTCGGGCCGATCAGGCCGAACACGTCGCCCGCCTCGACTGTGAACGACATGTCGTCCACGGCGACCTTGCCGTCGTACACTTTTCGGAACTTCGTCACCTCGACGACGGGCATCAGGTCCTCTTCATCGAGGAGTCAGGTTTGGCGGAAACCACCATCCCGCCACATCACCATAACGATCCATGTCTGTCGTGCGAAGGACTGAACGGACCCGCATGGCGTCGGTGAAGGGATGCCTGCCCAATGGTGACGTAGCCGAGAGGTCGCCCCACTTACCGGTTCGCCAGTCAAGAGACCGCCAGCCAGGGGGGAGAACCCGGGCCTCTGGCAGGTGATTGCAGAGTGGTGTCAGTTCCCAGACGACCGTGTCCCCCCCTTGCTCGCACCTCGTCCTCCTGCAGTAGGGCGTAAGGGAGCCGCCCGAATCGGCGCACTCATCCCATCGCATGGGGACGATGAACACCGTCACGCCGCGGTCAACCTCTACGTCCCGCCCGGCCCAACGGATCCGGGCCTTGGCGTCCAAGAAAGGCGCCACGAGCCAGGATGGGGCCCCGTCTCGGGCCTCCTGGGACACTGCGAGTATGATGGCGGACGCCATTTCACTCGCCAACCCAAGGCGCTCCAATTCCTTGCCGAGCTCCGCGATCCGAAGTGGGCGATCCGGGCCTGGCAGACGGGGAATCCGACCTCGATAGGCACGCCCTGGCAACTTCTCGTCCAGGGGGATGGCCGAGTCTTCATACACAAGGAGGGGAGTTACGGGGCTACCCCACGCCGGCGGTGTGACCGTCACCAGGATGTCGCTGCCGTTGCGCTCAGTGTGCATGGCCACAGAGGCCTCCGGCGGCGCAGCCCGTTCGGTCTTCACGCAGCTCACGGACCGTGGCAGGAGCGGGAGCTCGGGGATGCGGGGCGCTCGCCCGTCCTCGGTCACCTCGACCTCCGAGGAGCCAATCGCCTGGGTCCGATTCCAACCGAGCAGCGAGAGGGCCTCCTGCGGGCTCGACGCGGCGACCTCCACGTCCATCGCCACGTTCGTGAAGAAGCCGAAGTAGCTCGTTTGCCGCCCGCCGTGGCCGTCCGGGCCCAGCTCGATCACCGTGACGTGCTGGGCCGAGGGGGCCGCCTGGGCGTTGAGCGTCGCATCCCTCCACGCGTAGCCCGCGAATCCGAGCGACAGGGCCAGGAGCGTGGCCCACGCAAACTCCCTGCGGTGCGCCGCGCGCCACGCGACCAGGTTCAGCAGGCAGGCGAGGATGTAGAGACCCAGGTAGATTGCGATGTGCATCGCGGGAGGAACCCGCACGCCCGAGGCGAACCGGAACGACTCGGGGAGAAGCGCATCCAGGGGAAGAGAGGGAGAGACACCCTCGACCGCGCTCGGCAACGGTCCTCGGCCACCCCCGATCCTGGTTGGGTCGATCCGCCGCCATCGACCGCCAGTGGTATCCCAGTTCTGACCACCCAAGGAGACTAGCTGGGAGTCGTCCTGCGGGCCAACGACCCTGGCGACCGAGAACGCACGGTGCCCCGCCAAGTAGTCGAGCAGCAGGTCGACGCCCTTCGCGCCCATCGTCTGCTCGCTGGCCAGGTCGAAGGGGACCACGCAGAGCCGCCCCAACCCCTCGCGTCGCTCGACGAGCATCGGCACCCCGCCGTCCGTTGCCCAGGAGGGCGCGTCGACCCCCGCGATCCGCGCTGCGAGGAGATTCTTGGGCTCCGTTGGCGACTGCAGGCCGACCTTCTTCGCCAGCTCGCCCGCGATGTCTACCTCGATTCGCTCGGCGTACTTGCCGGGCAGCCATCCCCCGAGCGGCGACTTGTAGTACGACTCCATCGCGTCCCCGCCCGCGAGGACGAGGCTCCCTCCCATCGCGACCCAGTCCTCGATTGCCTGCGCCTGCGCCGCCGAGAGGTCCAGCATCTCCACGCCGTCCCAGACGATCGTCTCCACCCCATCCAGCCCCCGCCACGAGTCGGGGAAGTCCTCCGGGTCGGCCAGCGTTGTGAACCGCTGCGGGAAGTACTCCTCCAGCTCGGGTCCCGGGTTCCTCTTCTCGAGGCGCTGCAGGTACCCCTTGGGCCACTTCCCGACGACCAGGATCGAGTCGACGTCGTCGTCGACCCAGAACATCGGGATGGCGCGGATCCCCGTGAACCCGCCGATGTCCGCGTGAACGAACACCGACGACTCGCTCCCCTCCAGCCGCACATCCAGCGTGAACCGCTTCCGCGCGTCCCTGGGCAGCGTCACGGACCGCTGGTACCGGACGTCGAGGACCTGCCCGTTTCCCACCTCGACCTCGACCCAGACCTTCCCCTCGATATCGCGTCCGGAGAGGTTCTCGACGTCGACGTGGACGGGGTGCCAGCGGCCCCTCTTCGTCACGGCGTCCTTCTCGGTCCAGTCCAGCCGCGCCTTCAGGCGGATCCCGTCCCCGTCGGCGAGGGCCGTAGCGGCGGCGAGGAGGCAGAGGAGGGGCAGCGCGCGCGACATGAGTGTGCTCAACGGTATCACGCCCCTTCCGGCGGTGTCAAACCGGCCTTGTGCGTCACTTCCCCGAACTTGCGTCCGGTTCCGGCGCGCCTGTATGATCACGGTATGGATTTCCTCAAGCGGCACACCGGCGAGTTCTCCCTCGGCCTGCTCGTACTCTACCTCGCCGTCCTCGGTACCCTGGCCGCCGACCGCGTCTTCCACCTGGGGATCGTCCCCACCCCGCTGGAGAAGCGCCTCCGCGCCCTCATCGCCGACCTCGACGACCCCGCGAAGCGCGACGGGGCGAAAACGGAGCTCGTCGATCACTGGAACGACGTCGCCGCCCCGGAATTGATCCGCGCGATGGAGAAGGGCTCCCCCGCCGTTCGCGAGCAGGCCCGCTCCTGCCTCGCCGCGATCGCGAAGACCGACTACGGCGACGACATCCGCGCCTGGAAGGTCTGGTGGAAGGAGTACGACGCCGGAGGGAAGCCGAAATGAGCGCGCGCCTCGCGGCCGGGGACCGCGTCTCCGAGTACGTCCTCCTCGAGAAGGTCGGCGAAGGCGGCTTCGGCGAGGTCTGGAAGGCCCGCCACCACGAGTTCGAGCGCACGCTCGTCGCGGTCAAGGTCCCCACCGACCCCGCGTTCGCCGCGCAGCTCCGCGTCGAGGGGCGCCTCCAGCACGACCTCGTCCACCCGCACATCGTCCACACCCTCGGCCTCGATCCCGCCGCCGACCCGCCCTACTTCGTCATGGAGTGGGTCGACGGGGAGAGCCTCCGCGAGGCGATCCGCCGCCGCGGGAAACTCGGCTACGCCGTCGCCCTGGAGGTCGCCACGCAGGTCGCAGAGGCCCTCTCGTGCGCCCACGCGCGCGGCGTGGTCCACCGGGACGTGAAGCCCGAGAACGTCCTCCTCTCCTGGACGCGCCCGTTCCCGCCCTGCGCCGACGCCGAGGCCCTCCCCGCGTGGCGAGACCTCACGCACCGCACCCTCCACGCGCGCGTGGCCGACTTCGGCCTCGGCCGCCTGACGCAGGCCGCCGCGCGGAGCCTCGTCCTCTCGGGCAGCGTTGCCACGCAGGAGGGCCGCTCGATCGCCGGGACGCTCGCGTACATGGCCCCCGAGCAGAAGCGCGGCACCGACTCGGGCTCGCGCGCGGACGTCTACGCCCTCGGGATGCTCTTCTACGAGGCCGCGACCGGCGTCCCGCCCGAGGGGGCCTTCCGCGACCTCTCACGCCAGGACGCCGAGGCGCCCGCGGCCGTGGACGAGTGGGTCCGCACCTGCCTCGCCCAGGCCCCCGAGGACCGCTTCGCCGACGCCGGCGAGGCGCTCGCCTCCCTCCGCGCGGCCGTGGGGGAGGGGCCGCCGGCCCACGTCGCGGCGCCGCTCGTCTTCCGCACGGGCCGCGAGGTCCGCACGCTCGCCCAGCTCGTCGAGGGGTGCGACGCGGAGCGCGACGACGCCATCCGCCTCTTCCGCGATGGCGAGATCGAGGCGTGGCTGCGCCGCCTGGGCGACGCGGCCCTCGCGAGGCGCGCGATGGAGCTGCGCGAGTCCGGGCGGACGTCCGAGGAGGCCCTGGAGACGCTCGTCGCAGCCACCGGCCAGGCCCCCCCGCCGCGAGCCGAGCTCGACCCAGCCGAGGTCGTCGTGGAGGATCTCGCGCGCGCGGGCGATCGCCGCGTCCGCGTGTACGTGACGAACCGCGGCCGCGGGTGGCTGAGCGGCGACGTCGAGATCCCCGCGGGTGTGCGTTGGGTCCGCCCGTCGGCGACCCGATTCGAGGGGGGCCGGTCGGCCATCGAGCTCCTCCTCTTGACCGACGGGCTGGAGGTCGGGCAGTCGTACGCGACGTCGGTCCGCTTCCGCACGAACGGGGGCGACCTGGAGCTCCCCGTGCGCGTGCACGTGGTCCCGCGGCCGGCGAGGCTCCATGTGAAGGAGCGCCGGTACTGGGTCGTCGGCCGCGGACGGACGGCGACCTTGCCGATCGCCGTGGAGAACGACGGCGACCTGCTCCTCTCGGCCTCCTTGGCGTCGGACTCCCCGTGGATCGCCTCGGCGAGCGGCGACGTGACCGTGAAGGGGATGCGGGACCTCGACGTGCAGGTTGACACGATTGCATCGGGCGCGACCGAGGAGGCCCCCGCGGACGGGATGGTCCGCGTGGGGTCGAACGGCGGGGAGGCCTCCGTGCGGGTACGGGTGGCACGGGTCGACCGCGTGCACCCGTTCTTCCTGGTCCTCGGCGCGGCGCTCGCGTACGTCTCGTGGCTCCCGGGGTGGTGGTCCGCGATGACGTGGCTCGGACTCTCGACGGGCGCCTGGGTCTGGGGGCAGGCGGCCCCCGCGCGCCAGTGGGGGCTGACGGAGGCCGTCCTGGACGCCTGGACGCTTCGATACCGACTGACCTGGTTCCTCCTCGGCGGGGCGGCGACGATCGGCGCCCTCGCCCTGGCCTACGCGAGATAACGAACGGGAGGGTGGATGCGGAGGACGAAGATCCTCGCGACGCTGGGGCCCGCGAGCAGCTCGCCCGAGAAGATCGAGGCCCTCATCCGTGCCGGCGTGAACGGCTTCCGCCTCAACTTCTCCCACGGCACGCACGAGACGCACGGAGGGCTCTATCACGCGATCCGCGAGATCTCCGCGCGCGTCGGCGTCCCGATCGCCATCCTGCAGGACCTCCAGGGGCCGAAGATCCGCACGGGGCACCTGGTGGATCGCAAGCCGGTGACGCTCGTCGCCGGTCAGAGGCTGACCATCTCGGTCCAGGAGTGCCTCGGGACGGCGGCGCGCGTCTCGACGACGTACCAGGCCCTCCCGAGGGACGTGAAGGCAGGCGACACCATCCTGCTCGACGACGGACTCCTCGTCCTCAAGGTCGTCTCCACGACTGCAACGGAGGTCGAGGCCGAGATCGCGATCGGCGGGGAGCTGGGCGAACACAAGGGGATCAACCTCCCCGGCGTGGCCCTCTCGACGCCGAGCCTGACGGAGAAGGACCGCGAAGACGCCGCGTTCGGGCTGACGCTCGGCGTGGACTACATCGCCCTGTCGTTCGTTCGCCAGGCCTCCGACATCGATGACCTCAGGCAGCTCGTCCGCGCGGCAGGCAAGAACACGCCGATCGTGGCAAAGATCGAGAAGCCGGAGGCGATCGAGCAGCTCGAGGCGGTCATCGCGCAGAGCGACGGCGTCATGGTCGCGCGAGGGGACCTCGGCGTGGAGGTCTCCGTGGAGCGGGTCCCGGTCCTCCAGAAGCGGATCATCGCGGAGTCGAACCGTCAGGGGAAGCTGGTGATCACGGCCACGCAGATGCTGGAGTCGATGATCACGAACCCGATCCCGACGCGTGCGGAGGCGACGGACATCGCGAACGCGATCCTGGACGGCACCGACGTCGTGATGCTCTCGGGGGAGACCGCGAAGGGAAAATACCCCGTGGAGTCGGTCACGCGGATGGGGCAGATCGCGGAGGAGACAGAGCGGGAGTTGGTCCGCTACTACGACTCGCTCGATCGGATCGAGGCGTCCGCGGACCGCCTGACCAAGGCGGCGGTGGACGCGGCCTGCTTCGGGGCGCGCGAGGTGGTCGCGGCGGCGATCGTGGTCTTCACGCGCTCGGGGCGGACGGCGCTCATGGCGAGCAAGGAGCGCCCCGCCTGCCGCACGGTGGCGCTGACGCCCGAGGACTCCACGTACCGGCGGCTCGCGCTCGCCTTCGGAGTGGAGGCGGTGAAGGTGGACTTCGTGGAGCGCCCCGACGACCTGATCCAGGCGGGGGAGCGGGTGATCCTCGAACGTCGCCTCGCGCGCCACGGCGACACGGTGATCATGCTCGCGGGCACCTCCACGGCGCGTGGCGCGACCAACCTCGTGAAGATCCACCGCGTCGGCGAGCTGTCGACCTAAGCAGGCAGCACTAAGTTTCACGGGATGCCGGAAGTAGATCCCTGGAGTCGCGCGCGTGAGCGCGCGGTGGATGACGCCCGTAAGGGCGTCCTGGGCCGCTCCTGACGCCCTTACGGGCGTCATCCACCGCGCCCTGACGGGCGCGACTCCAGATCGCGTCGAATGCGTATCCCGAAGAACTCAGTGCGAGGTACTTAGCTACTGGGGCGTCTCGACGATAACGAAGGTCCAGGTGTAGCGGTAGGCGGTGTCGAACGAGTCGGACCCCGAGGTCGGGATGACGCCAGGCGCGGATCCCGTGAAAGAGTAGGTCCCCGCAGGCACGATGATCGTCTGGCTGCCGTAGGGGGCGACCTCGACGGCCTGGTACGACGGCCCGGAGAGGGTCACGGTGATCGACACGTCGGTGTTGTTCACGATCGTCACCTCCGGGTCGTCGATCGACGGGTCGTAGGTTTCCTCGAAGGGGCTCTCGTACGCGGGCTGCGCGGGCTCGGTGTAGGCAGGCTCGGAGTAGGTCGGCTCCTCCGTGCCGGACTCCTCGTACGTCCCCTCCGTCGCGCATCCGACCGCGCCGATCGCCACCAGGACCGCCAGGAACCCGATCCGTCGCATCGAAAATCCCCCTACCGATACCGGAAGACCGACTCCATCGCCGTGGACAGCTCCGTGAGTGTCGACCTGTGGACATCGCCCTGCGAGGGGCCCATGTCGACTTCGCCGTAGACCATGTAGCTTACGGAGGACGGCGACGAGGCGTACGACGATGTGCTGAATGACGGGTCGTAGGATCCCGGGAGGTAGACCTCGATCGTGACGCTGATCGTCTCCCCGAACGGTCCTGAGTCGGGAAGTCCCCACTTGTTGTACGTCCGCGTGTCGTTCGATTCGCTGCCGCTGACCCGGATCTCCCCATCCGAAGCGGCCTCCGAGACGCGCAGCCCGATCCCCTCCAGCCGCGACTTCAGGTCCCCGAAGACCTGCTGCTTGACGTCGTCGCTTGTGAAGCCCGACAGGGAGACGGTGACCTGGTTCGACTCCTTGGCGTCCATGATCTGCCGGAGAATCGGGGGGGAGGGCGTATCGGCCGGGTAGGTCCAGCCGTCCTCGAGCTGCCGAAGCAGGATCTCGCACGCAGCCTCCCTCGCCCCGGACGAGGGGTACCTGTCGAGGAACGCGATCGCGGCCTCCCTGCTCGGCGACGTCTGGAGGTTCACGAGGTCCTGCCGCTCCTGCTCCGGCGTGGGGGCTGCGTCGACGGGCGGGTCGTATTCCTCTTCCTCGGGCGGTGCGTAGGTCTCCTCGGGAGGCGCGTCCGGGGTGGGCTCGGGCGTCTCGCCCGGTCCTGGCGATTCGCCCCCGGGGTAGGACCCCGGCGCGCTGCCCCGCAACCGCTCCAGGGCGCTCCTCGCGTCAGCGGAGTGGGTCTCGTAGGAGAAGTGGTCGAGGTACAGCTCGTACGCCTTCTCCGTCCCGACCCGGTCGGCGAACTCCCAGAGCCGCCTCTCCTTGTCGTCCAGGACGTACTCGCTCCCCCAGTTTCCGTAGAACGTCTTCATCCGGTCGACGTCGTTCACGGAGAGCGCCTTCTCCCACCCGGCCTTGATCAGCTCGTCTCGACGGTTCCCGTACGATTCGAGCTCGGTGAACTCCCGGATGTTCGCAGGGGTCGGGTCGGCCATCGCCTTGCGGTACAGCTCGGTCGTCTCCGACTTCATGAAGAACGGGACGGCGAACATGGCCAGTCCGGCGGCCCAGCAGATGCCGAAGAAGATCTTCTCCCCGCCGCTCGTCTTCTCCGGCGCGACAGGCGTCGCCTCGACGGCGAACGAGCGGAACTCGGCGGGGCGCGCCGATCGGACCGCCGCGGGGACGGGGACGGCCTTCCCGCACCCGCCGCAGGTGACCTCGGCGAGGTCGCCGCGGAGGACGCGGAACCCCTTGCCGCACTCGCAGGAGAAGTCGTACTTCAATGCCCGGCCCTCCAGAAGTACTGCAGGTCGACGAAGGCCACCCCCCCGAGGACCGCGAGGATGACGAGAACGTGGACGAGCCAGGCCGGCATCCCCTCGCTCTGGGGCGCGCTGGCGTGGAGCAGGCGGTTCGAGACACGCGCGATCGCCTTGTCCAGCTCCTCCTGCCCGGTCCCGATCTTCCTGGCGAGATCGACCATGCCGTCGTACTCGCCCTGCTGGATGACGCCATCCGCGAGGGCCATCTCGACGACGTCGTTGAGAAGCGACTGACGCTCCTCGGGCGTCCCCGTCGCCGCGAGCTTCCGCTCCCCGCCGACGACGAGGGAGAGGACGCGGCGCGCCTCGTCGTCCGAGATCCCGAGCTGCCGCTGCTTCTGGCGGAGGAAGGTCAGCTCGTTCTCCTCGAGCTTGCCGTCGAGGTAGGCCACGACGGCGAGGTTGAGGAACTGCTTGAGGGCCTTTTTCGAGTTTGGGTCTGCCATGGTAATCCCTGCGTCTCCCCGAATCGTGTTCGGTGGCGGTGGCGGGCTCGGGATCGTACTCGAAATCGTTCTCGGACGCGTTCTCGGTCTCGTACTCGAAGGCGCGCTCAGCCCGAGTACGAGACCGAGAACGCGTCCGAGAACGATTTCGAGTACGATCCCGAGCCCGCCACCGCCACCGATTTCCTACGAGACGTAGTCAGCGAACGCGCGGACGATCCGGTTCACGGCCGAGCGGATGCGAACGCGCCTCCTCAGCTTCTCGGCGGTTCGCCTTGCCGCCGGGTCCCGCCCATTCGCCGCAAGCATCGGCCGCAAGTGGGCCCACGCCAGCTCGTCCAACCCGGCCTCCACCAGCGCCTCGACGAGCGCCCTGCGAATCTCCCCATCCTCCGGCGCCAGGACCGCCGCCGCCTGGAGACGCTCCACCCCCGCGATCAGCCTCCCCTCCTTCGCGAGTCGCACGCCTTCCGCCGCCAGCCGCGCGGGCAGCTCCCGGATCGCCTGGATCGCCCCCAGGTCCGCCCCGCACGAGGGGCAGGCCCGGGCCGTCCCGGCCTCGCGGTCGCAGACGGGGCACTTCATCCTGGCCTACTTCCTGTACGTCGCCGGCCCGACCAGCGGCTTCTTCGACCCCGAGAGCAGGTCGACGCGCGTGTCCCCCGTCTTCTTCGGGCCGCTGTCCGAGGCCTCGTTCAGCAGGACGATCAGCTCGTCGTTCGCGCGGAGCGCCTCTTCCTTCTTCCCGCCCTGGAGGGCCGTGAGGAGGTCTCCCCGCAGCCGGCGGATCCTATCCCCCTTCACAGGGTCGTGCTTCTCCACCCGCGGGATGACAAGCAGGGCATACATCACGTTCCAGCAGACCGGCGGCAGCTCGTCGATCTTCTTGATGAGCGCGTCCTTCCTCGCCGTCGCGCTCTGCTCGTCCCTTGCATCGACGTCGTTCCTGAGCTGCTTCGCGAGCTTCTCGAGGTCGTAGCTTGCGTCCCCGTCGAGGAGCGAGCCGAGGTCGCGGATCATGCGGTCGACGAAGTCGATCCAGAACTCGCACGTCCCGACCCACTCCTCTTCGCGAGGCCCCGCGGCCAGGACCCTCTTCTCCATCGACTGGATCTTCCGATCCGCGTCGTCGAGGTTCCCCGCGGCCAGGGAGTTGACCACCTCGTTCTCCTCCTTGCGGATCGCCGCCAGCTCCTCCTCGTCCATCCTCCCCTGGTTCTCGACGAGCTTCTTCTCCACCTCGTACAGCTTGCGCTCCACCACGTCCCGTCGGTCGCTCCCGCGGTCGATCCGGAATCGGTACGAACCGCCCGAGCCTCCCACGATGCGGACCATCGAGCCCTCCTCGTCGAGGTCTCCATTCTTCGTCAGCGCGAAGGCGACCTCGACCGGCGTATTCATCGCCTGGCTCGCCGGGAGGGGGATCCACGCGATCGCGATTCGCTCGTTCTTCGCGGCCTCTTCGCTCTCCCCCTGAAGCACCGGGACGCGGAGCCTCCTCATCCCCTGCGCCGGGGTGTAGAAGACGCGCGCCTTGCTCGTGCCGAACGGCGTCCCCGCCTCCAGGACCGTCGCGAACCTCCCGCCCTCCATCTCGATCCCGATGTTCATCCTCGTCACGCCCGTCGGGATGTCGACAGAGTGGACCCGCTTCCCGCACTTCGCGCAGGTCTCATTCTTCGACGGCTGCTGCGCGCCGCAGGAGACGCACTCGACCTGGTCCGCGGCCGCCAGCCGTTTCGCCAGGACTGCCGCCCCGCGTGCGACGCAGGTCATCGGGTCGACTTCCACGTTGGATGCAACATGGTCGGCTCCGAAGGCCCTCTCCACGGCCCTCCGAACGAGCGGGATGTTCGTCGGGCCTCCGACGAGGAGGACGTTGTCGATCTCGTTCGCCGCGAGCCCCGCGCGCTCGAGCGTCGCGAGCGTCAGGTCGACCGCGCGCCGGACATCCCCGTCGATCAGCGCCTCGAAGGCGGTCCGCGCGAGCGCGTACTCCACGTTCACGAGGTTCCCGCGGGCGTCCTTGAGCTTGCCCGGGACCATGACGTCTGCCTGCTCCGCCGACGAGAGCTGGATCTTCGCCTGCTCCGCGGCCTGGCGGAGGGCCATGAGGAAGTCGCGCTGGCCGCTCCCGTCGATTCCGTGCTTCGCCTTCACCTGGTCGAGGACCTGGGACATGATCCGCTTGTCCATGTCCTCCCCTCCGAGCCAGCGGTCCCCTCCGTGCTGGAGGATCTCGAACGTCCCACCCGTGCACATGAGCACCGAGACGTCGAACGTCCCCGCGCCGATGTCGAAGACGACGACCTTCCGCACTTCGTCGGAGCCGATGTTGTCCACTCCGTACGAGATCGCCGCCGCGAACGGCTCCTGGAGCAGGCGCAACACGGAGAGCTTCGCCATCTCCGCGGCCCGCCTCGTCGCGGCGTACTGCTTCTCGCTGAAATTCGCGGGGACGGTGATCACCGCGTGCGTGACCTCCTTGCGCAGCCGGGTCTGCGAGTCCTCGCGGAGCTTCTTCAAGATGACCGAGGCAATCTCGATCGGCGAGTGCGGCTTCGAGCCGATCACGACGCGCAGGTCGTCGTCGGTGCCGTTCTCGGGGGAGGTCACCTGGAAGGGGGCGAAGCGGACGAACCGCTGGACCTCCTCGTCGCCGTACGCGCGGCCGATGAGGCGCTTGATGGCGTAGACGGTGTCCTTCTCCGCGGCCGCGGCGAGGTTGTACGCCTGCCGCCCGACGACGTACCGGCCCCCCTGGCAGGAGACCCAGGACGGGGTCAGCTCGTCGTTCTCGTTGTTCTTGAGGACCTGGACGTTCCGCGTCTGGTACGCGACGACGGAGTTGTTCGTCCCGAAGTCGATCCCGATCGCCTCACCCATCGCTTATTCTCCGTGCCGGGCCACGGCGACCTGCCCCTCGCGGAGGAGGTCGCCCTTCCAGAGGTACGCCTTGACGAATTCGGTAGCCACCCGTCCCACGGGGAGGGAGTCGTCGATCACGACCTCAATGACTCGGTGCCACCGCCCGTCGGGTTCGCGCCCGAGCGCCGAGGCCTCCTCGACCTGGTTCGCCGCAAGGAGCCTCCCGATCAAGTCCACCACGTCCCCGAGATACGTCGTCGGAGCGGCGTCCGGCGCGTTCGCCCGCGCGTTCGCAAGGAAGGCCTCCGTGGCGTCCTTCACCCCGACGACCGCCAGGAGGAGGGCCTTGCGCGCATCGTCGTCCTTGCGCTTCGACCGCTCGGCCCGCTCGCGGACGTCCGCCTGCTCGATGAGCAGGTTTCGCACGCGGCTCTCCACGAGGTCGAGCGGCCCGGGGGCCCGGCGAGGCTGCGTCATGTCGCCTTCACCTCCGAGGTGGTCCCCTTGTTTGCGATGGCGAACGCGACGCCGACCGCCGCGTTGCGGAAGCCGAGCGTCATCGAGCCCGTGTAGAAGCTCGAGATCCACGCCGCGGTCCCCTCCAGGGCGTGCTTCGACGAGAGCCTGGGGACGGGGACGAGGAGCTGCGCCATGCGCGCGGCGACGCAGATCGCCGCGAGGACGTGCACGACCCAGAACGACCACGACAGGATGATGGGCTTGGCGCCGAACTCCCAGATCGTCGGGTCGATCCGGGCCTGGAGCCACGCGAAGAAAAAGACCGCGAGCCCGATGAACGTCGCGCACCCCCAGCCGAACCGGGAGCCCTCCCGGTTCGCGTGCCTGTTGCACTCTTTGCAGTACGGGATGTTCACGGAGAGCGTGTGCTTCATCTGCCCTTCGCGCCGCTCGCCGCTGAGCGTCCGCTTCTCGTCCGGGTTCGCCTCGGCGCAGCAGGTGCAGAGCGGGGGGGTGGAATACGAGATTCCCCCCGTGGCGGTCTTGTCGCTGAGCGTGACGAGGACGCCTCGCTTCGCCGGGGTGGACCCGCGCATCTGCTCGAGGAGCTTCTTCGCCTCGGTCTTCCCCCCCGAGAGGGCGGCGTTCACGACCTGGATGGAGAGGTCGACGTACCCCGTCTTCGCCAGCTCCTCGGCGAGCATCCGTTTCGCGACGTCGAGGTACTCCCACCCCTTCTTGTAGTTCCGGTCGTACTCGACCGAGGTCTCGATGTCGCGCACGCCGTCGAGGAGGATCTGCGGGTCCTTCGTGTCCCGACCCTGGATCACGCGGATCGACCCGCGGTCGCAGTAGGCGACCACGAGGAGGTCCCTTACGGAGAGGTCGGCGAGACCGTCCCACAGCGGCTCCAGGAGGCGGATCGCCGACTCGTAGTCGGCCTTGTTGATCCATGCCGCCGCGAGGTCCTTGGCGCTCTGGACGAGGCGCTTCTTCGCGTCGTCGGGGGCCTTCCGCGCGTGCGCCGCCGCCTTCCCGAACGCCTGGATCCCCTCCTCGAGCGACTCCTCGTGCCCCGCGAGGGCCTTCCCGCGCGCCCCGTGGATCGCCGCGTAGAGCGCCTGGGAGTCGGGCTTCTCGCGGGCCTCCTTGGGCAGGGCGTCGAGCGCGGCGAGGGCCTCGTCGTGCCGCTGCTCGTCGACGAGGTGCTGCGCACGGCCGACGGGGGAGAAGAACCCGAGGAGCTTCGCGACGCGCTCGCGGGGGACCTCGCCGCCGCCGAGGCGGCTGTAGACGAACTCGCGCCCGTTGAACATCGTGGCGAGGAGCGGCCCGCACGGTCGCAGGTCCTTGAAGAACCCCTCGCGGATGAGCTGGGCCAGGTCCTCGGTGGAGGTCCGCTCGACGTCGAAGTGGGTTCGGATCGCGGCCCAGCGCTGGACAAGGGGCTGGTCCCGCTTCTCCTGGGCGGCCGTGGCGAAGGTCCCCATGCGGACGGCGGCCTCGTCCAGGACGCGGCGCCTCGCACCGGCCGTGATGTCGTCTCCCTGGGCAAGAGCGCTCCCGAGGCCCTTCAGCCGCGCCTGGGACGCCTCCCAGTACCCCGGCAGGTACCCGACGAACGTCAGATTCGGGATCGCGCGGAGCCAGAGGTCGTCCACGCGCTTGGAGTCCTGCGGCTTCACGCGGGACTCCTCGGCCACGGCCCACCACCACGTCAGGACGGCGAGGTTGTGGTCGATCCGCGGGTCGGCGCCGACGCGGTTGGCTCGGGCCCTCTCCCAGCGGTCGGAGAGCTCGGAGCGGCGGCCGGCGCGCACGAGCGTCTCCTCCTCGGTGTTCCCTGCGACGTCGTATTGGAAGAAGTCGACCGCGAGGCGCTCCACGGGGTCGGTGAGCCGCTTGCGGGCCTCCATGGCCTCGCGCATGCGCGGCTTCTTCGCGGGGTCCTTGAGGAACGGCGCGAGGGCGTCGTTGATCTCCTTCTGCGTCGCCGTGACGGCGAGGCCGAGGACGTCGTAGGGATTGGATTGTGTGTCTGCAGGGTCTCGCATGGCGGATGTTCGTGGACCTGTCGAGGGGTCGGACTAGATTCGCTTTCGGCTCGTGGTGTTCGGCGACGTCTCCTTCTCCCAGACACGCAGGAGGCACTTCGCGTCGGACTGGAGGTGCCCGGGAAGCCCGTGCCCCATGGCCTCCTGCAGCGCGGCGATCGCTGGCTTGTTGCGCTTCAGCCGCCTGAGCGCCAGGGCCTTCTGCCAGTGGAGGACGGGCGAGTCGGGCACCTTGCGCAGCCCCTCCTCGAAGATCGCGAGGGCCTCCTCGTGGCGTCCGCTCTGGTTGTAGAACTGCCCGAGCTTCAGATACGACGCCACGCTCGACGGGTCGTTCGTCACGGCGTGCTTGAAGGAGCGCTCAATCCCCTCCGGCGTCGAGGGGACGCTCGCCACGGGCTCGGACGGGATGGGGACGGCCGCGTCCTCGCCCGCGGCAGGGGACGACCTGGGCTTGGAGACCTCTCCCATGCCGCGGAAACCCTGCAGGATGTCCGACTTCTTCTTCGCCGGCTTCCCGAGCTTCATCGTCTGCTCGATCGAGGCCTCCGAGAGCTTGCGCAGCTCCTCGGAGACGACCCCGGCGTTCTGGTACCGCTCCCTCGGGTCCTTCGCGAGCATCTTGTAGATGACGCGGGAGACGGCGCGGTCCACTTCCGGATTCAACTCGTGGGGCGCCTTGGTCTCGCGGGAGCAGATGAGGTCGAACACCTCCTGGTAGTTCTTCCCGAGGAAGGGGTGGACCCCCGTCGTCATCTCGTAGAAGACGACGCCGAGTGAGAAGACGTCGCTGTAGAACGACCCGCCGTGGCCGCGCAGTTCCTCGGGGGGCATGTAGAGGATCTTCCCCGCGACGGATTGCGCCGGCGCGTCGGACTCCATGAGCTTGGCGATCCCGAAGTCGGCGATCTTGGGTGCGCCCTTCCCATCGAAGAGGATGTTGTCGGGGGAGAGGTCGCGGTGGAAGATGCAGGCCTGGTGGAGGACGCCTACGCCGGCGGCGATCTGCCGCATGAGCGGGAGGGCCTCGGCGTACGGAAGGGCGTGCGAGCGGCCGAGGTCGCCGAGGCGTCCCCGGAGGCTCCCGCCTGAGCAGAACTCCATGCACATGACGTAGGTGTCGTCGAAGATCTCGATCCCGAGCGTCTTGACGAAGTGGACGGCGTTCGGGGCGAGGACCCGGAGCATCTCGTTCTTCGCGAAGTCGCCCTCGATGAGGCAGAGGCCGGCCTCGCGGCTCTTGGGGATTTTGAGGACCACCGGGGTCCCCCAACGCTCCTTCAGGCGGGCGTCGAGGACTTCGCAGAGGTAGGTGGTGCCGAATCCTCCGGTGCCGAGGACCTTGATCAGCTTGAACTTTTCGCGTGCGCCTGCCATCGTGGGGCGCAATTGTACGCGGCTCCGGCCCCCATCTCACGGAAAAGAGGGAACCCCCGATGGACCTCAAGCAGACGGCTGCGGCGCTCGAGCAGACGCTCGTCGCGTCGCACCTGAACGACGTGCGCCTCCTTGCGCAAGAGGGGAGCACGGAGCGCCTCGGGCGGATCTACTCGGTCCTGACGCGCCTGTCGCACCAGCCCTACCTGGTCGGGACGGGCCCGTACACGGCGGGGATGTACCGCCTGTCGATGGAGGAGACGGTGATCGGGAGGATGGCGTCGCCGCTGGAGGAGAGTGCGGGGAAGGTGATCGACATCCCCGTGAACGACTGGATCACGCTGACGCCGCGGGAGGTCTCGCGCGTCCACGCGAAGGTGGCGCGCGAGGAGGGGGAGGGGGGCGCGCAGTTCCGGCTGATCGACCTGGAGAGCCGCCTGGGGACGTACGTCAATGGGCGGCGGCTGGGCGGGGACGAGGGGGCGGAGGAGGCCTCGCACGTGCTGGAGCACGGGGACTTGATCAGCCTGGGGCCCTCGCACATCAACACGTTCATGTTCGTCGTCATCCGCGGCGATGAACCCGCGGAGTCGTAGCGATGGAGTCGCGCCCGCGTTTTCTGGAGTAGCGCCCGCAAGGGCGCTGTGGACTAGCGCCCGCAAGGGCGCGGTGGAGACCGCACGATGGGGAACTTCTTCGGCATGTCCAGTCCGACCCCGAGCACGGACACGCTCCGCCAGCGTCTCGACCGGGCCTGGGTGTTGATCGACCAGGGCAAGCACGCGGAGGCGATGGACCTCTTCCAGGGCGTCCTCAACGAGGAGCCGCGCAACGGCGAGGCGCTGGGGGGGCGGGGAAAGGTCCACAAGCTGCAGAAGAATGTCGACCAGGCGATCGTCGACCTCGAGAAGGCGACGCAGCTCGTCCCGACCAACCCCTGGTACATGACGGAGCTGGCGGACGCCTACGACGACGCCCAGAACGGGGACAAGGCCTGCGAGTGCGCGCGGGCGGCCATCCGGGCGGGGAGCAAGGCCCCGCTCAACCACGCCCTCCTCGGGCGTCACCACCTTCGGGCGAAGGCGTGGAAGGAGTGCGAGGAGGAGCTGAAGGTCGCGCTAAACCTCTCGCCCGGCTACGCCTGGGCGCTCCAGCTCATGGGGGACTACTACTTCAACCTGGAGCAGTGGGGGATGGCGGTCCCGTTCTACCGCGAGACGATGCGGGTCAACCCGAAGGTGACCTACCAGCTCGAGAAGCTGTCCGAGATCTACCTCTGGAAGCTCGAGCTGGTCGACCCGTCGCTGGAGGTGATCACCCGCTGGCTGGAGCTGGCCCCGAACACGCTGCTGGCCTGGGAGCGTCGCTGCGAGGTCTACCTCCGAAAGAAGATGTCTCGCGAGGCGATGGAGTCGGCCACGCGGTCGGTGGAGATCGACGCGAACGACCCCTGGGCGAACTGCTACCTCTCGAAGGCGCACCGCCTGGCGGGCGACATCGACGCGGCGCGCGCCGCGGTCCGCCGCGCCCTGGAGATCGACCCGAACAACGACCACGCCAAGTGGCTCCTGGGGGACATCGGGTAGCTCGAGCGAGAGGATGTCGCATCGAAGCGAATGCGTTTCTTGCGATGAGCGGCCTTCGCTCGTAGCATGCTCACGCTCCCGCCACGCTGGTCCTGGTTGAGGACCCCTCGATGCGACATCTCTCGATCCTCCTCGCGCTCCTTCTCTGCCCGCTCCTCTGCGCCGCAGGCCCGCTCGACGGGAAGTGGCAAGGAGACCTGCAGGGAAACCCCGTGACTGTCGACCTCTGCCCTGATGGCACCTACCTGACACAGGTGGGCGCGGGCGCGGAGGGGCAGTCGGAGGAGGGCACCTGGCGCTCCGACGCGAGCAAGATCGAGTTCTCGCCCACCGAGGGCGAGCCCTACGTGTACGCCTATTCGATCCATGGCGGGAGGCTCGTCCTGTCGGGGGACGACCTGCCGGCACCGCTTTCGCTCGGGCGTGCAGGCGCCGCACCCGACGACGGGACGCCCCCGCCGCCCACCGACGGGACGCCTCCCGCCAGCGGCTCCCCCCTCGTCGGACAGTGGAACCACGAGGGGCAGTTCATGGTCGGCTGGATCGCCCTCCGCCCCGACGGCAAGTACTCCAGCTCCCTGACAGCCCGCGGCGTGCAAGGCACCGCCGAGACAGGCGTGTGGCACAGCGACGGCAGCCACCTCACCATTCGCTGCGGGGGCAACGAGGTCACCTACGACATGGCGGTCGAGGGGGAGCAGATGACGCTCTCCGGGGGCAACCTCGCAACGCCCCTCCTCTACGTGAAGGTCCCCGGCTCCGAGAAGACCGTCGCGGAGGCAGGCGCGCGCGCCGACGCGGAGAGGAACGCAGAGGACAATGAGTGGCGCAGCCGCCTCGCCGTCGGGCCCCTCAGCGGGCCATCCCACGTCATGGCCGCGGGAGAGGTTCCCGAGGACGAGCACTGGAAGGACGTGCAGATCGGGGCCACGGTGTTCACGGCCGTCCAGGGGTACGTCCGCTTCTCCACGCAGCAGTACATGTACCGCCCCGGCCAGGGCCCGCAGGGCCTCTTCCGGACCAGGACGGCGTGGCTCTTCCTCGCGAACGGCCGCGTGTACGTTCGGGCCGTGCAGTACGCGGGAAGCACGAAGCCTGACGACGTGGAGCAGCCCTGGGGCGGCCTGTACTACATCGACGGCGAGGACCCGAAGGAGTACTGGGGGCAGTACGCTATCGGCGCCGACGACTCCCTGCACGTCGTCCTGGACGACACCAGCACGATGGACGCGGTGTTCACCGACGGGCGGCGGAACATGGTCTGGAAGGAGACCACCTACGGCAACGTGCTGTGGGAGAACGAGGCGCTGCAGAACCGCTGACCCGGAGGCTCGGCGCCCACGGCAGCACCCTACCATCCGAACCCGCGATGTGGTATGGGAGCGCTCCAGAGAGGAGGGCTCGACATGAATGGGAAACACGTCGCGAAGGGGGAGGGGAAGACGGTCACGGTGATCGGCGGGGACCGGATCACCTTCAAGGCGCGCGCCGTCGAGACCGGGGGCGCATACTGCCTGATCGAGACGGTCACGGCGCCGCAGGCCGGACCGCCGCCCCACGTTCACCAGCGGCATGACGAGGCGTTCTACGTCCTCGAGGGGAGCATCGAGTTCACCGTGGGCGGGCAGGTGGCGCTGGCGGGGCCGGGCAGCTTTCTCCTCGGTCCGCGCGGCGTTCCGCACTGGTTCAAGAACGTCGGGACGACGGACGGGAGGATGATCGTCGTCCTCTCTCCTGGCGACGCGGACGCCTTCTTCGACGAGCTCGCCGAGGCCTCCAAGCAGGTCCCGCCCGACATCCCGCGGATCAATGCGGTCGCCCTGCGCCACGGCGTGGAGCTGCTCATCTAAGTAGCGTCCACTAAGTTTCCCGGGATACACCAACCAGCTCGACTTGGAGTCGCGCGCGTAAGCGCGCGGTGGATCACGCCCGTAAGGGCGTGCGACCGCAGGATCACGCCCTTACGG
>Ga0080064_1000800_pt1 | contig 74696 bp, 84 predicted proteins | sample Subgrocontami54m_FD_69260 | JGI IMG/M metagenome (GOLD analysis project Ga0080064, IMG submission 69260) | Subsurface groundwater microbial communities from S. Glens Falls, New York, USA - GMW46 contaminated, 5.4 m (SPADES assembly) (version 2) ...
TACGTCGGGAGGAAACCTTTGACGTTATCTAGCGTTACACCTACTGACTGTGCTTTGCCTTCAACGATCATCCTCGCTACTTTTCGGCAAACGCCTTCTATTGTTCGCTCTAAAGAACGAATACCGGAATCAAAGCCTAGCGGGCGAATAATCCCTGGCCAGACAGTATCATCTATCATCAGTTGTTTATCACTTAGTCCTGTTTGAGCGCGTATCTTAGTAAAAAGATACTGCTTCGCAATAACTACTTTCTCAGCATCGGTATATGATGGCATCTGAATAATCTCAAGACGGTCGAGAACCGCTGTTGAGATATTCGTCGTATTATTTGCCGTCGCGACAAAAAGAATATTTGTTAAGTCAAATGGATAATCGACATAATGATCGGTAAATGCCAGATTCTGCTCTGGATCCAATAACTCGACCAAAACACCCATGATATCTGCTCGTGCTGTTTCCGTGACTCGATCAAGTTCGTCTAGAAGAATGACCGGATTTTTGGTCTCTGCGTGAACAAGTTTTTTAACAATGCCTCCTGGCTCTGCGTCTGCAAATGCACGTGACTGTCCACGAAGCGCACGAGAATCACCCATGCCTCCGAATGGTATACGCTCAAACTTCTTCCCCAGCGCTTCGGCGATAGATCGAGCAAGCGTCGTTTTACCGGTACCTGCAAGACCGACAAGACAGAGGATTGGCGCATGAGCGAGATACTCCTTTCCCCCATGCTGCACGTTTAAAATGATTGTTGCAAGGTACTCGAGAATTCTATTTTTAATCCCATCAAGACCATAATGATTCTTATCGAGAATCTCTTTTGCTTGTACTAAATTAAGTAAATCTTGAGAAGCATTCTGCCAAGGCAGTTTTACTACCCATTTAATGTATGCTGCCGTTGTTTCATACTCAATAATGTAACTCGCACTCATGAAGCCAGCACTGGCGCGTAGTAAAGCAAGACGCGAAACACGATCACTTAAGAGATTACGCAAATCATCGGGAACGGCAGCTTTCTCTACCATCTCACCGAGTCTTCGTATTTGATCGTTTGTTTTCTCCTGACTTGTGAGAACAGGCGTTGTTTGTGGTGTCGACTGGGCAGGATCCATACTTTATATCATACACCATCCCATTTAAAATTCGAAATCCGAATATCGAAATTCGAAGTAATACCGAATGAGTAAAATACAAAATTCAAAACTATTTTGAACCTTAAATTTTTAAAGATTTGAATTTGTTTCGTATTTCGGGTTTCGTGCTTCGGATTTTTCTTTAAAGAGATTACTTTTTTACCTGGAGTAGCGTTTTCGCGGACCGCGTGGTGTGGATGACTGACGTTCTCTCTGGAATTGACGACTCAATGGATGATCTTGTCGATCGGCTCGACGAGGATCTGCCGTATTTTCTCGTGGAGCACGATCAAATGTAGGTGCTGGAGTGGTACTCGGTGCACGGTTCTGGGTAGGAGCCTGTTGTTCAGCCTGATCACCAAACTTCATGGTCAAGTTAACTCTTCCTTGGTCGTCGATCTCAAGTACTCGTACTTTTACTGTTTGACCTATGGTTACCACGTCTGATGGGCTCTTTACGAACCCCTGACCCATATGTGAGACATGAACCATACCCTCTTTATTTGGTAAGATCTCGACAAATGCTCCAAAAGGAAGAATACGTTTTACCGTGCCTTCAAACTCTTCACCGGGAGTGACTTCACGAGTTAAACCTTTTACCCACTCGACAGCTTTTTGTACTGCTTCGTCTGCTGTTCCTGAGACCGTTACCGATCCATCGTCTTCTACATCAACGGTAGCACCTGTCTGAGCGATGATATTCTTGATAGTTTTTCCTCCGGGACCGATGAGCTCCCCAATCTTTTCGACAGGAATCTTCAACATCTCTATTTTTGGTGCGAATTCTGAGAGTCCTTTACGAGACTCTGGAAGAACGGAAAGCATCTTCTCAAGAATGATCATCCTTGCTCCTCTTGCACGCTCAAGCGTTTCCTCAATCTGTTTATCGGTAAGACCTGCTATCTTTACATCAAGCTGGATAGCCGTAATTCCGTCCTTCGAACCTGCGACCTTAAAATCCATATCACCTGAAAAATCTTCAAGACCGATAATATCGGTTAACAGTGTATATTTATCTTCAAGAGACATCATACCAACTGAAATACCTGCGATTGGTGTAATAATTGGTACGCCTGCATCCATGAGCGCTAATGTGGATCCACATGTTGCGGCCATAGAAGTCGAACCATTCGAGGAAAGAATTTCAGAAACAATTCGGACCGTATATGGAAAGACATCCTTTGAAGGGATAACGGGCTCAAGGGCACGTTCTGCAAGTGCTCCATGTCCTATCTCACGTCGTGAAGGTGTACCCATTCTTCCTGTCTCACCAACTGAGTATGGTGGCATAGAGTAATGATGAATATATCGTTTCGATTCTTCACCCTCTGCTGATTCGATAAGCTGCTCCATACGCGGTGAACCGAGTGTTACGACTGATAATGCTTGTGTTAATCCTCGTTGAAATATTGCTGAACCATGTGTTCGTGGAAGAACACCTACCTGTCCACCTAATTCTCTGATCTCATCTATCTTTCGACCATCGACTCGTTTTTGTTTTTCAACAACACTGACACGAATATGGCGATACATGACGTACTCAACTGCTTTTGCGATAAGTTTTTTGTCTACTTCAGAACTCGGGTCAGCTGCTTTCTGTTGTTCAAAAATAGTATCTATAAGATCTGTTGTTTCTGAACCACCGCCCTCTTTATTCGCGAGAATTGCCGCCAAATCTGCAATTTCCTTCTTGTAAGTTTTTTCTATAAGAGCAACCATTTCAGCAAATCCCTTGATTGGCTTAACTGCTGTTTTTGGCTGCCCTGCTTTTTTCATAAAGCCTTCGATAAAAGTGATCATTTTCTGTGTTTCTTCATGCGCTTTCTGAATTGCGGTCATGTATACCGCTTCAGGTACCTGTTTTGCTCCTGATTCAATCATATGGGTTTTTTCTTTTGTTTGGGAAACAACAATATCCAGATCTGATAAATCTGATTCACTGGTTGTCGGATTATGGAGATAATCAGTTGCATCACCCTTAGGACTCTTGACGTATCCCATACGGACGGCACCGATAGGGCCATTCCAAGGAATACGAGAAATAGCCAAGGCTCCTGAAACTGCATTAAGTGCGAGGATATCCGGCTCATTTTCACCATCAACGGAGAGAACCGTGACAATAACCTGGACTTCATTTTTATATTCTTTAGGGAAAAGTGGTCGAATGGAGCGATCGATAAGACGTCCAATTAAAACAGCATCATCTGAAGGTCGTCCTTCACGCTTTACCCAACGACTTCCTTTTATACGTCCTCCAGCATAAAGCCGCTCTACGTACTCTACGGTAAGCGGGAAATAACCTAAATCTTCACGAACCGAACCCTCAACAACAGTAGCAAGCACCATAGTGTCTCCAAGGCGAGCTAAAATAGAAGCTGTCGTTTGTAGAGCTAATTCTCCTGTTTCAAATGTAAGTTTTTTGCCTGCGAATTCAGTAGATACTGCGGTTTTCTGCATTTCGTTCTTAGTCCTTTAATCCAATCTTTTTGGCAATTTGTGAGGATCTTGATTGATCGACCTTTTTAAGAAAGTTAATTAATCGTCGTCTTTTTGCAATCATTGAGAGTAATCCTCGACGACTATGCACATCATGCGCATGAGACTTCAGATGAGAAGCAAGTCGATCAATACGATTGGTTAACAACGCAATCTGTACTTCAGGACTTCCTGTATCGCCATCTGCTGTTTGGAACTGCTTGATAATATCTTGTTTCTGAACTGTTGAAAGTGGCATAGACAAATGTAATTATACCACAGAAAGGGAAAAGGTAGCAAGCTCATAAAAGAAATGGGGGTTAACGAGAGCAAAAAAAGATTTTTTTACCTTATTCGAGGTTTGTTGATCCTTTGTATACTTTCGGCGTTAACCAATCAGCCGGAGGTTTACGATTATCCCGTGGCTGTTGTGGAACAGATGGCTGAGGTTGCTGTTGTGGCATCGGTGGCATTACCTTAGGCCGCATCTGAGGCATAGGTGGTGTTGATTGCATTGGAGATGACATACCGGCACCTGGCTGCGGCATAGTCTGAGTTGTCGACAGAGACGGCATTGAAGGGAACTGTTGTGGCATCGATGATGGCATCGGTGGCATTTGTGGTTGAGGCTGTGGCGAAGTAAACGGATTTATTTGCGGTCTTGCTTGTGACTGAGGGCGACCATTTGCTGCCATACTTCGAACAGCACCTTGTTTCATAAAGGAAGCTGCAAGTTCAAAGGTGGTAAAATTTGTTTTTCCGTTTTGGAAATTATCCGTCGCAAATGATAATCCACTTAGCAAGTTTTGTGCAATATCGATATCTATCGTCATACCAAGTGAGGTAAGTAATGTTGCAACAATCTCACTCACTGAAGATGCTTTCGGTGAGACAAGCACGACATCGCCAAACCCTTGGTTTTCTGATTTATTATCGATATTTATGACAGTCGTGTCCTTTAATGCGTCCGGGTCAAATAACGTACCTAAGTCTGAGAGACGTGCGGTTCCAACAACGAAGAGAACTTTTACGGATCCGCCTCCACCACCACGCGTGTACTGAACATCCTGATCTTGGAAAGAGATACCCTGTTCGCCTGCTTTTACAACAATATTAAGGTAACCATTCTCAATGGTATAAGAAACCTTCTCTATCTCTCCTTCTGTATAAGGGAAAGACACAACAAGATCCCCACCTGTTCCACCTTCAAACTGCGTTTTTACCTTATCGATACCGACAAGAGAAGATAACTCAACAATTGGAAGTGTGGGGGAAGCAATGGTAGCTTTCTTCCTCATTGAAGAAAGAGCTAAGTAGAGTGATAATGCTCCTGCCATATCATCAACAGAAGGGTTACTACCTACTGCGATGCCAATACTCTCATGCTGGCCAAGAAGATCACGTATTCGTTGTACTGCTATATTGTCCATAAAAGTATCCTATATTATTTTAGGAATGACATATTAGCATATCCCCGACCCGAAAGTCAAGCAAGGGCGTCAGGATGACTCCAGCCTCGTGGCCTTCCTCAATTTTTGAGACTGGGTTCTTACCTGAGCGGAGTGACTGTACCGTAGCCTCACCAACCGTAGCATCACCACGTTCTAGCCTCACTTTGTCGCCTCGAGCCACACGACCTTCTCGTACTTTTATGCCTAAAACCACTGTCTTCTCAAAGGGGAAGCTAGCCTGAACCTGGGCTACGCCAAAAATCTGCTCTATGCCTGCTAGGCGCTTCCCTTCGAGCACGTCACCTATCTCATCAAGCATCTCATAGATAATCTGATAGTTTTTCGCCAGAACCTTCTCTGTTATGGCTAATTTCTGTACCTCTGGACGTATTTTGACATTAAAGCCCAAAACGAGCGCACCTGTTGATTTTGCAAGCAGGATATCAGCCTCGGTTACCTCTCCTGTTTTCTTGGCGATAACCTTTACTTCTTTCGGAAATGACTGGGTAATAGCCTCAAGGGAACCGAGAGTATCGACGGCCAAAATGACCGCTATGCCTTCATCCACCTTTATTCCTTGATAGACGAGTTCGCGCTGGAGATGGGAGCCTGAGACAGCCATAGCCTCTTCTTTTACGGGAGGTACTGAGGTAATAACTGTCCCAACACTGGGAACATTCGTAAAGCCTAGTATCTCTGCTGCTTCACCCACGCTCGCCTGGGGAATCTGCTTCCCATCGGGATCAACGAGCGTTCGAACCCGAAATGTTTCAAGCTCAACATAGAGCTCAGCTCTGGCGATAAGCGTACCATTTTTTACGACGACCGTTGCACGGGGACCTGCTTTCTGATCCATTCTGGACTCGATAACGATTGCCTCAAGTGGTGCGGTTGCAGTTACTGATTCCTCTAGAGGGTGCACATCATGAACCAAAAGGATAAGATCAAGAAGCTCCTTTATATTGAGATTCGTTTTTGCCGAAACTTCAATATACGGAACATCTCCTCCCAGTCCTTCCAACATAATACCTTCGTTTGAGACCTGTTGTTTTACTTTTTCAACAATTGCTGTATCCAGATCTACTTTTGTGAGGACAACAATAAAAGGGATACCTGCTTCTTTGAGAGCTTCAATACTTTCTTTTGTTTGAGGCATTACACCGTCAGCAGCAGAAATAATGAGTAGTCCTATATCGGCGACTCGTGCTCCTCGACTTCGCATCTTTGCAAATGCTTCGTGTCCCGGCGTATCAATAAAGGTTATTTTTCGCTTCTTGCCCTCATGAACAATCTCGATAGCTGATGCACCGATCTTCTGGGTAATACCACCGTGCTCGCGTGTAGCTATTGAGGTTTTTCGAATTGCATCAAGAAGCGTCGTTTTGCCATGGTCAACGTGACCGACAACAGTTACGACTGGCGGAAATTGTGTAGCTTGTGTACTCTGCTCTGTGTTTTTTTTCTTTGCCATACTAAAGTAGCTCGATTCATATACAGAACAGCAACATTCGAAACAATTTCAAAATACAAATGTTCAAAATCTCTAAACATACGTTTCGAATCTATTTACTGTCTTCTGTCTTTTCATCATCAGATTTCGCTTCCTCTTCCTGTGGTTTCTCTTCATTTGGTGTTTCTTCTTTTGTCTTTACTGCTTCCGTGGAACTTGCCTCTGTTGCATCTGGCTGATCTGTTTCTGACTCTACAGCCTCACTCACTTCCACCACTTCTTCACCTTTTGCTTCTTTTATTTCCTCTTTAGAGGAATCAGAACTGTCTGCTGCGGATACTGCTGGCTCAACTACTGCTTCTTCTTTCTTCGTCTTAGCTTTTGCTTTCGTTTTTTTTGCTTTTGGCTTTTCCGTTGCTTCAGCCTCTTTCGTCTCTTCTTCTTTCAATTCGTCAGTACTTTCAGCAGAAACAGGCTCATCGCTTTCTATTTCGAGCCGATATCCTGTCAATTTTGAAGCTAATCTGACGTTCTGTCCTCCTTGACCGATAGCTAATGAAAGGTCATCTTGTGGAACATAGACATGGGCGACCTTTTCCTCTTCATTGATCTCAACTCTCACATTTTTTGCCGGAGATAAAGCGTTTGCGATATAACCTTTTGGATCATCAGTCCACTGAATAATATCGATTTTCTCAAGCCCTGAGAACTCTGCAATAACAGCTTGTATTCTGACACCTTTTTGGCCTACACAAGAACCAACAGGATCAATGCCCGGCTGATTAGAATAGACAGCTACTTTTGATCGATTTCCAGGCTCGCGAACGACCGCTTTTATCTGAACACTTCCCTGCGCAACTTCCGGAACTTCTCTCTTGAAAAGCCCTTCAAGAAGGCCGTTACTTGATCGAGAAACGATAATTTCATCCCCTCGAACACCGGGACGGATTTCAAGAAGATGCACTGAAAGACGTTGATTGAGATGATATTTTTCTTGCTGAATCTGCTCAGTCGGAGGCATTACTGACTCTGTTTTTCCGATATCGACGATTACGTTTGGTCCTGCAAATCGAAGTACCATACCATTAACAACGGTACCGATACGGAGTTTATAGTCAGAAAGAATCGCTTCTTTTTCTTTCTCACGAATTTTCTGTAAAATGACTTGTTTTGCGGTTTGTGCGGCGATACGACCAAAGCCAGGAGGTGTTACATCGTCTCCATCTTTTAAAATCTTTGCTTCACCTGTATTCGGATTCAGCTCTGCGGTGTACTCCTCAATTTCTGTTCCCGGGTGATCCTTTCGATACGCTGCGAGGATAGCATTCTTGACTGTCTCTAAAACGACGGTCACATCCACACCTCGCTCAGTCGCGACTTGATTTAACGCTAAGGCAAATTCTGATCGTTGAATAGCTGGCATAACGGTTGTAAGTATACCAGATCAAAGCAGATCCTTCAACCTAAAAGAGCTTGTGAGGATTAGGAAACAGTGAGTTGGATGTTCGTATTTTGATCAGTCGTTACCAGGACTGTGCTTCCGCGTTTAATCTCATCAGTTAATTTTTTCTTTGCAATCAGATCCTCTATATTATCCTGTATATAACGTCTGAGTGGCCTGGCACCGAACTGTTGATCAAACCCTTCACTGGCTATTTTTTCAACAACTTTGTCATCGAAGGTCAAAACAATATCTTGTTCATGAAGTGTTTTCGTCACTGATCGCAGAAGAAGCGTTGTAATTTTTTTCACTTCTTCAGGACCCAGAGGCTTAAAGGTGACGATATCGTCAAAACGATTCAAGAGTTCCGGCCGGAAAAGCTGTTTCCCTTGCAGGGTGTCTAACAATTTCTGCTCAAAACCTTTGTCAATAACTGTCCCTTTTCCAAGTTCTTCTCGTATAAACTCAGAGCCGGCATTTGAGGTCGCGATGATAATGCTATTTGCAAATGAAGCAGTGCGCCCCTTATTATCGGTCAACCTTCCATCCTCTAAGACTTGGAGGAAAAGATCATGCACACTTGGATGTGCCTTCTCAAATTCATCAAGAAGAATGAGCGAAAATGGACTATCATGCACTCTATCAGTCAACTCTCCTCGCTCTTCACCTTCACCGGGAGCAGCACCTAAAAGCCTCTTTAATCCATTTGTGTCTGAGTATTCACTCATATCAAGCCTTATCATATGCGTGTCTCCTCCGAAGTAAATCGACGCAAGTGCTTTGGCTGTTTCTGTTTTCCCGACACCTGTTGGTCCTAAGAAAAGAAATGATATAGGCTTTCCTTGCGAAGCCATCCCGGTTCTGATCCGTCTCATCGCCTCAGCAATGACTCCCACTGCTTCTACTTGATTAACAACTCGCTCATGGATCTTCTCTTCAAGATGTAAGAGCAACTCTTTTTCCTCAGCTTTTGGCATTCCGACAGCAATATGCGTCTTATCCTCAATAACCCCGGTGATATCTTCTTCAGTCAAAACACGTTTACCCGAAGTCTTTGCTTTTTGTAAGGCATCTTCAAGGACACTGACAGCGCTCCCGGGCAACACCGTATCCTGTAAGTAGCGATCAGCAAAATTCACTGCAGTCGTAATCGTCTTGTAGGTGAGCATAATTCCATACTTCCATTCGAGCTCTGATGCTTTTTTCAGTAGCATAAATGATGCGATTTGCTTCGTGGGCTCATCAAGTTTTATAACCTCAAAGACTTCTTGAAGAGGGTTTCGTTCCATAAATGATTTGTAACTTCCAACAGTCATTGTGGCTATGATCGGGAGGTTTCCTTTCTCCAAGTGGGGAAGCAGTACTCCTGCCAAATTAAGATTAAATGATCCACTCCCTAAGACGTTCTCAAACTGGGGGACATAGAGGATAATATTGCCGGCATGAGATACTTCATCAATAATTGCCTGTATCCGTTCTTGAAGGAGCCCTCTATCTGTCGCGCCGGCGAGTAAAGGACCGAGCATCAATTCAAGAACATGTTTATTATTAAGTCCTGACGGAAGCTTATTTGCAAAACTTTCGTAGATCAGTGCTAGAATCAGATTTTCTTTTCCCACACCGATGTCACCAACTAATAAAATGTTATTATTATCCGGTTTACTCAGTCCCTCTACCATCTTTTTAAATGCTTCTTCCCGACCTATAATATATGGTTTTTTTGAAGCATGTAGTGTCCAGTCGGTCGTATAATTTCTTGTTTCCGGAGTCCAGCCAGTCAGTAATACTTCACCAAAACCGGATCCGGTAAAAGACATTCTAAATTTTTTTGGCGTTTCTTCTGAAGGAAATTCAAGCCTTGCCCACCGGAGGATATCAATGAACTCTTCAGGCTTCAGATGTTTGTTAAAAAGTAGTTTTGTATTTGGTTCTATCAGTAACAAATATGCTGCAAACAAGTCCATGGTTGTTACGTATGTTCCTTGTACTTTTTTTGTCACATCGAGTACACCCTGTAAAAAAGCTTCTTTTGTTATCGAAATGAATGACACTTCTTGTGCGTTCATCACCGATTTTGCCAGCATGAACTGTACCTGTTTCGTTCTTAACAGCTCTTTCACAATATCCTCTGGTTTTTCATGCCGTAAGTAGATACCCAATGCATCTCGGGTGAATGAAAGCATGGGATCAGTAGTATTTGCATTTACACTGACGTGTGGATGCACCTTTCCTATCTTAAAATGGAAAAAGATTTCGATCATCACAAAGAGGTGAAGAAAAAAATGGGGGAGTCTGGGGAACACTCCCTCTGAAAATAAGGTAACATTGAGATAGAGAAGACCGAAGAGAATCAATAAACGGATAGCCCGCATCGTCGCAGATCGATAGAGAGCATATAATTTTATGTAAGCAACCATATTATAAAAAGAGCACTGCTATCGTTAAAAAGGGGAAACCGATAAAAATAAGAAGTAATACAAGCTCCACTACTAAAAGTGCTGCAAGAAGAACCAAGTCTAAGAGTATAAAAACTGTCTTGACGAAAATGCCTATACCGATAGAGAAGCCAACCAGACCCTTACGATACTCATTCTTCATAGGCTTAAAGAATGTTTTTAGATACATCGGCAGGGAAGAGAAACGCAGAAATGACGTATTCACCGATCCGAAGAAGGCTAAAATATCTCGTGGAGCCTCAAAGAACCAGAACTTAAGAAACACCACGGGTAACCCAGCATAGGTATTCATACATCCAGTATAAAAACAGTAGAGAAAAAACACAAATGAAGAGGCGAAAAGTTTAGAGGGTATCTAAGTACGCTGAGATCTTTCTAATCATTTCTTCCGTATTTTTGTAAACAATGAATGTGTCGGAAATAATGCTTAAGGAATCAGAGGGTGCTTTATCTGCTTTGTGAAAACAGACAATAGGAACATCGTATGCATTTGCCCACCCCAGCTCTATTCCTTGACCGGTTGACGGGGAAGAGACTTCTGCTAATACCAAATGACAATCCTTTATCTGCTCTTTTGAATCGAGTGATTCAGGAGTTTGTTCGTGAGGAAGTATTAATTGATGATTATTACTTAATTCGGAAGCACGGAGTGGTACATACAATTCTGTTTTATAATCAACCCCTGTCGGGTGTGAAACATAGATTTTCATAAATCCTAAAACCAGGTTTTTTTGGATTTTCCTTCACCGTCAAATTCTATCAATAACTCTTTTTGCCGTTTCGTCAGAGATTTCGGGACTGATACCTTTATGCGTACGTAGTGATCCCCCTTCCCCGAACCTCGTAGGTGGGGGATACCGTGTCCTCGAAGACGAAAGACTGTTCCGGGCTGCGTACCACCGGGAACTTTCAATTTTACCGGCCCTTGGATTGTCTCAACAGATAACTCATCACCTAATGCCGCTTGAGAAAAACTGATACTCTCCTCTGTCACGACATCAGCACCTTCCCGCTGAAATCTACTGTCAGGCATAACATCGATAACCACATCATAGTCACCGAATCGTATCCGAGAGCCACTATCGACTCCTGCCGGTATCTTTATTTTTTGCTGCTTTCCATTGATTGAGACCTGTTTTTCAGCACCCTTTACCGCTTCATTAAATGAAATAGCTATCGAGTAGACAGAACGGCGTTGGCGGGATCCGAACGGTGATCCTCCCCCACCAAAAAACTGCTCAAAGATCTCAAATGGATCCGAAAAACCGCCAAAATCAAAGTCTCCTTGGTTTCCATTACCACCCCTTGAGTAAGTATAGGTAAATGGACCATACTGTCCGCCCTGTCCTCCACCGAACGGCCCTCCTGCACCACCAAAGGGACCTCCCGGTCCACCTGCGCCCTGCTCAAAAGCTGCTGCACCGAATTGATCATAGGTCTGTCGCTTCTGAGGATCAGAAAGCACCTCGTAGGCTTTGGTAACTTCCTTAAACTTCATCTCCCCTTCTTTTGATTTATTTCGATCGGGGTGATACTCAAGAGCTAGTTTTCTATACGCCCTTTTTATCTCATCCGCAGTAGCTGTTTTTGAGACACCTAAACTTTGATAATAATCTTCCGAAGCCATAATGATATTTCGATTATACTAAAAAAGCGCTATTCCGCGCTTTCTACTTGTTTACCAATCAGTCGTTACCAGTTATTCAACAACTTCCCCTTCAACCGGTTCGTCGCCCTTTTTCTTATCACCTTTCTTTGATTCACCTTTGCTATCCTCATTGGAGGTGGCCGCCTCTTCTGTCCCTTCTGGATCGTTTGTGCCTTTGGCTTCTTCCGCAGGCTGATTCTGATACATTTTCTCTCCTACTTTTTGCAATGACTCAGAAAGTTCTTTTGTCTTCGTTTCTATATCTTCCTTAGAACCCGTATCAAGAATCCCCTTTAGGGCTGTTATTTTCTCTTCCACGTCTTTCTTCAGGTCTGAGTCTATCTTTTCTCCTGCATCTTTGAGTGATTTTTCAGCAGTAAAGATAAGCGAGTCCGCTTGATTTCTTGCCTCGACCTGAGTCTTTTTCTCTTCATCTTCTTTTGCATGCAGTTCGGCCTCCTTCGTCATTTTCTCGACTTCTTCTTTTGAAAGTCCTGTCGAGCCGGTAATCTTGATACTCTGTTCTTTACCGGTCGCTTTATCTTGTGCTTTCACATTTAAAATACCGTTTGCGTCGATATCAAACGTCACCTCTACCTGCGGCATACCTCGCGGTGCTGGAGGAATACCACTTAAGACGAACCTACCAAGTGATTTATTATCTGTTGCCATCGGACGCTCTCCTTGTAAAATGTTAATCTCAACCTGCGTCTGATTATCTGCTGCTGTTGAAAAAACCTGCGACTTACTTGTTGGGATAGTGGTATTTCGAGGAATTAACGGAGTTGAGACACCTCCTAATGTTTCCAGACCAAGTGTCAGTGGTGTTACGTCAAGAAGAAGCACATCTTTGACTTCTCCACCGAGAACGCCTCCTTGAATAGCCGCTCCGACTGCGACGACTTCGTCCGGATTGACAGATTTATTTGGTTCTTTACCGAAGAATTTGGTTACCGTCTCAACGATTTTTGGCATTCTGGTCATACCTCCGACGAGAACAACTTCACCGATATCTGAAGATTTCATGCCCGCATCTTTCAGGGCGAGTTCTACCGGCTTTAATGTCTTCTGAATGAGGTCATCAACGAGCTGTTCTAACTTCGCTCGCGTTAAAGTCATCGTCAAATGAAGTGGGCCATCTTTTCCTTGCGTAATAAATGGCTGGTTAATTGATGCTTCCTGGGAACTTGAGAGCTCAATCTTTGCTTTTTCAGCCGATTCTTTAAGTCTCTGAAGTGCTTGTGAATCTTTTCGAAGATCGACATCGTTTTCTTTCTTAAATTCATCTGCGAGGTAATCAATGATGACTTGATCGAAATCGTCTCCTCCTAAGTGTGTATCACCGCTGGTCGATTTTACTTCGTAGACACCATCACCAAGTTCCAGAATGGAGATATCAAAGGTTCCGCCTCCCAAATCATAGACAGCGATGATATGCGCATTTTTCTTATCGAGTCCATAAGCGAGTGCTGCAGCCGTCGGCTCATTGATAATTCTTTTCACATCAAGGCCTGCTATCTCTCCTGCTTGTTTCGTCGCTTGTCGTTGAGAATCATCAAAGTATGCTGGTACAGTGATCACTGCTTCTGTTATTTTTTGTCCTAGATACGCTTCGGCATCTGCTTTTATCTTTTGAAGAATCATGGCCGAAATTTCTTGTGGAGTAAATGTTTTTCCCTCTACCTCAACAACTGCCATATCGTCTCGTCCGGCTTTCACCGTGTAAGGAAGCCATTTCATGTCGCGCTGTACCGACTCGTCATGGAATTTCTTTCCCATCAGACGTTTGACCGAAAAGATGGTTCGTTTCGGTTTCAGAACAAGTTGGCGTTTTGCGACATCACCGACGACATGTGATATTGGATCAACGACTGAAGGAATAACATTTCTTCCTTCAGCTGAGTGAATTACCTTTGGCGATCCACCTTCCATCACAGCCATTGCTGAATTTGTTGTCCCTAAATCAATACCAATTATTTTTCCCATAGTTTTCTAGCATTTAGTTAGCTAGCGACAAGCGTATAGTATATTTTACCTAGACGCCAAACGCTAATCAACTAGAATTTTTTTGACCTACTCGTACCTGTGCCGGTCTTAAGAGCCGTCCATAGAGCATATAGCCTGGACGAACTTCTTCGATAACTTTTCCTTCTTCACCTTCTATTGTATCAATTGCTTCCATATGATGTGGGTCAAAAGTCTCACCTGCTGTTTTTATCTTCTCGATTCCTTCTGCTTTCAATACGTCTGCGAACTGCTGCATGACGACTAAAAATGTCTGATCTTTCGAATGCGCTGCTGCTAAAGAAAATGTATCTAAGAGTGGTAACATTCTCAGTAAAAGCTCTCTATTTGCTGCTTTAATCCACTCCCCTTTTTCATCTCGTACTCGTTTTTCTAAATTTTGATAGTCGGCAAGTGCTCTCTTATATTTTGTCTCACAAAGTGCTAACTTTTCTTCCCACTCAGTATGTTCATTCTCCTCTTCTGGTATGTCCGTCTCTTCTACTTCTTGCTCTTTTTGTTTTTTTTCATCTTGTTTTTTCATTGTGTGCTCTTACTACTTACCATCCCTTAGCTATTGAGCTGACAAGGGCTCCAAAATACCGTACAGTCGGAACGACATACGTATAATTAAGCCTGACCGGACCGATAACTCCTATTTCACCATGACTGTGCATAGCTGTCTCATAATGAGTATAGACAAATCCATATGGTCCTTTCAATTTTCCCAAATCATCACCTAAAAGTACATGAATATCATCTTCTTCTTTTATATCGCTTTCAAATAGTCCTTTAAAATATTCATACTCATCAAGCGCACGAAGTAAGGCTTTTGTAATATCAATGTCGAAAAACTCAGGCATCTCAAGAATATTTGCATACCCTGCTGCGAAAATCTCCCCGTCTTCCGTCGTCGCTATAGCCAGTGCTCCTGTTTGCGCAGCAAGCGAGCGAGTAAGTTCATGAAGGCATCGTTGTGTTCGTTCTCGATAGTCCCACACTTTTTCTTTTAAAGCTACTTCCTCAACCGTTGAAAGCTCTTTTTCCTTCATGAGCTCTTTCACATAGAACTTCATACCTTCAGGTGTCGGAACCCGTCCTGCAGATGAGTGAGGTTTTTTAATGTACCCATACTCAGCGAGTTTTACCATTTCATTTCTGATCGTTGCAGGAGATGCTGAGAGATTTCTTTTTTTCTCAAGCGTTTCAGAACCGACAGCTTCTGCGGTGTCAATATATTCTTCAATAATTGCTTTGAGGATCTCAATTTGTCTCTCGGTTAAGTTATGCATAGTTAGAAACGTTGTAGATTAGCAGTATCCTAACATGACTGCCAAGGGATGTCAAGGGGGTTATGGATGGTCGTTATCATCGTAACCTGACTTTTCTTTTTTTCCATTCTCTTCCTGAAGAGCTGATGAAAGGTGAACAATTTTAGGCCGATCCCCTCTATCTCTTTCCGCTTTTACAGCATCCTCAACAGGAGTTAATTGGAAAATGATATTTTCTGAATAGAGAACAGGTACTCGAAATTCCCTTCGAGCACTCTGTGGAAAATTCCGCACTCTTGCAACTTCTAAGAATGGATTTGACCGCCCCCCAAGTGATCCAACTTGTATGACTAAATCACCTTCTTCAAGAGGTCCTTCTCGGGTTACCCTGTTCTTTACAACTCTTAATGCATCCCCTATAGTCACAGTTACTTCATCCTCATCTTCTAACTCATGAGACCAATCCCATTGTCGATCTGTTGCTTGTACGTTACCATACCCGTCAACATAACCCACCCTTCCACCTGGAAATGGGGGGATACTGTCTGAGCTAACTGACTCATCGATAATCTTAGCATCTCCGTTTAGATAATCCATCACTGCTCTTGCATAGACATCCCGAGCTCTATCTTTAGTCTTTCCCGGATCTATATCCAATTCCCAAAACTTATTTACTGCTCGATCTCGTATTAACGACCCATTGAAGCCAATATTTGGAAGAAAAACGGTAGTACCGTTTGCTAACTGGGTAATGACAAACGCATGGTCAACTTCTCTTTTTCTTGCTGGGGCATTTGGCTTGCGATAATGTTCTGGTTTAATACCATACGGAGCGGTCGTTGCGAAAACTACTAGGCCATCATGGTCATTTTGCAGTCCATACTGACCTACTACGACTGAAGTGGCAAGCGTATTAAAATTCGGTACAGTCGTTGAGTGAGGATTACCATTGATTAGTTTATTTCTATCGTATCTATGGAGATGACGAGCAATTTCTCCTGTGCCGAGCGTATCTGAAGAGAAAGTATCTGAAACAACAACAATATCAATACTACGCTGAGGAACTTGAGTGATATCTCTGTATCGTGGGGCAGCTTCTGCGGACTGTGTGCCCATAAGCTTAACGCATTGTAACAAAAAAAATGAGATTGTCCAGAAGATTCCTATGATATACTCCAAATAATGTATAAATTCACTGTTTTTGCCCCGGATGATGAGAAAGTAATTAGTTCTATTATTGATGCGGCAACGAAAGCAGGGGCAGGTGTTGTCGGGAACTATACCCACTGTGCCTTTGTTACAAAAGGTTACGGAACCTGGTTTCCTTTAGAAGGAGCAGCGCCAACGATAGGGAAAGTTGGAGAACTAAGTAAAGAAGACGAAGTTAAGATTGAAATGGAATGCTCGAAGGAAAAAATGAAGGCTGTATTTACTGCTATTAAAGCAGTTCATCCATATGAGAAAATCGCTATCGATGCTGTAAGTATTGAACGATTCGAATAGCCTACTCCAGTATTTCCTTGTCTGCTACACTTTATACTATGAAACGGAATAAGAGACGGATTGTCCATGCTCTAGCAAGTGTTCTCTTCCTTGCTGTTCTTCTTTTCCTTCTGTTTTCGTTTCCACCGACTACAGCACTTACTCTGGGACCGATAAAAATTTCCATACTCATCCCAGTCTTTTTACTTTTGTTTCTCTTCTTACTTTCATTCGTTACTGCGATCTTTAAAAGCTATAATCACGGACTTCTCACTGGAACATTTGTAGTTATCTATCTTCTTCTTCGAATAAATGGTTTAACCCACCCTCTTTTTTTAATCCTTCTTCTAGGACTTTTTCTTACTCTTGAACTCTTGATGAGTAAAGGAAAACAGTAAGTAGTCTTCTTGTCCTCTCTTGACCTCTCTGATACAATCTGAGCATGGCAAAATACTATATTACCAGTGCAATCCCCTACGTAAATGCAAAACCACACATCGGACACGCACTCGAATTCGTTCAAGCAGATACTATTGCACGATATCATCGTGTCATAGGCGATGAGACATTGTATCTCTGTGGTTCTGATGAGAATGCTCTAAAAAATGTGCAGGCGGCAGAAAAAGATGGTCTCCCAATTCAAGAATTTGTCAATAAAAATACGAAGCTCTTCATCGAAATGGCAAAAAAATTATCCATTCATTTCGACGTCTTCCAACAAGGAAGTAATCAAGACCATCATGTATCATCGCAAAACCTTTGGGAATTATGCGCAAAAAAAGGCGATATTTATAAAAAGGCTTATCAGGGACTCTACTGTGTCGGATGCGAGACATTCTATTCTCCTGATGAGCTCAATGAAAACGGTGAGTGCTTTGAACATCCGGGAAAAAAATTGGAAGAAGTAAAAGAAGAAAATTATTTCTTTAAATTATCCGCTTATAAAGAAAAACTCATTGAGATTCTGGAGAAAAAAGAAATTGAGATCGTTCCTGCCTACAGAACAAATGAAGTTATTTCATTCTTAAAAGGAAATCTTCAAGACATCAGTATTTCCCGCTCAAATGAACGAGCAAAAAACTGGGGCGTACCGGTACCAGGAGATGATACACAGAGGATCTATGTCTGGTTTGATGCATTAAATATTTACCAGAGCGGCATAGGATTTGGCTTAAATGAAGACTTGTATAAAAAATGGTGGCCGGCAGATCTACAGCTAATCGGAAAAGGAATTATTAGATTTCATGCAGTTTACTGGCCGGCGTTTCTCCTCTCAGCAGGACTGATGCTTCCGAAAAAGATTTTAGTTCATGAGTATATAACAGTTAACGGCCAGAAAATGTCAAAAACACTCGGGAACGTCATCGATCCAAATGAACTTATCGAAAAATATGGAAGTGATGCGCTTCGCTACTATATGCTGCGCTATATTTCACCATTTTCTGATGGGGATTTTTCTGAAGAAAAGTTTCTGGAAAGTTATAACGCCGATTTAGCAAATGGCTTGGGAAACCTCATCGCACGTGTCGCAAAGCTTTGCGAAAATGCCAACTACGGTATCACAGGAATAAAAAGTAAAGATACTTCAGCAGTTCTGGCAGTAGAAGAATACACAAAAGCATTTTCTGAGTTTCGTTTTAATGACGCTGTCTCTCATATCTGGAAAAAAATCGCCGATCTTGATCGATATATTAATACAGAAAAACCATGGGATCTGGCAAAGAAAAAAGATGGAAAGCTTAAAGGTGTACTCGATCACGCAGTCGATCAGATTGAAGAAATCGCTATTTTTCTAAAACCGATCATGCCGGAAACGGCTGAAAAAATTGAAGCGCAGTTTAAAAGATCGAAGATTCAAAGCTCTACCTCACTCTTCCCACGAAAAGAAATTACTGGGTAACAAGAATTATTCCGACAATTGTGACGAGTGCTCCTATACATTTACGAAGAACATCCTGTCTTTCCTTGAAGAAAATTATACCGAAAAGAACCGATGAAATAAGCATTCCCTGATAAATAGCATTCACCTTACTTGCATCCCCTGTATTCAAAGCCGCCAATAAACAATAGATTGAAACAACGTGTACTAAAACCGCTGCAATTTTTAAGGGGAATTTCTTCTTTATAAACAGTGGCATGTTTTTTCGTACATTCTTGATGACAAATGGGAAAAGGGTCACCGAAGGCACAGTGCTTGCAAGGAGAATAACAGAGTATGATGCCTGCGGAAGCGCTGCTTTCAGAAGCGTCGTATTAAATGCCAGCACTACTGCTCCAAGGTTTGCGAATATCGCCCCTTTATCAATAAAAAACTTGTGCGGAGATACTGTAATACTCACTCCTAAAAAGAGTACAAGAATTCCAAGGTAATCAATTCCTTGTAAGTGCTCTCCCAGCAGGAGAAACGCAATGAGTGGTATCCAAATCATCCGTGTTCTTGAAATAATCGTGGAGATTGATAACTGAGTATATGCATGCATTTTCATGGTGAAATAATCACCACCGAGTTCTGTTAGTCCGATAATGAGAAGAAGTAGAAGAGTTTTCAGCTCCCACTTTATTGAGAAATCAAAAAAAACAATGATTGAAAACACCACCAATCGACCGACTTCGAAAAACCATGCCCAGATTGTTGCATCATCTTTATCTTTAAGAAAATAACGACAAAGTGTATTAAAAACATTAGAGAAAAGACCGGCTGCTACAGCGAAGAGTACCCAAGGAGGGATCATATGGCGATTATACAGTATAATAGTATCTATGATTGACGTTCATTGTCACCTCAATTTTCATTCATTTACTAAAGATGCTGATGAAGTTATCAAACGAGCATTTGATAAGGGTGTTAAGAAAATTTTCAATGTCGGGACGAAAATCGACTCAAGCCTTGAAGCGGTCAGTTTGGCAGAGCAATATGATGATCTTTATGCAATCGTCGGCATCCATCCCCACCATGCAGATAAACATGAAGATAATTGGGAAGAATCTCTCAACAAAATGGCCACTCACCCTAAAGTCCTCGGCATTGGCGAAATTGGCATGGATTTTTACAAGTATAAATCAAACGGTATTGTCGACCCCACAAAACAGAAGGAGATTTTTACAAAACAAATTGAACTGGCGATACGACATAAACTGCCTTTACAAATTCATAATCGCCATGCAGGGAAAGATGTGGTGAAAATTTTACAAGGCTATAAGACGGAACTCCTACCTGTTCCCGGGATGTTTCACTGTTTGGCAGTCGATATTCCTATTCTCAAAGAAATTCTCGAGATGGGATTTTTTGTCGGCTTTGATGGCAACATTACCTATCCAGGCTTAGCTCCGGGAGAAGAGACTTCTCTTTCCGACCTGGCATCATATGCACCGCTTGATCGAATTGTGACAGAAACAGACAGTCCTTTTCTGACACCTGTCCCCTTTCGCGGAGGAAGAAATGAGCCACAGTATGTTATACTTGTCGCTGAGTATCTGGCTCAATTAAAGGCTGTCCCCTTAGAACAGGTAGTAGAACAAATAGAGAAGAACGTCTATACTATATTTAAGAAGCTACAGTAACTTTGTATCGCTTATGACATCTTTCTTTGATCAAATTTTTACCCGCTATCCGATAAAAACTCGACGCTTTTTAGAATTGATCCCAGGCTTTACTACATGGATGGTTATCCTGATCCCCGTCTGGGGATCTCTCTTCTTCCCAACCATGATTGCCTACTTTATCCTCTTTTTTGATGTCTACTGGTTTTACAAATCTTTCTTCCTTGTCTATACGGCTTTCGTCTCAGCGAAAAAAATTAAAGAATCAGAAAAAATGGACTGGCTCTTAAAAGCTGAAACACTTCCTGAGAGTAAAAAAGTACACCATATTATCGTTTTACCAAACTATAAAGAACGAGTAGAAAAACTCCGCGTGACATTGCAAGCGATGGCCGACCAAACGCTTCCTCGGAAACGTCTCCATGTTGTTCTGGCGATGGAGGAACGTGAAAGCGAAGGAAAGAAAAAAGCTGAGGAATTAGTAAAAGAATTTAAGCATATCTTTGGAAGTATTTTTGCTACCTACCATCCTGATGTCATAGGGGAAGTTAAAGGAAAGTCATCAAATGAAGCCTATGCGGGACGTGAGGCTTATAAAAAACTTGTCGAATCAGGAAAACTTGATCTTAACTACACCACCATTTCCTCAACTGATGCAGATGCGCTTTTTGATCCACAGTATTTTGCCTGTCTCTCTTATAAATTCTTGATTGATGAGAAACGATATAACAAATTCTGGCAATCGGCAATCGTTTTCCACAATAATATCTGGAAAGTACCTGCCCCTACACGAATCATTTCGTTTTTCGGTAGTCTTTGGCGAACATCTCTTCTTATTCAAGGAGACAGGCTGATAACACAGTCTACCTATTCCTTATCACTCAAGATGCTTAAGGATATCGATTTCTGGGACGTCGATGTTATCCCTGAAGATTATCGTGTCTTCTTTAAAGCATTTTATCGTTTACAGGGCAATGTTTGGGTAGTACCGATTTTCTTAAAAACCTCACAAGACGCCGCTCTCTCTACAAATTACATCGATAGTCTGAAAAATAAATACCATCAAGAGAGACGTTGGTCATGGGGCGTTTCCGACGATCCGCTCTTTATTAAGTGGTGGTTTACTGTACCGAATGTACCATTTTTTAGAAAAACAATGCTTCTCTACTTTGTGCTTCTTGACCATTTTCTCTGGCCAATCAATTGGTTTATTATCACCGTAGCAGCAAATATTATGCCTATTGTTAACCCTGTATACTCTCGAACAACACTTGGATATACCCTACCGCGTCTTGCAGGCGGTATCTTAACTTTCTGTTTAATAGCAATTGTTGCCATGATCATTATCGACTATCGGAATCGAGCAAAGCATGTCTCAGTACCGCTCTGGAGAAATGTCCTTTTTGCGTTTGAGTTCATTCTTATGCCTATCGTTGGTTTTTTTCTTTCTGCGCTACCAGCACTTATTTCTCATACACAACTCATGCGCGGAAAAAGACTAGAATATAAAGTAACTGAAAAGGTATGAAACTCCTCGCCCGAGCAGAAAAATGTCGTGAATGTTGGTTCCTTCTCTGTCTGTCGGTCTTTTTTTTCATTCTTAGAATTCCATCCCTTATCGAACCTTATTGGTATGGGGATGAAGGTATTTATGAAGTAATAGGCGTAGCTTTACGAAATGGACGGCTTCTCTATACAGATATTTGGGACAATAAACCACCTCTTCTCTATCTCCTCTATGCAGTTTTTTCAGGCGATCAATTTCTGGTGAGACTCGCATCACTCTTTTTTGGAATCGCCAGTGTTATTATCTTTTTCTTTTTAGCACGAAAAGTTTTTACTAGCAATACATTACCATATATCTTAACTTCGCTTTATGCTCTTCTTTTCGGGTTACCCTTTATCGAAGGCAATATAGCAAATTCAGAAAATTTCATGCAAATGTTTATCCTCCTGGCATGTTTCTGCACAATAACGCTTTATGAAAAAAAAGAACAACTGTTGCAAAGGAAAGATGCTGTTCTTTTTTTCTCAGGCATTCTCTTAGGAATTGCCTTTCTCTTTAAAATTGTGGCTCTCTTTGACTTTGCAGCGCTTTTTGTATTTCTTCTCATCATCTCTGCACCTGCTAAGGTACAGACAAAAAAACAGCTACTTCATTGGATACAGACATCACTACCTCACGTCTTTTTCATAACACTTGGGTTTATCATCCCGTTCGCCCTTACTGCAATGATATTTCTTATAAATGGAGGCTTTCTTGATTTTCTCAGAGCATCATTTGTTCAAAATGTAGGGTATGTTGGTTATAAGAATGCTTTTATTATTCCACAAGGCTTCTTAATTCTTAAACTACTCTTCCTTTGCAGTGTTGTTGTGTATCTCTTTTATAAACGTCACCAACTTTCGCCTTTTATGCTCTTTGTTTTTCTCTGGACAGCCTTTTCGCTTTTTAATGCATTTTTTTCACAGAGACCTTATACACATTATGTTCTTGTTGCTCTTCCAAGTGTGTTATTATTTTGCGGATTCCTCACCATGCAGTATAAAAAACATACTGTTCTTGTGGTAGGAACATTTGTCATCTTATACATCCTGGCAAAACAGTTCCATTACTATAGTTTGAAAAAAACAATGCTCTACTATCCAAATTTTCTTTCCTTCGTCACGCACCAAAAAACTGTTACACAGTATCGGTCATTTTTTGACAGCGATACACCTCGGGATTATGAAATTGCAGGATTTCTAAAGAATAGACTTCCTGACAACGCAACAGTGTTCATCTGGGGAAATAGTGCTCAGATATACCCACTCTCTCATACTCTCCCTCCGGGAAGGTATACCGTTGCCTATCACATAGGATCTAAAGAAGCTATCCGGGAGACACAATCGGCGATCACGAAAAAAAAGCCTACCTACATTGTCATCTTACCGGATAGCACATCACTTCCATTCTTACTGTATGGTTATTCTCATACTATGACTATAAAAGGAACACAGATTTATGAAAAAAATTATTAAAACACTCTTCTCAGATAAAATAATTCGTCTGGATCTCGTGGTCTCAACGATACTACTTTTTGGCACCCTCCTTTTTATTATTATTTCGTATAGAAAACTCCCACCCTTCCTACCCCTTTTTAACCAAATGCCGTGGGGCGATCAGCGCCTAGGACAGAGAATAGAGGTTTTTATCCCGCTCCTTTTAGCGACAACTATTTTTATTGCTAACACGATTTTCTCCTATTATCTGTATCAGAAAATGCCTCTTGTTTCTCGTATGCTCTCCATTACCAGTTTCATCATTTCTCTTTTTACTGCAATTTTTCTTTTAAGAATTTCGATGCTCGTATTATAAATATGGAACTCCTTTCATTTGGCTTTCTTCCTTTTCTTACTGCATTTGTTTGTACTGCTGCGCTTTCTCCTTTAGCAATTCGCATCGCAAAACGATATCAACTGATGGACGATCCAAAACTGCATAAGCATCCGGGTATTATTCATAAAAAACCTGTACCCCGTGGGGGCGGCATTCCTCTTTTTTTTGGTGCACTTATTGCCGGTCTTCTCTTCCTGCCTATAACACCAATAACTATTGCGATTTATCTGGCTGCATTTCTTGCACTTTGTATCGGACTCGTCGATGATCGACTCAACGCAGTATCCAAAGACGTCTCTCCGTACCTTCGCTTCTTAATAAATATTCTCTGTGCACTTATTGTTGTTGGAAGCGGCGTACACATTCCGTTTATTACGAATCCTTTTGGTGGCATCTTACATTTGGACGCAATTAAAATTTTTCTCTTTGACAGACCAATTATCTCCCTTTCTGAAATATCTGCGGTCATCTGGATAATCTGGATCATGAATATGTTGAACTGGAGTAAAGGCGTCGATGGCCAAATGCCTGGCATTGTTGCCATATCAGCACTTGTCATCGGCATCGTCAGTTTTCGATTTGGAATTCCTACAAGTCTCACACTTATTGATGCTAAACTATCATTTATCATTGCAGGAGCTGCTATCGGATTTCTGATCTATAACTTCTATCCTGCAAAAATTTTCCCGGGCTATGGAGCAACAGCACTCTACCTTCTTCTTGCTGTCGTATCAATACTTTCTAGTGCAAAACTGGCTACAGCTATTCTTGTCATGGGAATTCCAACCGTTGATGCAGCATTCACTATCATACGTCGAGTCCTCAGTGGTCGATCTCCTTTTTGGCATGACAATAAACATCTTCATCATCTGCTCTTACGCTTCGGTTTATCACAACGTCAGGTTGCATTGTTTTACTGGTCAATATCTGCTATATTGGGAATAATCTCGCTAACATTACAAAGCAAAAGTAAAGTATTTGCTGTCAGTATGTTAGTTGTTCTTGTATTTGGAGCGCTTCTCTTTTTACATTTATTCGTGAAGTATAGAAATGAAAAAATTTCCGCGTAATGCATTCCGGTTACTACGCCCTCGGCAATGGATAAAAAACTTTGCCATCTTCGCCGCCATCACTTTTACCGGAGAACTCTTTAATCCGACAGCCTTTATGAATGTCTTCGTTGGATTTTTTATCCTCTGCGGCATATCTTCGGCAATATACGTCATTAATGATATTTTCGATGTAAAAAAAGACAGGCTCCATCCCTTCAAACGATTTCGTCCATTGGCAAACGGCGATATCACAATATCACTTGCCATTGTCATCGCAATCGTTCTTATGACGGTATCACTGCTGGCTAGTTTTTTCCTTTCGCCAGCTTTTTTCCTTATTACTATTGTCTATCTTTTATTACAGCTTTCTTATTCTGTAATCTTAAAACATATTGCAGTTATTGATATCCTCGCTCTTGCCGGTGGCTATATACTCCGTGTTTATGCGGGGGAGGTAGTGACTGGCTTTCATATCTCAGTCTGGATTCTCTTAACAACTATTTCACTCTCACTCTTCTTAGCTATAGGAAAACGACGAAATGAGTTAACGCTTATTTCAGGATATACCAGTGCACAGATTGCAGCGACGAGAAAATCTCTTTCACATTACTCTGAACGACTCCTTGATGTCTATGCCTCTATTTTCGCGACGTCAACATTTATCTCGTACTCGCTATTTAGTTTTTTTGAAAACTCTCGCTATAATGCAATTACGAATGATCTTCTCTTTCCGGAGTATCTCCCTGATTATCTGAATAATAGAAAATGGTTGATGATTACTATTATTCCTGTGGTTTATGGACTAATGCGGTACCTACAGGATATTTACGAGAAGCATGAAGGTGAAAGTCCTGAGAAAGTACTCCTATCAGATAAACCACTTCTTGCAACGGTGCTTATCTGGATTCTTTTAGTACTCTTGATTATTTACGGCATCAGGAAATAATTACTGTTTCTTCGTATACTGCGTACTGACCCAACCTGTTTTCCCGTTATCAAGTTTTATTTCATACCAGTCGGTCTTTTCAGAGATGAGTTCATACGTCTGTCCCGGTGCAACACGCGCCACTTCAGGTGCATTAACCGTACTCTCTGATCGTACTCTTAAAAAGCCAGTAGGCGTTTGTAAAACGCTGATCATTTGTTTGACTGGTGTAGGAGAGGCTGCTGCACTTGCTGTCGGCGTAGGCTCTTCTGTCACATCATCAATACCCAAATAAATATTCGCCGTTAGCTTGTACCCTGCCGGTGTTCGAATACGAACAGTTTTTTCTTTATAGCCACTCTTCTGTAATTTGAGCGTATGATCAGAGACAGTGATACTTTTTAAGAGTAACGGGCTCGTTCCAACCGGAACATTATCCAGAAATACATCTGTTTTATCCGGAATAGTTAAAACGAGTAATTCAACGCTTTTATTATCCTTCAATGGTGAAAGAGAAATAACACTCCCTTCTGATGATGCGCCAAGAACCGCGTTACTACCTCTCCCGAAACGTCTGTCCACAACCGTTAAAACTGATCGCTCAATCTTTATTTTTTCTTGAAAATCGGAGTATTTTCCTTCCTTTGGAACCAACTTGACCGTGTAGTCGCCAACAGTGAGCATATCTTGCTGCTCACATTTACAAAGTGGCGTCTCACCAATCAGTGTTCCATTTAAGTAGACTTTACTCTGTGGCGTAGCTGTTACCTGAAGCGCTCCTTTTTCATTCTTATTGGTGAAGAAGAATCGGTAACTAAAAAAGAGAACTAAAGAAAAAATAACAAGAGGAATCAAGATAAAGATAAGCTTTCTCATAAGCGTTCTGAGAAGATACTATAGCAAGATCAGCTTAAAATAGAAAGAGTTTTACGAATAGTTGGTTTTATTGATTCCACTGCTTTATGCCGATGATTGATTTTTTTCATTTCCTCAGGAGGTAACTCGCTTTCATGATAAAATTTTTTTAATTCAGGGAGATAAAAAAATGACCTGTATGGATATCCATGAAACAATTTTACATATGGCTCTTTGGTTATCACGCCTTTTATCTCCGCATAGCTACTCCAGACCTCCCCTGTAGGGAGTGCGAAGGAAACAACTGTTTTAAAAGAGGCGACTCGATTGTCATCAGGCAACTCCGCTGCCACTTTTTTCATGTGCTCGATGATCTCTTCATCAGTTCCGTCGTGTCCCAACCATCGCCGACTTTTTACCCCGGGAGCACCGCCTAGGGCATCTATTTCAAGCCCCCCATCATCTGCAAGTGCAGGTAACCCTGCCATCTTTGCGTAGATAAGAGCCTTTTTCTGAGAGTTTTCTTCATACGTTTCTCCATCTTCTTCAACCTCATCTGTTATACCGACATCACTCAAAGAGATAATATCGATAGGAAGATCTGAAAGAAAGACGCCCAGTTCATGTATTTTACCTTTATTGTGGGTTGCGAGAAGTAATTTTTGCATGAAGCTCGTTACGAACTGGTAACTACACCAAAGACTTCGAGGTCTCCACCTGAAAACTCGATGATCTGTTCGACAGCTTCTTTTAAAACTTGCTCTACTTTTTCAGGAGAGATAGTAAGTATACCATCCACATTGATATATAAATTTTTTGTATTTTCTGTCACTGCAGTTCTCTGTGCGTCACGATAGTTAAAGTTTATATTATAACCACCCATTTCATCGAAGTAGGCAAGTTCTTTCTCTGTGTACTTCGTTGACTCTGTGTCCCCAAGTAATAAAATCTCTTCACCATCTTTAGGGAAACGAAGTATTGTAGGAAATGCTATCTGATCAAGATCGAATGCTCCGACAGATACCCTATGCTTCATAACGACGAGATTATAAGCGTCAACAACAGTATTTACTGTATAGAGATCCTTCTTCTGAGCTACTCTTCGTAACAATGCTTCAGGACTGGGCCGTCGTGAATGCCAATCGACACCCATCGCTTTATAAAGCTGCCTATAGCTTTGTATCTCAGGGAAGGAATTGATATCTTCAGTTGTTAGCGTTACTAATGTATCTCGTAGAGCCGTTTTCCTTTTTTCAAGCTCGGGATGGGATTTTTTGATATGTACATTTTTAATAACTGCTACACCGACTGAGATTGAGGGGAATTCTTTTGCAACCTTTTTATCGATAGTAAAAAGCTCCGGTTTCTCAAATGGTGTAACACCGGCTGCTCCTGTTGGAGATTTCTCTACTTTTAATGTCGGGAAAAGAACGACTTCTTTTATAGCCCATGTGTTGGTAAAAAACATTGTCAGCCGATCGATACCTATCCCTATACCTCCTAATGGTGGCATACCATGCTCCATTGCTGTTAAGAAGTCCTCATCGACGTGCTGTGCCTCTTCTTTATCTTTTCTTGTAGCATTCGTATCTCTTGTGAATCGTTCTCTCTGAATAACAGGATCTGTTAACTCAGACCACCCATCACAGATCTCTTTTCCGCCGATGTATCCTTCAAATCTCTCTACCCAACCAGGTTTACTTCTGTGTGTTTTTGAAAGAGGGCTGATATCTTCCGGATAATCGATGATGAATGTCGGTTCGATAAGTGTCTTCGGTATCGTATGATCAAAAATATTAAAAATCAGTTGTCCTTTTGTTTCGCCACCTAAGATCTGCATATCCGGTAAGTGTTTTTTTGCATATACCAAGAGACTTTCCCTGGTCTCTGAATCAACATCCAGACCAAGCCTCTCTTTCATGATGACACTCATCTCAATTCTCGGCCATTTCTCACCGATATCTATTTTTTTCTCATCAACTTGAAGCGATGTATTGCCATAGATTTTTTTCGCGAGATGTTTGAGTAATCCTTCTGTCACATCCATAACACGGTGATAATCTGCGTAAGCCTCATACCACTCGATCATGGTGAACTCTGGAAAATGGGTATGATCGATTCCTTCGTTTCGGAAATCCTTTGCTATCTCATAAACTCGCTCGTAGCCACCGACAATCAAACGTTTCAGATATAACTCATCAGCAATACGCAGGTACATATCTTGATTGAGCGCATTCATGTGAGTCGTAAACGGCTTGGCATTAGCTCCTCCATAAAGCGGCTGAAGTGTGGGTGTCTCGACCTCCCAAAAACCAAGATTATCCAAATATTCTCTGATACCGCTGATCAATTTACTGCGAATATTAAATCGCTCGCGTACATCTGGATTGAGGAGTAAGTCGAGGTATCGTTGACGAAATCTGGCTTCGACATCTTTTAGACCATACCATTGATTCGGCAGAGGTCTTAACGATTTTGTTAAGAGCATATATGTCGTGGGAATAATAGAAATTTCACCCGCTACTGTTTTTCCGACTTCCCCTTCAACGCCTATGATGTCACCAATATCCAGATGTTTTAAGTTTTTAAATCCTTCCTGTCCCAGTAATTCTTTTTTTAAGAAAAGCTGAATTTTCCCTGTCTCATCCTGAAGATCCGCAAAAGCGATAGTGCCATGTTCTCGAAAAGAAAAAAGTCTCCCTGCAGTCTGCACTTTTTTTCCTTCACTTTTGAGAGCTTGTGCGATCGAATGTGTTTTCGGGTATGAAGCGGCGTAGGGGTTCCAACCAAGTGTTTTTACTTTCTCGACTTTCTCTTTTCTCGTTTTTATTAACTCTGACTCGTCCATAGTTGCCATTATACTTGTTTTTGCCATAAGAAAAAAGTGAGCTATTTCGTTTGTATCAACGACACAAGAAAAAATACCAAATCCTCCATTTCTTTAAGATTCACATACTCTGTGTATTGATGCGCATTATAGTAGCCACTACCGATTGCAAGTGTCTGCATCCCTCTCGTATTAAAAATATTTGCATCACTTCCTCCAAATGTCGCATAAAGATTTGGAGTTAGTCCTCTGTTTTTATATGTGGCGAGAAGCGTTTTCAGAAATGTATTACTCTGTTTGATATGCAAAGCCTCAGATTCAACAAGATCGTCAATTTCGACTGTAACCTCATGAGACGTTTCAAGAGATCGAAAAATAGTTCGCAACCGATCAACACAATGAAGCAGTTTCCGTGTAGAAAAACTTCGCATCTCTGCTTCTAAATACATTTCGCCAATAGTACTATTCCGCGCAGTTCCACCTCGTATAAATCCTATATTAAAGGATACGCCTTTTTGTATTTCACCATGGGGTAATCTCGAAAGCACGTTTACCGTAGCGTCCAGTGCATTGATACCTTCTCTCCAATCTCGTGCATGAACCGTGGATCCAAGTATTCGAATATTCGCTCTATAAAAAGCCGGCGCTTGTATAACCAGATTCGTGCATGGACCATCCTCATCAAGAACTAGACCATATCGTGAGTGTATTTTTGAGTAATCGAGATTGATTGCTCCATAAAATCCAGCTTCCTCTCCCCGGGTGAAAACAAATTCTATCGGGCGTGTTGGTAATGTATGATCAACAATATGTCGGGCAAGTTCAAGAAGAACGGCAAGACCTGATTTCGGATCGGCGCCTAAAATTGCTTTTCCTTTTGAACGAATAACATTTCCTTTTATGCTGTATCCCAAATTCCCATTGAGCGACTCCGGAATATCAAGATGGGTGTTTAACATCATTGGTTCACCAACTCCTGGAAGATAGGCAATGACATTTCGAAACGCATCTTCAATAACACGAATCCCAAGATTTTTGAAAAATTGCATGACATACCTATTGATCTCTTTCTCATGCGGATAGATCTCATCTATGTGAATCACTTCTAGAAATGTTTTTTTAAGCTGCTCGATCATATTTCTCCCTTCTGGTCACGACAGGTACTTCAGCGGAAGTGCTGGTTCCGTGCACTTTATACTGTCCATCTGTTATCGGAGTAAGCGTCATAGATCCTGAAATTACTTGAGAAACCATCTCCCCATCTCTGCCTCGATAGGTTAAGAAAAAAGGATTCCACCGAGCAGCTACTGTTTGGGGAGCACCTTCTCCGACGCGAAGAAAATGATGTACAGGATCGTTGTTATACAAAACAACTTGTTCGGTCATTTCTCCACTAATAACACGTGGATCCCTGTCTATTCGTTTCTCTTCCCATCGGGCATGGGTAATAAAATTCTGTAGCACAAAAGGGAGCTCTGCATCCCTAACAGAGACCATAAAGCCAAGAGTATCATTAACATCTGGGAGATGGGTAACCCCTCGTGCTCCCCAGTCTTCCTGCCCTAATGGATCGTATGCCAGTTTTACGACACTGTTCTCTGGCGTTTGTATTGCTGCGCCAATTGCACGCTCCACATGTTTCCCTCCTTGCTCTCGAGGATGAAGCAGCGGTAACGTTTGTGGAACAACATTATAAAATGTATCTAAAAGTGGACGTAGCTCAGATTCCGAAATACCGTTACCCTCAAGGTATGCTCCCAATACTTCCGAGAAACCAGGTAGATGATACATGCTCATTCCCACTTTTGAGTACATTAAAAGACCGAAGCTGGGATCATTAAAAAGATGAATGTCTTTTCCATGACGGTTATAAAGAGCTTCAGTTGCTGCTCTTTGCCTCATCGCTTGCTCTTCTGATGAGACAAAAATTGCATGCTCTGATTCTTCAGACAGATCTTCTTCTACTCCGTTATCTTTTATAAAGTTCCATGGATAAGCAAAATGAAAAACAAATCCGGGAGGCACTTCTGCTCCTTCTGCTAATTCTTCAATTGTCACGACATGTGTATTAAGTCCATATTTTTGCTGGAGACCTGTTAAGAATAACTGCATCTCAGTACGATAGGCACCCCAATCTTCAGACATCACAATGGTCAAATTATTTCGATCAATCGTTTCACTTGGCAATCCTATGTCTTGAAACATTGTCTGCCACGCAGCAAGTAACTCGTCCCCGTTATCTGTTTCATAACCAGCAGCTGCTACGAGTAGCATGCCAAGTCCTCCCGGTGCATTCTCAAGTTCTGTTGCTACCCATTCTATTTTTCCATCTTTTTCTACTCGCGCTAAATCAGGACGAGAAAAGATAAGCGGTGCATTGGTAAGTGCCGGTAAACGAGGATATGCATCCGGAATTTTCCAGTGAGCAAGATTTTGTAATGTGTTCGTTAATTCATGAACTACATGCTCTGGTAAATGCTGTTTTTTTAACCTTCTTTGAACAGTGGCGTCTTGCATGAGTAAACCATATATCAACTCTTTCGCATACGCTTCAACCGTAGCGTAATCACGTAATCTCTCAATATGCGATTCTGCTACCTCAACTGCTCCTTCTGCAACAAGCCAGGATATTTCACTTCCTACAAGTTCAGCCTCTCTTAACCGTTCGTTAATCAGTTTTGTTTGAGGGGTTTCATAGAGCATTACACCTGGTGTTCCACCTAGAGCTCTATACATTTCCACTTGGCGAGATAGATTCTGCTGCCACTGTTCTCCTCCTTCGACGACACCCGTATCTATTCTCCGAATGATCACTCCACGATCGAAAGATTTGGCTATCTCTTCGGCTGAAGCATAACGAGGATTGCCTAACTCATCTTGTTCGGTAGGATCAAAAATGTTTGACGTAAGAAACTCTTGACCCACTCTAAGGATCTGTCTTTCAAACCGTGTATCAATAAGCCATTTTCTTACATCATCTCTTCTTGCCTCGTCCGTCATTCCTTTTCTCCCTGATAAGTTATCTATCTGTTTCTGAAGTTGTGGCATAATTTCAGCATCATCTGTAGTAACTGTCTCAATAAATTCACTCACTGTACTCCAAGCTGGGAAATGTGTATCAGTATAGGCAATAATTTCTTCTGCAACTGTTCCATAAAGCATCGCTGATCGCTCAGAACCTAAGGCACATAACCCAGCATGCCGTGTCAACGTCTCAACTCTTTTTGGAATACTCGCATCAACTTGTACCCGTGCTGCCACAACCGGCCACTGCGAAGGATCACCTTGCAGGGCGGCTGAATCTATCGGTATTTTTCTCCGTAGAAGCACGTCTTCAGCAGCTGCTGGATCAGTCGGGAGATCTTGAAGACGCCCTGCTCCTGCAAGCACTTGTGTATTTGCCCACAACGACACATAGTCACGCAATCCATAGGGAATAGCATGGCCGTTTGCTTGCCACGGGACGGTACTTGCTTGTGTATCAGCTCTTGATTCAATTTGTTTTGCCATAATTCCTTCTCCTTTTCAACCACAAAAAACCCCCTCCTGCGAGGGGCTTTACTCAATGTGGCTGTCTTTTTAAACCACGAAAGCATCCCTCTCAGACGAGAGGTGCTTCTTACTATTTACTGAAACGACGTGCGAATTCATAAGATCCTATTCTCCCTTATAACTCCTCAGTTGTCAAGAGACGATCTCGGCCTCAACTTCCGGTGAGAAGCCGAAGGTGGCTTCAAACTTCGTTTTTATTTGGCTGATAATATCTAAGACGTCTCGTGCTTTTGCATGATCGACATTACAGATATAATTCGCATGTTTCTCCGTTATCTTTGCTCCTCCGACCTGCATACCTGAAAATCCGAGACGCTTTATAACGTAGCCCATCGAGATTTTTCCGTGCCATTTTGTCTGAACTACTTCTTGTATATCCGGCCAAACAGATAAAACCTTCTGTACTTTCTCAGGTTCTCGAACATTTTTAAAAACAGATCCGCACGATGGATATTCGGTCGGATGACTTGTTTCTCGATATGAAATCTTTTCCTGATAGACTGCTCTTGCCTGTGCTACTTCTTCTGCTGTCGCTTCCTGCAACCGAAAAATACCTCGAAGAATAATGTACTGATTGGTATGCTTAAAGATACTATCTCTATAGGAGAACTCACATTCTTGATTACTGATCGTCTTTATCTGTCGATCAGAAAGATCATAGACCTCTACTCGCTCTATGACATCCTGCATCTCTGTTCCAAACGCTCCAGCATTCCCTCTGATAGCTCCTCCAACGGTACTGGGTAGTCCGCCTAGAGATTCAAGCCCGATATAATTATCTTCAAAGGAGAACTGAACCAGGTCATCAAGCGCCTGGCCGGCAAAAGCGTTAATGAGTCCCTGTGAGATAGTAATATCCGGGATATTTGGTTTTGTCATCCAAATAATCGCTCCATCAAAATTCCCATCTTTCATCAACAGATTGGCACCTAAGCCGACTACCATCCACGAAGCAATATAATTTTTTTTAATGAAATCACATGCTTCTAATACATCTTCTGTACTTTTTACTTCCAGTACATATGATGCTGTACCTCCGATACGATAAAAAAGGAGTTCAGAAAGGGGTATATTCTGATGGATGATCATCTCTGTATTGTAGCACGAGAAGATTACTCTATTGAAACAATCGTGTAGACTATTTTCCCCGCTGGAGCTGTAACCTCAACGGTTTCTCCAACCTTTTTTCCCAGAAGTGCTTTTCCAAGCGGTGATTCATGTGAAATCTTCTTCAACATAGGATCAGCTTCAAATTCTCCGACGAGCTGATAGAGTTCTTTTCTTCCATCAAGTTTTACGGTAACTTTTGAACCGAGGGCAATAGTACTTTTACCATTTGACTGTCCTTCTGCTTCTATTACCACAACATCTTTTAGAAGCTCTTCTAACTCATCAATTCTTCCATCGATAAAAGAGAGTTCTTCTCGCGCGGCGACATACTCAGCGTTTTCTGATAAATCACCTAACTCGCGAGCTGTAGAGACGCGTGAGAGTACTTCGGGGCGCTTTACCTTAACGAGCTCAGTATGCTCTTTTCGAAGGTCTTCTAAACCACTTTTTGTCAGATATATTTTCTTACCGTCCATACTTATAGGCCTTTTACAAAACAAATCCCTCCAGGGCATGTGAGGGAATTGCAAAAGCTTCACCGAAGTATAGTTAATTCTCTTAGGGTTGTCAAGACAGAAATAAGAAATTAGCCTCGTTTTCGAGGCTGGAGTAGGGATACCAACCCAGAAACATGTTCTTTGATTTGCTCTGTTACAGCAACGACAACTGTTCCCTTTCCAGGCTGTCCGTAACATATGACAAACCCGAGAGGAGAAGCCAAGATAGCCGGAAGCACAGCAAGATCTTCCTCCCCACTAATCTGAATGACGAAATGCTTTCCTTCATGCTCATTTTGCAACATTGTCCGTAGTGTTGCGAAAAGGAGAGGTGAAAGAGTACCGGCAGGATTATCTATTTCTAACGATTCTGTAGTCTCGGGTATTCCTAATTCTTTCAGTGATTGATACTGTTTTTTTCTTTCAACAATAAAATCGACAATTGAAAGGTATGGAAGATCTTTCGTTTCATAAAACAATTTCGTGGTAACATCCCCGACAGTGACCAGGGTTTTTCCCTTTGTATCCGTCAGTAGGTCTTCAATCCTCATATGTACCTTCCCCAACGGTTGTTTGAACCGCGACCTAACATTTTCCGGAAGTATCAGCTCATCTCTCTCCCAGTCTGGTTTTATCCACAGATTTCCTTCTCTGTCTATCTCGCCATTCCGTATACGAGTAGAGGAAATCCAATTCCCGTCTTCTGCAGGTACAAAGGGGAAAAGAAGTATCTCTAGTTCCTTCTTTCCTTCTTTTCTCCGTTTTTCCTGAACTAAGACTGCTCCGCTCTTTGACTCCTCCGTCACTACCATTGCTTCAATACTTCTTTCTTCCCAGTGCTTGGGGATGTAGACAGAGTCTATAGGAGCAATTTCCACTCTCTCAGACATACCTTCTTGACGAAGAAATTCCTCCACGGCCATTTTCCGTTTTTCATATGACTCGACAACTCTTGACTTTTTTTGCGAGACATAGGAATCTGAGGTTAATCCGAGAAGCAACGTATCTCCATGAAGTAAAGCAAAGCGCAAAAACTCTTTATGACCTTTATGAAAAAAATCAAATGTTGCCCCACATGCAATAAGATGAAAGCGTTTCATACTGAAAGATATTATACTCCATAGGTTTTACAGCGTTCTTTATACCCCTGTAATGTCTTCTCTTTATGATCGCTAGGATGAAACGCAGCTACCCCCCGGCTTACCTCTTCAGTTGTTTGATGTTGCGAAAGATACCAGCGTTGCAACACACGGGTCACGGGCTCAAACAGTACAAATAGTCGTAGGATTATATAATCGAACCGGGAAAATGTTCTTGTCTTCGGCTGGCGATATATGTGTCTCGCGTTCGGAAGTAGTCTATAAACCCAGTCATTTTTATTAAGAAATCTTTTATACGTTTCGTTTCTGTCATAGAATGGCAGCAACTGGACTATCTCATGGGCTGTGTAGATATCTTTTCTTGCTTCTGTAAACGAAAGATGCTCTTCATCAAGAAACATGTTTAAACATATCGTATTGTTAACATTTCTTTCCTCTCTTCTTCTTCGTTTACCGAGAACCTGGAGAAACAGGAGCATGAATAGCCGTGTCGTCCACAGCGTTCCCTTTGCCGTAATGACGAAGAGATCGATATCATCGTCTTTCTCAGCGTTCTCCATACTCACTCCACCACTCACACCGATAGTGTAAACACTAGGGAACAAGAACAGTAATGTAGAAACCCGCAGAGCGAGTTCTTTTTTCCTCTTGCTCACCTGCTCTCTTTTTTTACGAAGAGTAAGCAATACTTCTCTCCCTGCAAGCACAGAATACCCATCCTTCGTCACAATGCTTGAGAGAGATTCGAGTGTTTGTCTTACGGTTTGGACAGAAAGTTTCTTATCGTGCAGGAAGAAAAACACTTCCTTCTCCGTGAGAGGATAATCGAAGATGTCACTATAAAGGAGTGTTTTGAAAACTGCTTTTTTATTACTGTCCATACTGTTTCAGCACCTGCGAAACACCTTTGGACAGCGTATCGACTGCGGATTCAGCCGATGTGTTTCCAGCATTTTCATTAACCGCGTTTTTAAGATACTGGTTCATACGTGCATTAATACCCGGATTTCCACTGCTATCATCGTGAGTATCGCTGGCGAAAAATGTCGAAACAGCATTTGGAGCCTGCTCAATAAAAGGAAAAATGAGCGGATTATCTTTCAGTGTGTTTGCGAGATCCTTTCGTGCATACAACTCGCCAAAAAGTCTGACCTTTGACTGTTCTGTATAGAGCTTCTGCTGTGTCTCCTTTTGAGCTAGAAACTGCATAAAAAGAAGCGCTTCTTTCGGGTGTGACGATTTTGACGAAATTCCCTCAACCCAATAACTGGCAACGGTAAGCTTTCTTCCCGGTAAGATCGGTACCGGATGGATGCTAAATGGGAGATTTTCGTTCAGCGCTTTAATAGCAAAAATGTCCCAAGAGTACCCAAAATACATAGCGAGATTTCCTTGTGCAAAGAGAAGAAGAGATGGATCAAGCCTTCCATCCCAAACACTATCATCACCATTTGCAAACGATGAGTAAAAGGATAATGCTTCTGCAGCTTGCTGCTTTGTCTTTTCAATATTTTTTAAGTCTGCACCATTCTGTACCATAAGTAGTGAAATGATATCGGGAGCGTGGGTAATATTATCATAGGTGCCTAACGCCGCCCCGGCTGTTTTAATTGTTTTATTTTCATCTTTTACGACAAATAACTTCGCAGCTTTTACAAAATCATCCCAGGTCGTAGGGATATCAATGCCTTGTGCGTCAAGGATTTCCTTATTAACAAAAAGGGCAAGCGTGTCTATCTGAAGAGGGATACCGTAAATAGCTCCGTTATGAATAAGATCCTGCTGAATAACAGGATAATAAATGTTCTTAAACTCGGCCGGCTTAATGACGTCTTCTGATAGTGGAAGCAATTGATCTGAAAGCATTGGAACCCAACTATTATGAAACCGAAAAATATCTGGTCCTGTTCCTGCTGCATTTCGCGTAAGCAGCCGATCCTTATACTGCTTAATATCTTGTCGTTGATAATCGACAGTGATGTTAGGATGCTGTTTTTCAAATTCAGCAATAACACCACTCATGATATTTTTGTCTTCCCATAAACCCCAGTAAATAAGCGTTACCGGTTTGTCCGGCTCCTTAGGGCCTACCATCGGAAGCACAAAACGTGTGACTACAAAGAAAAGTAAAGAAAACACTCCAAGCCCAATGATGATCTTAATAATAAGCCCAAAAGGAAACCCCGTAGATGGTGGCGGAGGTGGCGGAGGCGGCGAAGCAGACGAAGGTTGTGACGGAGCCGCCGGTATGGCAGGAGACTGTGGCGACACTTGCTGCACTGGTGGCGCTATCTCACCTTGAGGTGAATAAACATTCTTTTCATCCATGGTTCTTTGTTCCTTCTTTTAGTATAATACGCATAATTGATTTCTGACAATGGCAGTATGGCTATACTACACAAATTAAAACAAAAAAGAACCTATTATTCTGTTATTCGTATCATCTTCTGGTTTTTTCTCGGAGCAACACTTGGTCTTTTTTTCTTTATCGGTGTTATCTTAACGTACTATCGAGTCCATTATGGAAACCGCATTTATCCAGGTGTTTTTATTAGCGGTGTTGATTTCAGCGGAAAAACAGAACAGGAAGCAAAGCAATACTTCATAAACCGAAATGAGCAGATAGGAATGTCTACTATTACTCTCCAGACAGAGACACATGCTGCTACTGTTTCTGCTTCCCAACTAAAAGCAGGATTTGATGCAGACCTTCTCGCACAGCAAGCATATAGTATTGGGAAATCAAAGAATCTTGCTTCAAATATGAGTCTTCTCCTCCGTGCCTACCTCTATGGGGTCTATCTTCCACCTTCCTATCACTATGACGAAGATGCCGTGACTGAATTACTAAAGCCGATGCAAAAAGAAATCCAAATAAAGCCAATCGATGCACAGTTTACTGTAGAAAATGGTAAAGTAACGACATTCAAACCATCGAGCGATGGAAAAGACATAGATATTAAGAAAGCACAAAAGGATCTACAAGAACAAATGATAGGTCTTGCTTCAGCAAGAACACCTCATAATATTACAATCTCTATTCCAATTATTACTGTTGAGCCTAACATTACAACAGAGAAGGCAAATAATTTAGGTATCGATGAACGAATAGGAATCGGAACATCGATCTTTGTCGGCTCTATTCCAAACCGAATCTACAACGTAACCCTCGCTGCAACTCGTCTAAACGGTATTCTGGTTGCTCCAGGAGAAACGTTTTCATTTGCAAAAGCGCTTGGTGATGTTTCTTCATTTACCGGTTACAAACAAGCATATGTTATCCAGAATGGGCGAACTGTTCTTGGTGACGGGGGTGGTGTTTGCCAAGTATCAACTACTCTCTTTCGCGCGATACTGAATGCAGGTCTTCCGATCACAGAAAGACACCCCCATGCGTATCGAGTCCACTATTATGAAGAAGACTCCCTTCCCGGAGTTGATGCGGCTGTTTATATACCGACGGTGGACCTTAAATTTAAAAACGACACAAAACACTCCATACTGATACAAAGTTTTGTGGACCAAAAGACGCTTCGCCTTACCTTCGAGCTCTACGGTACTTCTGATGGAAGAGTTACAACCTTATCAAAGCCGGTTATTCTCTCTCAAAGCCCGGCGCCGGAACCTCTCTATCAAGATGACCCAACGCTTCCAAAAGGGGAAGTAAAGCAGGTCGATTTCTCCGCTCCAGGTGCGAGAGTCTTCTTCACCCGGGAGGTAAAACGGGACGGAAAAGTCATTCTCTCTGACCGATTTGATTCGAACTATCGCCCATGGCAGGCAATTTTTATGAGAGGAACGAAAGAGTAACTTCTCTTAACATCACTGACCAAACTATGCAAGATAAAATAGTACCTCTTGAAGAAGCAGAAAGAGTTGCGAAACAGCTACGAAGTGAAGGGAAACGAATAGTTTTGGTAGGCGGTTGTTTCGATATTCTTCATGTGGGTCATCTAACATTTCTTCAAAAAGCGAAAGAGGTAGGTGATAGCCTCTTTATTCTCCTCGAAAGTGATGAGCGAATTCAGAAACTGAAAGGAGAGAAGCGTCCAATAAATTCTCAGACTGATCGAGCTCATCTGCTCTCGGCACTGAATATGGTCGATTATGTTGTCCTATTGCCACTTCTTGAAACTAATCAGGGGTATGATAAAGTGATTTTATCCATAAAACCTGCTATAATAGGCACAACCAAATACGATCCGAATCGAGCCCATAAAGAACGACAAGCAAAACTTACTGGATCAAAAGTGGTGGATGTTGTTGAAAGAATAGCGAATAAATCGACATCACGCTTAACTGCTATTCTTTCCGAAGATTTATGAAAACAATTCTTTTATTACTCGGTGTCTTCATACTTGCTGTAGGTATTTTTCTTTTTACCCAGAATCTGTTGGGAGGAAATGGAGCTTCTTTTTTCGGCAAAACGGCAACAGCTAAGATTAAAGATACAGAAATAAAATTATCAGTCGCTGATACACCAAAAGCACAGCAGAAAGGCCTTTCGGGTCGTAAATCCCTCGCCGAGGACCGAGGCATGCTCTTTGTATTCAAAACTCCCGACTATTACTCTTTCTGGATGAAAGACATGAAGTTTCCGATTGATATCATCTATCTTCGAGGAGATAAAGTCGTTACCATCTATACAAATGTTCAACCTCCTAAGTCGGCTACGGATACATCATTGCCTGTCTATACATCTGAAGAGCCATCTGATAAAGTTCTTGAGGTGAACGCAGGCTTTAGTGAAAAACAAGGTCTTAAAAAAGGCGATACCATATCCATTACGTTATGAGGATCCTTGCTATTGAGACCTCATGTGATGAAACCGCAGCAGCAATCTTAACTAAAAACGCCACATCCCTTCCAACGATACTCGCGCAAACTGTAGCATCCTCTCTCTCCCTTCATGCAAAAACCGGTGGCATCATTCCTGACATAGCTGCTCGTGAACAGGTACGATACATCCTCCCTGTACTGAAAGAAACAATTGATCATGTAACAAGAGAACAGGTAACAGACTACAACAAGTTTATTGCTTCTGAAATTGATGCCATTGCTGTAACAATAGGTCCTGGCCTTATCGGATCACTTCTTGTCGGCATTGAAACAGCTAAAACACTCGCTCTTGTTTGTAAAAAGCCTCTGATCCCCGTTAATCATCTCTTTGGACATATCTATGCAAATTGGTTATCTGTGGATGGTAAACACAACGAGAAAAAAGAAATACTGTTCCCCGCAATTGCCTTAGTTGTTTCCGGAGGTCATACGGATTTAGTTCTCATGAATTCTCACGCTGATATAAAAGTTGTCGGAGGTACACGAGATGATGCAGCCGGGGAAGCGTTCGATAAAATAGGCAGACTTCTCGGCCTTTCTTATCCTGCCGGTGCTGCTATTGCAAAGCTAGCTGAAACAGGGAATCCGAAAGCATATAGTTTTCCACGTCCTCTTATCGGCTCGCCAGATTTAGATTTTAGTTTTTCAGGCCTCAAAGCAGCAGTAATGCGCGAAGTAAAGACACTCAAACAATTAGATGAGCAAATAATTGCAAATATTTCTGCTTCAGTCCAGTACGTAATAGCTGATGTCTTGGTAAAAAAAACAATAAAAGCTGTTACTACCTATCAGGCAAAATCTATCTTGCTAGGTGGTGGCGTAGCAGCGAATGAACAGCTCAGACAACAAATGGAAATAAGCTCCAGAAAGTCTGACACAAATGCTCAACTCTTCGTGCCGTCAGCCACACTTTGTACTGACAACGCAGCCATGGTAGGAGCAGCTGCTTTCTATCAGGCAAAAGCCACTCCCCTTCATGAAATAACAGCAGTCCCGGATCTTTACTACTAAGCATCTCATAACACACGTATTGTATGTTACAATAGTGTCCATGCAAACAGACCTGCTCGTTTTTGCTCTTCTTTTTTTTGCCGGATTAGGTCTCCTCTTTTATTTTTTCAATAAAAAGATTTCTCAGCTGTCAAATAAATCATCTGATGCAACACTGTTAGAATGGCTTCGATCTATGCAAGGCTCTATAGAGTCGACAAATAAGACCTTAAACGATGCCTTAAACAGTAACTCAACCCATATGGTGCAAACACTTCAAGAAAATGCAAAGCAGCTCAATGAACGTCTTGATCGTGCAGCAGCAGTTTTCCGCGACGTAGGAAAAGAGGTCGGGCAGATGAGTGAAATAGGAAGAAGCATGAAAGAATTACAGGATTTTCTGAAGAGTCCAAAACTTCGAGGAAATATAGGTGAGGAAGTACTGAAAGATCTCATTGCTCAAATGTTTCCAAAAAACAGCTTTCATTTACAGTATATGTTTAAGTCCGGAGAACGCGTCGATGCTGCTATACAAACTGATGCAGGAATACTTCCTATAGACTCAAAATTTCCTATGGAAAATTATCAGAAAATGGTAAAGGCCGAAGCAGAAAGTCGAGAAAGTTTTCAAAAAGAATTTTCGCGAGATGTCAAAAAACATATTGATGCAATCGCCAATAAATACATTTTGCCACAGGAAGGAACGATGGATTTTGCCTTGATGTATATTCCAAGTGAATCTGTATACTACGAGGTTGTTTCTATGCTGGAAGTCATGAATTATGCTAAGAAACACCGAGTGTACCTTGTTTCTCCCACCACGCTCTATGCACATTTACAAACGATTCTTCTATCGTTTGAAGGAAAGAAAATTGAGTCCAGATCACGTGAAGTTTTTAAGTTACTTCGAGCATTACAAATTGATTATGAGAAAATAAGTGAAAATATGGGGGTTTTGGGGAAACATATTTCAAATGCTTCTTCACAGTTTTCAAATGTCTCAACTGGATTTATGCAACTTGGTAATAAACTGCAAACAACAAAACACATAGAAGAAGAAGTCGTTGAAGATTTACAAAAACCAAAAGAACAATTACAAATCCACTAGTACCCTGAAAACTGTTCTTTCTTTACTTGCTCTTGAGGTATATTCAAACCTTTTATCATCTCCTCCATCGACATAACCATAGCTACCGGACCGGCCATATAGTAAAGGGCTGACGTAGGAGAGGATACATACTTACTTATCAATTCTTTTGTAATTCTTCCTGTTTCACCCGCCCATGGCTTTTGTGACTCCTCTGGTTTCGTTATCGTATAAACAACTTTTATATTTGGATGCTCCGTAGCAATACGCATGAACTCATCATGAAAGACCATATCTTCTACCGTTGAGAAGGACACAAAGAGAGTCATCGGCGTTGTAAGATTTTTCTGAGCAGCGTACAGGAGCATGCTATGGAAAGGTGTAATACCGATCCCACCTGCTAAAAAAACATGCTGCCTTGTGTCTGTTTCATCAAGAAGAAATCGACCGACCGGTCCGAAGAACTGTACCTCAGTACCTGGCTCTAAACTCCATAATGTCTTCTTAAACGCGCTTTGAATAATTCTCGCCGTAACTGTCAGATGATTTTTATCGAGTGGTGAGGATGTAATAGAAAAGTAGCGAGAATTTCCTCGGTCATCCGGCGTAGGTATCGTAAGGGTAATCCGAATATAGTTCCCCGCAATGAAATCAAAATCTTTCACCGAAGATCGATCGAAGTAAAAAGTATATGCATCTTTTGATTCCTGTTCTTTGTTAAGAAAAGGCAAAGTGAAATTCTTTGGTACCATGTCATTCTAAGTATACCAAATTGACAGCATCTTAAAGGTGAAGGCTGACTCTTCGATCCAATAACTCTTGAACAGGGTTTGGTAAACCTTGGATAATGGGTGAAAAATGTGGGTCGTACCCCTGCGTATCTCCAGCGTATTCAACACTCTTCTCTGGATTCTTCTCCCAGTATTTTTTTACCATTTCATTAATTCTTTTATAATTTTTTTCAATTTTTCTGTACATCTGATCTAACCAAGCTTGTGCCACGCCTTCGCCTTCTTTTATCTTTTGCATAAATCCTACTCCTAATATGCTTTGAATATGTGAGTAAGGAAATGGGCAGGGTATATCACATAAAAGTGTTTCAATCGTCTCTACTGTTGCAGGCACACCAAAAAATCGCTCAGCAAATTCATGACCAGGACGCGGGCTATCCCGAAGAGCCATTATTTCCGCATTTTCTTTTACCTCTTTGTATGTCAGATTTGTCACAACGTAGACTATCGCCTCTGTATGTATTTGTCGTAAATCCTCAACAAAGGTAAGTATCTTCATTTCCCTAATGTCTTCTTCTTGTAATCCAATCTCCCAGTCTAACTCATCGGATGAATCCTCTTTTATGGTAGCTGTAGTTACTGGAGCGTTTACTCCCGGGTGTCCTTGATAATGTCGACCGTCAGAAAAACCGCCTGTACTTGCTCCTAACATCTGTGGGTAAATGTTATCGTTCTCGCTTCTCCTTTGAATAAGAAGAACGTTATCTATTGTCACTAAGCCTACTCCGACCGCAAACGCATTTCCTAGCTCCTGTGACGCAGTGGGATATTCAGGGTCACTAAGTGCTGCATATGCTGCGTATGGTACAGGAAACGAGACAACACTAACTATCCCTTGCTCTCTGTCAATATTTTCTATTGAAATTCCATTTTTTCTGGTTCTTTGAATAATATCTTTATAGTTTTTTTGTTTAAGCAAAAATGCTTTTCCTTCCGCAGTTTTATTAACTCTACTTAGTACAGCCCTTCGTTTTCTCACCAAACGATTCCTATCTCTCATAGCAAAATCCTGGAATGTCACTTCTGACGGATTCTTTCCTTCAGTTTGTCCTATTTGTTCACGAAGCGTCTCTTCTTCACTCCAAATAGGTTGCAGAGCTGAATATACAACTTCTCTCCGTCTTTCGTGATCTGCCATTGTCAACCGTACCTTCTTTTGCACTCTTGCACGTGCACCTTCTGCTGTTGCTATTTCCCTAAAAATGCTTGATGCTTCAGGTGTCGGATCTATCGGAAGATGATCGGAAGGACCATGCGTATCCCTTCGGATACGATATGCCCGTACAGGCTGAACCTGCCAGCCGTCGGCGTTCATTGGGGCTAAGACGCGAAAAACAGTATCAACGCCTTCACGATGTAACGTAGTGTGTAACTCTGAAACTCTTTCTACCACAAGCTCCATAGTATAGCAAAAATAGCCTTAATATTCAAACTACAGGACGTATTAAATGTGCTTGTTGTTCACTCTCATTTTCTGTATAGTATGTGTTACTGTAGGAGGTGAGTTATTATGTGCTATAACTGTGGATGCGGTATCCCGGACGATGACATGGGTCGAGGCAAGATTAGTAATGGAGGTGCATCACTTACTGAGGATGATCTGAAAAAACTTGCTGATGAGTGGGGTATGAGCCTTGAAGAAACAAAAAAGAATATTTTTGACCTCCTCAAGTCCCAAGTGAAGTAGAAAATCTCAGATAGATACTCTCGTTTAAACTGCTCACTGTGCTACAATAATTTCCCATGAAAACCCTGAGAACACTTAATGAGGAACAAACCCAAGCTGTAACGCATGGCGATGGACCAGTGCTTATCATAGCCGGAGCAGGAACAGGAAAAACTACTGTCATTACAGAAAGAATTAAACATCTTATTCTCGAGAGACAGATTCCTCCCTCATCAATTCTGGCTCTCACCTTTACAGAAAAGGCTGCCCAGGAAATGGAAGAGCGTATCGACATTGTCATGCCCTATGGCTACACACAGTTATGGATCGAGACATTCCATGCATTCTGCGATAGGGTCTTACGTCAGGAGGCCATCCATATCGGTCTTAACTCACGATTTGATCTATTAACAGAAGCAGAAGCTCTTCTGTTTTTACGACGTCATTTATTCAAGTTTGAGTTGAAGTACTTCCGACCAATGGGAAATCCAACTAAATTCTTACAAGGTATGCTTCAACATTTCAGTCGTCTAAAAGATGATGATACAAGCTCTGATGAGTATCTCGCCTATGCAAAAAAACTGTCGAAATCAGATACTACAGAAGATGAAATTCAAAAAACACAAGAGCTAGCACTTGCATTTAAGACCTATGAGGCCTTAAAAGCCAAAGAAGGTGTCATGGATTTTTCTGACCTTATCAGCAACACTTTAAAAATTTTTCGAACTCGGCCACATCTTTTAAAGCAGTATCAAGACAAATTCTCTTATATCCTGGTAGATGAGTTTCAAGATACAAACTATGCTCAGAACGAAATGGCAATCCTGTTAGCTGGTGAAAAGCAGAATATCACAGTCGTAGGCGATGATGATCAAAGTATTTATCGTTGGCGAGGAGCAGCTCTTGCTAACATGCTTCAATTTCGATCACACTTCCCAAAAGCGAAGATCATCACGTTGACGAAGAATTATCGTTCCACACAAACTATTTTAGATGGAGCTCATCGTCTCATAGAATTTAATAACCCTGATCGACTCGAAGTAAAAGAAGGTATTGATAAAAAACTCACCACGACTCGAGAAATACAAGGAGAAGCAATTGAATTCATCTATGCTAGCCGTGTTGAGGATGAAGCAGAAGCAGTAGCAAAAACGATTAGAGAAGAAGTGAAAAAAAATAATCGCCCCTATAACGAATTTGCGATTTTAGTTCGAGCAAATGATCACGCCACTCCTTTTCAACGAGCTCTCGACCGTCTCCATATTCCCTATCAGTTCTTAGGTCCTGGGCATCTGTTTCAACAAGAAGAAATTAAGGACTTGATTGCCTATCTTCGAGCTCTCGCAAATTTTGAGGAAAACGCTTGCGTCTATCGAGTTATCACCATGCCTATCTTTGGAATAGAAGCACGGGATATAGCAGCCGTATTAAATATTGGTAAACGCAATAACTACTCTCTCTTTGAAGCTATGGAGCATGTTGATGAGTCAGTAGCGACACAAGAAGGAAAAGAAAAAATAACGAAGATTGTCAGCATGATGAAAAAACATCTCGACAAAATGTCACGAGACACAGCCGGTCAAATACTCTACTCATTTTTTGAAGACTCCGGATTATTAGGATATTATCTTGACCCGCGAACGGTAAAGACAGAGAAGGAAGCTCTTAATATAGCGAAGCTTTTTGAAAAACTTGAGTCCTTCGCATCGAACCGTGAAGATGCATCGGTCTTTGCCGTTGTAGACTGGATAGACTTAGCAATGGAGCTCGGAGAAAGCCCTCTTGCCGCCGAAGTCGACTGGTCGACAAACAATGCAGTTAACATCTTAACAGTTCATTCAAGTAAAGGCCTTGAGTTCCCTGTCGTCTTTGTTGTCAACCTTGTAACACAACGCTTCCCAAGTCGTGATCGAAAAGAACAGATTCCTGTACCGCAAGAACTCATTAAAGAGGAACTACCTGAAGGTGACGAAAATCTGCAAGAAGAACGACGGTTGTTTTATGTTGCGATGACACGTGCGAGAGATACATTATTTTTAACCGCTGCAAAGTATTATGGTGAGGCAAAACGGGAAAGAAAACTTTCACCATTTATTGTCGAAGCGCTCGGAGAGAAATATATAGAAAACGTAATAAAAACAACGAACCTCATGCAAAATACAACACAACTCTCACTTCTTGATATGGTTAATACAACAATTGCGAACAATTCACCATCGCTTGAAGCAGAAAAGGAACAGCTGAAGAAATCGCCACCACTTACCTATATCTCCTATTCACAGATTCAGACATTCCAGATGTGCCCATTACACTATAAACTTCGTTATCTGATGAATGTACCCACCCCTGCATCCCCAGCATTAAGCTACGGTATAAGTGTTCATAGTGCACTTCGTGACTTTTACCAACTTCTTCAGGCAAAGCAAAAAGTTACCCCCAAAACGATACATGAACTCCTTAAGAAAAACTGGATTAAAAACGGGTACACCGGTAAAATTCACCAAGAACAAGCATATAAACAAGCAGACGAGATGCTTTTATCCTATGCAGAAACTGCCTTACAACATCCTACTGAAACACTGGCAATAGAACTTCCATTTCAGTTTTGGATTGATAAACTAAAAATCGGAGGAAGGATTGACAGGATTGATAAGCTCCCTGATGGACGGATAGAAATTATCGATTATAAAACAGGAAGTAATATACCAGACAAGAAAAAAGTACAAGAAGATCTCCAGCTGACATTTTATGCACTTGCGGCTACCGAAGTACACGAAGGCATACTTAATCGCGACCCTGACGAAGTCGTCTTAAGTCTTTTTTATCTTGAGGAAAATAAAAAAATATCGACAACAAGAACGAAGGAAGATCTTAAAGCCGGCAAGGATACTATTCTGTCTCTATCAGAGCAAATTTCAGAGAGTGATTTCCGATGCTTCGGAAGCATCTTTTGCAAAAACTGTGAGTACAAAATGCTCTGCTCAACGTATTCTAATTAGCCTCAACTTGTCTTTTAGCATTCCCTATGCTAGAATGCTAATGTCCTAGGAAGAAGGATCGCTACTACGTTCATTTCTGAACGTAGAGGAAAGTCCAGGGGGTATCATACCGGGGATGGAGCGCAAGCTCCGAATTGTAAGATCTAGTGTCTTTCTTGTTTATCTACATGTGCAAGAAAGAACAAGTTTTGGATTAACAAAACTTGAGAGCAACAGAGACGAGTAGAAGTGAAACGGGCAATCCCACCCGCCGTAACCTCCGACTGATGCGTTATTACCTGTATGATGGGAGCATCGAAGATTGAGGGCATCCCGACTAAAGCGGGAGGAAGTGATCACTATATCATTTCCAGATAGATTGCGATAGAAAACAGAATCTGGCTTACTCTCTTCCTAGGATATTTTTTAGCTACTAGCGCTCGCATACTGCTTAAGCGAATACCTCCAGAAATAAAGACTTCCCAAAAGTAATATTCCGCTAATCAAAAACGCCACTATGATTGCTTGAAAGGAGAGGATGCCAAGAGCAGCATGAACGGGAAAAGTAATCATTATACCCACGGGCACAATAAAGGTTAAAACCCAACTTAACGGCTCTCTATACACAGCAATGGGAATTCTCCCTAGTGCTGTTAGCTCCCGAAATATCCATATCGCGTTATCAACTTCTGTTATTAAAACCCCAAGTCCTAAAACGAAGATATGAAAAGCCAACATAATAATGAGTGCATTGGTCAGAAGAAGAACATATAGGAATACTCCGAGTATCGTAATCCCATCAAGCTTAGATAACGTATAAATGAAGAAGCCTATCAAAGGAAAAAGCGTGATGAGATCGAGAACATCACTTCCTCCAAAAAGACTTCTGAGAAGAGGGGAAATCGGTTTCGTTAAAAGATAATCAAAACTACCTGAGACTATATAACTTCTAAATCGATACACTTCGCGAAAAAGAAATTGAGAGATAATATCAACCATATTAAAAGTCAGAAAAATGAGTATAACTTCCCAGAGCGTGTATCCGGCAACAGACCTTGTTTTTTCAACTAATAATACTAAAAATAAGAGGAAAAAAATAAACCTGATAATTTTTCCTAAAGTAAAAAAGATTACACCGAATCTTGATGCGAATGCAATTTGTGTGATCCTACTTGTCATGACGAGCCAAAGTTTTAGATACTTCTTCATACTATCTTCCCTGTGCCGTATAGACTCGCAACCCTCGTTTCCAAACAAATTGTGTAACAGCATACAGTACTACTATCCAAATACAGGAGATAGCCATGCCTTTCACCATTTCAATAGTCGATAATTGTCCAAGATAGACCTTCATCGGAAAATAAAGAAGATACGGGAAAGGGAGGTATGAAACCACTGTGTAGAGAGGCTTAGGAATAATATCAAGAGGAAAAAGCGTTCCGGCAAGAAAATTCAGAAGCTGATAAAAAATGAATCTTGGTCCCCATGTTTCGGTACTCCAAAAGCCGATAAATCCAAGTAGCACGCTAAAAAAGAAAAAAAGAAGTGTACCACTCAGAGAGAAAACGAGTGTTAACAACAACAACACAGGGCTTGTCTGTAAAAAAAGATTCGGACGGAGAATAAGAAAAACTATAGTCAGCTCAAAAATAGAAAAAAATATATTCATAGCTTTATCACCCAAATCACGAGCAAAATAATAACGTAAAAATCCTATTGGTCGGAGAAGAAAATTGGATAGATTCCCCTCATTAATTTCAGTTGCTATATCCTGTGATCGTGTAGCCATTATGAGTGATGAAAGAAACGCACCTCCAAGGATATAGGTCAAAATTTGTGATTGATTATAACCGAAAAGTACTTTTCCATGAGGAAGCGCATATACCCAGAGAAAATACATTGTCAGAATCCAGAACAAATTGCGCAAACGAAAAATGACAAAACTCAAACGATAGGCTATCGCTTGGTCCCACATATTTTTCGCAACTTGCCAATAAAGTTTCATCGTTAACTACTCGCACTGGTATAAAATCTTAGTGCTAATTTCCAAAAAAACCTTGAAACAATAAAGAGTACGCTCGCGGTAATAATAAGAATAAGCACATCCGGGAAATCTATTTTATTGATAAGAAATTTTGTCGGCGTTGCAATAATGAGAGTTAACGGAAAAAGGAATAGAAAAACGTACCAGGAAAACTCGCGATACATCTGTGGAGGAAAGCGTGAAACATTAGTAATAGTAAATAAAAATTCTACGATATTTGAAAGTCTACTAAACCACACTGTTAACGATGTTATGATATACCAAAGTGAATAAAGAACTATAAGACCAAAAAACATCATTAAACAATACCCCATTACCGAAAATAAAGATACCTCAGTGTCACGAAGCAGGTACACTACCAAAAAAATACCAACAATAACTCTAACAATGCTTGCATAATTTATATAACGAAGTGATATAAAAAACTGTGAGTCAACAGGTTTTATAAGAAGAGTGTCCAATTCCCCCAAATCTACTAGACGAGAGAAGTACTCAAAGTTTCTTGAAAAGAATACGTGAAAAAACCCAATGATAACACTGTAAGAACAAGTCAAAAGAATAATCTCATCTCTTGACCAGCCAAATAACGAAGAAGTTCTATTGGTAAGAAGAAGAATTGAAATTATGGAGAATCCACCCCATACAAGACTAGAAATAAGACTGTTGAAAAAGTTCGCTCTGTAAGCAACAAGGGATACGAAATTCAGATATAGTATACGTCTATAAATTTTAAAATATCTTCTCATTATTGTCCGACTCCTACAAATTTTTCTATACCTTTTCTCCAGAGATACCTGTAACAAACTGTTAAAGCACAAATCCATAGTGCTTGTATTCCAAGTATCTGAAAAAGTTGCAAAGCTGACAGTTTTCCTTGTATCGCTACTACTGGAAAGTAAATAATATAGGAAAATGGCAAGATATACGCTATCTGTTCTAAAATCTTCGGATAAAATTCGAGTGGCATGAGAAACCCTGCAAAAGACAGCGCTGTAACTTCTACGAGCTGTTGTAATCCCCAAAAATCAGTGACCCAAAAAGCAGACAAACCTAAAATCATTTTAAAAACAAACGAAAGCATATAAGCCAAACCGATAACAAGAAATGAAAGAATAATAATAACTGGGTCTTGTGTAAGCTGTATAAGGTTATTAAAAAACAAAGCGAAGAAAAGAAAGATAAGCACGCCTAGCCCTCCTTGAAAAACCCGCCAGGGCAACTCAGAAAGGAACATAAGCCAAAAATAAGAAAATGGACGAGTAAGATATTTTACGAGTCCTCCTTCACGAATATCGAGAATAGCAACAGTTTCTTCTATGTGAACATCCAAAAATGCCGAGGCAATAATGAGTAATATGTAATATGAGCTAATTGTCGATAGTGACCACCCCTGTAACATCCCATGATTCTGTGCATAAACTCCTGACCAAAAAACTAGCAAAAGAAGAGGATTCAGAAGAGAAAGAAGAAACCAAACAAAGGATCGTGCTCTTTGTACATTAACGTCTTGAAAAAAAAGGAGAAACATTCTGACATAGCGCATATTATGAACGTTTTTTCGTGAAGACATCTCGAATAACCTCTTCAATATCGGGATCTTCAATGTTAATATCTTGCACCGGAAGCTGTTTAAGAATTCTCGCTGCTATGTCGTTTGAATCTTTCTGTTTTACCTTTATCACCCACTCAGGAAAAGTAAAGGTGTGAACTGTTCCGAAAGATTCTAGTTTTTTCGGATCTACATATTCTCTAAGGACTACACTTATCAATTTATAGGGAGCGTGTTTTTTTATCAGATCAGACAAAAGTCCATCATAGAGAATTTTTCCAAAATTAATAATTATGACACGTTTACACAACTCTTCTACATCTCCCATATAATGACTTGTTAAAAGAATGGTCGCTTTATATTTTTCGTTGTATCCTTTTAAAAACTCACGGATTTTTTTCTGCATCACCACATCAAGACCAATAGTAGGTTCGTCGAGGAACATTACTTTCGGTGTATGTATGAGTGATGCTATTAACTCCATCTTCATACGTTGGCCCAAAGAAAGTTTTCGAACCGGAACATGTAAGGTATCTTTTGCATCCAGAAGCGTTGCAAGATCTGAGACGGTCTCATTAAATCTGGCATCTGGAATATCATAAATCTCTTTATTAAGAAGAAATGTTTCCATAGCCGGAAGATCCCACCAGAGTTGGTTTTTTTGACCCATTACCAATGCAATCTGTTTTAAAAATGGCGTTTTACGATCAAATGGGGTGAAATCTAAAACATCAACTTTGCCACTCGTAGGGTACAGTAGTCCTGAAAGGCACTTCAGCGTTGTTGTTTTTCCTGCGCCATTTGGACCAATAAAACCTACCAATTCGCCCTCATCGATAGTAAACGAAACATCTTCAACGGCTTTTACTATCTCTGACTTTCTTGATACTAATGATTTCACAGAACCGAAAAATCCCGGCTGTTTTTTGTAGACCGTGTAATGCTTGGTTAAATGACTAACATGAATAATAGACATAGTGTTTAGTCGATTATAACAAAAAAGAAGTTTCCTAATGAACCTCATTCATAAAAGGCTCTAGAAAACCTCTTTTTTTAACACGACCGTAAGAGTATTACCTGACCGTTTTTTTAAACGTTTTACCAGGAGTAAAACCAGGTGTTTTTCTCGCTGCAAGAGTAATTTTCTCTCCCGTTTTCGGATTCCTTCCAACTCGCTCAGCTCGTTTCCTAATACTAAAGGTACCAAAGCCCGTAATGACGACCTTTTCACCACGTTTTAATGAATCTCTAATGGTATTTAAGAATGTTTGGACAGCATCTCGTGATGCTTTATTGGTGAGATTTGCTTTTTTTGCAACAATCTCAATGAGGTCTTTTTTTGTCATTATCTTCACCCCCTTCCGTTCGTATATCCTGATATTTACTAGTCTGTAAGATAAAAATATTTAAGCCTAACAATCTAATTTCAATACAATGTACTGATTAGATTAACAGTACAATGAAAAAAATATATTGTCAAGAGATCAAATTATTTTTATACTGTGCTGACAAGAGAAATAGATCGAGGAGATCTATGAAGTGGATGAATGTTCGGGGGAAACTGCGCGAAATTCTCGGATAGCAGTGACTCGTACTTCTCCAGGGACGGCGAGAGAGCGACTCACTTCCTCCTGAATTTTTTTCGAGACGAGTACTGTCTGTGAATCATCGAGACGGCCAGGGTTAATAATAACCCGTAACTCACGACCTGCTTCAAATGCATATGCATCTTCAACACCGTCATAGCGCTTTGCGATTTCTTCCATATCCTTTAAGCGCTTAATATAGTTCTCAAAATCATCATACCGTGCACCTGGACGTGCGCCGGATGACGCATCTGCAATATAAACAATTACCGACTCCATTGACGAAAAAGGCTTATCTTCATGATGTTCTGCAACCGCGTTGATAACTGCCTCTGGGAAGTTATATCGCTTCAGGAGCTCAACTCCTAACTTTACATGACTTCCTTCTCCTTCAAGTATCTTTCCTATATCATGGAAAAGGCAGCCAAGTCGAACAACATTTACGTCTGCACCAACTTCATGAGCCAGATGAATGCCAATCTTTGTTTCTTCAAGTGTATGAACGACCAAATTCTGACCATAGGATGTTCTAAACTTAAATCTTCCAAGGAGTGTGTAGAGATCATTTGAGGGGAGATTAAAAACACCTACTTCTGCTGCAAGTCGCTCTCCTTCTTCGAACATTATTTTATCGACTTCTTGTTTTGTTTGCTCTACAATTTCTTCTATTCTGAAAGGCTGCACTCTGGTGTCTTTTAATAATTTTTCGAGTGCTCGACGAGCAACTTCTCGACGAACTTGATCAAATGAAGAGAGTCGAATAACGCCTTCTTCATCCAAATCTACATCAACTCCTGTTGCTTGCTCAAAAGCACGAATGTTACGTCCTTCCTTCCCGATAATTCGTCCCTTCATTTCCTCATCGGGGATTTTCACTACAGATACTGTGTATTCGGCGATATAGTTTAATGCACCGTGTCGTATACTATCGAGTAGAATTTCTTGAGATTTTTTGTCTGCAGTTTTTTTTGCTTCTTCCTCTTTTTCTTTAATAATTTTTGCCATGAGATGAGAAGCCATCTTTTCAGTTTCTTGAAGTAGTTCTGCTTTTGCTTCTTCTTGGGTAAGTCCAGAGGCTTTCTCTAGTTTTGCAGTATACAGTGCCTGTTTCTTTGTGATGTCTTCGCGGTCTTTCTCAAGTTCTTCTTGCTTCTTTTCAAACTTCTCTTCTTTTTCAAGAAGCTTTTTTTCAAGAAGCACTAAATCGTTTTGTGTTGCTGTTGCCATAGTTAGTATTATATTGACAATAGAAGGTTACGCTTACTAATAACGGTTATTTTGAAGAACCCTGAAGTGATCGACTATTTTGTATCATAAATCACATCAGACAATCTTACTATTGTCCTGTAGGGATTATACTCCTATTCAAATTCAGCGTCAATGCTCCTCTTTATGGTATCCCAGTCAAATCCCCTGCGGGAAAGAAAACCACCTAGCTTTTGATAGAGTTCATATTTCGGTAAGTGTTTATACTTACCGATTTTTTTCTCAACAATCTTCCTCGCCAGTTCTAAATCATTCAGTTTTCCACCATCTTCTATCTCAGCGGTAAGAGCAGTATCGATAACCTCTTTACTGATCCCTTTCTGAACAAGTTCTATCCGAATAACCCGTGAGCTTTTAGGACGAAAGACCACCCGCTGCCTCACCCACCATTTTGCGAACTCTTCATCGTTGACGAATCTCTTCTCTCTAAGTACTATTAGTATTTTTTCTATTGTTGCATCGTCAGCACGTTTTTTTTTGAGATTTTCTTTTATTTCCTTTTCTGAACGAGGTCTAATCTTTAAAAAGAGGAGGGCTTTGGTGAGATACATTTCAAAAGGATCCATGCGTGAGCCGCGTTTCAAGCGGACAAATGTACTATGAAGCGACTACTTCTTCTGTCTCGCCAGCTTCTTTTTCTTCCATACCGACAGCGACCGGCATACCGCCATTTTTACTCTTAGCCATAATCTCTGCGACGATTTTCTTCGCCATCTCCGGGTTTTCTTTCAGATACATCTGGGCTGCTAATTTTCCCTGTCCGAGCATTTGTTCATCATAACGAAAGAATGCACCAGATTTCGAAATAATCCCCATCTCAACACCAACATCCATGATGCCGCCTTCTCGTGAGATACCGTCTGCTGTTACATCAAATTCTGCGAGCCTGAATGGTGTTGAAACTTTATTTTTTACCACCTTCACTCTATGTCTCGAACCGACTGCTTTATCTCCATCTTTAATCGTTTCTATCTTTCGAATATCCATTCTCATAGTAGCGTAAAACTTTAAAGCAAGCCCTCCGGTCGTTGTTTCAGGATTTCCGAACATGATACCGATTTTTTGGCGAAGTTGATTGGTAAAAATAACGACTGTTTTTGATTTCGAAATAACGCCAGTCAGTTTTCGTAATGCTTGGGACATAAGTCTTGCCTGAAGACCGACCATAGCATCACCCATTTCGCCTTCAATTTCAGCTCTCGGTACAAGAGCCGCCACTGAATCAATGACTAAGACATCAACGCCACCGCTTCGAACAAGACTCTCTGTGATCTCTAAGGCTTGCTCTCCTGTGTCCGGCTGTGAGATAAGGAGTTCATCAAGCTTTACCCCGATACGCTCAGCCCATAACGGATCCAGGGCATGTTCTGCATCGATAAAAGCAGCTACGCCACCATGTTTTTGCGCTTGTGCAATAGTCGAAAGACAGACGGTCGTTTTTCCAGATGCTTCAGGTCCGAAGATTTCAATAATTCGTCCACGAGGTAATCCCCCGACTCCTAATGCAAGATCCAGAGGAAGACAACCTGTAGAGATAACAGAAATATCCAGTTTCCCTGCTGCCTCACCGAAACGCATAATAGAACCACGACCATACTGCTTCTCGATTTGCTCCATCGCGAGTCTGATTGATTCCATTTTTGCAGTCGCGTCTGTGGCTTGCTGGACAGCTGCTTTTGGTGGATTAGAATGTCGTGCCATTTTCAAGCTGATTGTATCATCAATGTGATAAAATGCAAGTAGGAAAATACGATTTATTTTCGTATTTTTACACAAAACGGGGTGTAGTATATCGGTAGTACGCCGCGCTGGGGGTGCGGTAGGCCAGGTCCAATTCCTGGCACCCCGACAACTTCAATCACATTGTTCTACCAATGCAATAACGCTTTGAGGCTAATTTGCCAAATAGAAAAACATATGGTAATCTAGGTATTACCTGTCCAAATGAAAAACCTGCCGAAAGAAAAAACGCGTGAGTTTGGTGATCCGCTCGTCCTTCGTATGTGGGAAGACATCGTTTACTCGATGGATCAATACACGCATGATAGTGTCGTATCCAAATTCTTTCTCCCTGAACAGCTCACCATACATTGTCGCCATATGGCTTCTATCTTTGCACAGATTCACTATGCTCCTCTTTTACATCCGGAAGAAGCAAAGCGCTCACGACTTTATGCACTCTTTTTCCTTGCAATGACCTGTGGCGTACAGATCTATCTAAAAGAGCACGCTCTCTTTACCAACAACACACCGTACCATATGAAGCAAGATAAATCAGAGGTAAAAGCTACTATTCATACTGTCACAAAGTCTCTTTTTGACGGAGTCAATATTCATAGTACAACTGAACAAATCATGGAAGTGTTCTTAAAAAACCTCGTAACTCCGATGAAACTGAGAAGGCTTGAGATGAAAGAAAAAACATTTGATCTTGAAAAATTCCAGATTTTTCTCCCTGCCACTATTCTCTGGGGATACCTCTTCGCAAAGGAAATGCTTATTGTGGAAAGTTAAGATTTTGGAGTAATTCCGTAGATTACCACTCTTGTCCCTTTATTATTATCAGTTACCTGAATTGACGATTTTCCATTCAAGTTTGGCTGAGCCCAGTAGTATAACTGTGCAACGTCCTCTGTCTTCATATTGATGCACCCATGGCTCATTGGGTGACCAAAATTACTATGCCAGTAGGCCCCATGTATACCATATCCTATGTACTTAGGATACTGCTCATTATAAATAAACATTGTGTAGGGAACATTTGGTAAGTCATAGTATGTACCAAGTGCTTTACTTCCCCCTTTCATTCGTGTATATCGAAGTTTAATCCAGATCTCGAATTCACCAGTAGGTGTCGTGTTCCACTTTCCCGTCGATACGGGAAAGTCATAGACTTTTGTATCATCTTCGAAAGCGTACAAGCGCTGATTAGTTAAATCAACTTCAATACGTTTTTGTGATGTTGTATCTCCAAGAACTCGTGAAGCGATTACGTCATCTGCCGGTTTTGGAATAGGAATCGTCGCACCTGCAAAAATCGCTGTCTTACTGTTCCAGTCATAAGCTCCTGCATTTGAAAAATCAACCTGTTCTTTCCCGGTACGCATGAAATACCACGCCTGGGTCTTCGTAAAGAGGTAGGAAAAGAGAAGAAGAACTACACTAGTGAAGACAATAACAACAAAGGTCAATCGTAAGACAGCTCGTTTTCGAGAACTCGTAGGATGATTTTTTTTGTGCTTCACTTATCCAGTGTAACACAACAATTTCGTACGACTCAATATCAAGAAAGTGAAACTACTCTTTAGCAATTCTGTTCAGCAAGGATGACACTAAAGAAATAACGAGGCTGAAAAGAAGCGCCCAGAGAAAATTTTCTACATGAAACCCGGGCACAATTGCCGAAGCGAGGAGCACCATGAGACCATTTATTATGATAGCAAAGAGCCCAAAGGTAATAAGGGTAATAGGAAGCGTGAGGAGGAGAAGAAGAGGTTTTATAAATGTATTAATAACGCCCAATACTACAGCAACGACGAGAGCGGTTACAAACGATTCAACAGAGACGCCCGGCAGAATGTATGCAGCGATAAATACGGCGAATCCATTAATCAAAAGCAGGGTTACCAGACGCATATCCTTACGGTAGCAAAATAGAATAGCTACGTCAATACAAGTTTCATTCATAGTATTCTTATAGGCTTCTTACAGGAATCTCGTTGTCTTCTTTCATTTAAGCTGTACAATATCCGCATTATGGGTAAACTAACGACCATTTTTTCAAAAAAAAGAAATGATAAAGAAAGAACATTTATGACTGCTACTCAGAAAGCTGGGGATACTCCAAAATCACCTTTTCGACAGCATCAAATTCCTTCTCTTGAAAAAACCGTTCAAACAACTAATAAACAGCCACAATCACTAGAGAAGATAGCAGAACATCGCTCAAAAATGCAGAATCTAGCGATAAATTCAGAGACTGTCTTATTACGCATCTCAACCTTTTTCCCATTTGATTTTTTTCCCGATCAAATCAGTATAGAAACAACACAGGTTAATATTGTTCGGAGTAATTTTTTTTTCGATCATAATATTCAAAGCATCCCAATAAAAAATATATTAGAGGTACGAATTCAAGATAGTATACTTTTCTCATCACTAACCCTTATTGATAATGCATATCTGCAAAACGAGGTTACTATTAGCTATCTAAAAAAAGGGCAGGCAAATAAAGCACGTCGGATTATCCAAGGACTCGTTATCGCATCAAAGGAAGGTGTCGATTGTTCAAAGCTAGAAGCACAAGAGCTGGCTGAGCTTTCCGAACGGTTAGGAACTGCTCAGTCTGTCGAGCCTTAAATGGAAGAAGAAAAAAGACACTTCGCCAGATCATAAAATACTCTATTTCGTTTACTCTTGTCTTTTTTTCGCCTCGGGTAGTTGTAGTTAGACAGCAACACAAATCCTGTCTGTTTATACACATCACAGACAAAAACGCAGCCGGTAAAACCAGTCTTGCTCATAACATTTCTCATCGCGAGCGTATTGCCGTACCACTCCGGACAAAGCTCCCACCCTAGCCCTGCACATTCCTTTATCGACTCTAGTTGATTGGTAGCCATCATTTTTATTTGCTCTTGAGAAAAGTATGATACTCCATCATACTGGCCATTTCCTAAGAGCATCTGCAGAAATCTGAGAAGATCCGGGACTGTTGAAAAAAGACCGGCAGAGCCGACCGCTCTATCACGAGAAAGGATCCTTGCACTCTCATCATGAACAACTCCCTGGATTACCTCTCCCTTTCCGGTAATTTCCGTCGGAACAATCTCCTGATCAATAAATAATTCCGGATGAAATGTGGTAGTAGTCATCTGTAACGGTGTAAAAAAATATTCATCTGCTACAGTGTCTAGTGTAGATTTTGTTATTTCTTCAATGACCAATCCGAGAAGAATACTTGTTGCATTTGTGTACACATATTTCTCTCCCGGAGGGGATACTAAATCGCATGTATAAATAGTACCGAGAATTTCTTCTGCTGTTTTCTCTGAGAAGGAAGAGAGAGAAAAAGGGAACTCAAGTGTCTGCGTCAGGAGATGTCTCAGTGTTATAGCATCTTTGTATCGTCCAGAAAGTTGTGGGAGGTACGTTCGTATCGTATCATCTAAGCTACATTTTCCCTCACCTATGAGTTTTATTGCAAGACAACTCGTCGGGATTGCTTTTGTAATCGAGGCAACATCATAGATACTGTCTTCTTTTACTTTCGTAGAGTCTTCTTCGTACGTATGACTGCCAAAAGGGAGAACTGTTTTTTTACCATTTTTTATGTACCCTATCACAGCCCCAGGAAATATTTTTTCCTGAATTGCACTCACAATAATGTGAGCAATTTTATCATCCATCTTCATGATAGTATAGTACATGAAACGATTCTGTAGTTTAATACTGAATTGAGGAGTATTTTAGCGCTTTGGAGACTGCTTCGCTCGTCGTGATTTTCCACCCATGCCGACTTTCCTTCGTTCTCGTGCTCTCGGATCTCGTGTTAAGAAGCCCTTTTTCTTTAACGTAGCTCGATACTCTTTTGTATCTACTTTACTCAAGACATTAGAAATACCATGAACCACCGCATCAATTTGACCGGATTTTCCGCCACCTTCGACTTTTATGGTAAAGGTGTATTTATTCTGTGCGTTTGCAACACGAAGCGGTTCTGTATAGATATGGCGACTGACTTCACCAGCAAAGTATGAAGCAATTGGCATACCATTAACTGCTATGTCACCTTTTTTAACCGGAAGCGTTCCCCACATCATATCGTCTTTCACTGTCTTATAAAGACGGACTCTAGCGACCGCTTCTCGTCGTCTTCCAACAGCGAAAACAAAATCTTTTGGGGATTTTGTTACTACTTCTTCTATCTGTTCTTCAACTTTCTTCTTAGCCATAATTTTTAAACTGTTGCTCCTTTAAACTTATCTGTGTAATCGTGTTCTGAACCGACAAATATTTTTAAGCGTTGTAGCATTCTATCACGAAGTCGATTCTGTGGTAACATACCTTTTACTGCATGCTCAATAACGTACTCCGGCTTACGTGCTTGTATATCCTTATAGGCATCAATTCTCAGCCCACCAGGATATCCCGAATAATTGTAGTACTTCTTCAGTAATTCTTTTTTTCCTGTTACCTTTACTTCCTCAGCATTAATGACGACTACATAGTCACCACAGTCTAAATTACGAACAAAGTATGGCTTGTTCTTCCCCATGAGAAGCAGTGCTATCTCAGTCGATGCTCTTCCCAAGGTCTTTCCTTTCAAATCAATCAAATGCCAAGCGCGCTTGACTGTTTCTGCTTTTGTCGATTTTGTAATTCTCTGATCCATTATTTTGTTTTCTCCTTTGTTGCTACTTTTTTTACCGCTGCTTTTTTCAGTTTACCCGCTTTTTTTGGTGCTGCTGTTATAGCTGTTGCTTCTACTTTTTCTGCCTTTCTTCGAGGAGCTTTCTTTGCTACTGACGCATCGGCAACAATTGTTTTTTTCTCTACCCATTCCATCATAACGACTTGAGCATTATCAGAAAATCGCTTTCCAATTTTCAGAATTCTTGTGTATCCTCCCGGTCGTTTCTGAAATCGTGGAGCTATATCGAGAAGCATTTTTTTAACAGCATCCGAGTGCATATAAGGTTGTAATAAGCGCTCAGCTTGTGCTCCACCTTTTTTTGCTTTCGTTACGAGCTTATCAACATGCGATTTCATTGCCTTTGCTTTTTGCTCGGTGGTCTCGATTCGTTCGTGTAACACAAGCGAAGTAGCCAAGTTTTTAAATAAGGCTTTTCGTTCGTTTGTGTCTCTTTTAAATTGTCTTCCAAATAAATTTTTTCTCATATGCGCCTTTTAGACAAAAATAAACCGAATGTTTCCGAACAACGAGCACTAACTTTTTCATCTATTCGGATCTATTCGGAGTAATCGTATTCGGACCTATTATGAAATTGCTGGCAGGGAAATACCTTTTTCTTGCAGTTTTTCTTCAATAACCGCTAAAGATTTTCCACCCATATTTCTCATAGCAACGAGATCTTTTTTTTGAGTCTGTAATAACTGACCTACTGTTTCAATCCCACCATTTCGAAGGGAATTATAAATTCTTGTAGGTAAATCGAGTTCGTCGATCGTTAATTCTGACACCGTATTTGGGATATCCGAAGATGCTGCCTTTGTATCTGCTGTTAAAGTCGCTTTTGGCTCGTAAATCTGTAGAAAAGAGTTTGCCAAGATTTTTGCTGCTTCATCCAGTGCTTCTTGAGGTAAAACGGTCCCGTTTGTCCAGATCTTGACAACGAGTTTATCTAAATTGGTCTGTCGTCCGACACGTGTGGCTTCAACACTATAATTTACTCGTCTAACAGGAGTATATACGGCATCTGTTGGGATCATGCCCAATGTACTTGCTTTTCTTTCTTCAGCGAGAGAGTAACCCATCCCACGCTCAATAGTTAATTCAAGTTCTAATTTTCCTTTATTACCTGCGAGTGAGCCGATGTACTGATCTTTATTCACAACTTCTAGTCCATCAGTTACGTCTATATCAGCTGCTGTAATTTCTTTCGGTCCTTTTACTGAAATATGTGCTGTGGCCGTTTGTTTTGTATCAGAAAGCTTAAAGTAGACTTCCTTAAGATTGAGAAGAAGGTCAATAACATTTTCCTTCAAGCCAGGAATTGTTGAGAATCTATGCTTGACGCCATTGATCTTTACCGAGGTTACCGCTGCTCCGGGGATAGAAGTATAGAGAACACGACGAAGCGCATTCCCGATCGTATACCCATATCCGGGTTCGAGCGGTTCGATAACGAACTCTGCGTAATCTTGTACTCCTGAAATTTCTTTTACTTTAAAGTCCATACTAATCTTCCTATTGTACCACTATCTGGAATAATATTCAATAATCTGTTGCGTATTGAAAGGAACCTCGAAATCGCCCATTCTTGGCATCCTGACAAGCTTTCCTTGCGTTCCTTCTTTTTCTAAAAACGGCAATAATTGTGGTTTTTCCTGTAATAATTTTGTGACGTCAGGATTCTTCTGAATGGTATCGGAAATACTAATAATATCGTTTTCTTTTACCGTAAATGATGCAATGGTCACTTTCTTCCCGTTCACTCGAACATGAGCATGAGACACCATTTGACGTGCCATAAATCGGGATTTTGCAAACCCTAGTCGATACACAACATTATCGAGTCTTCTCTCCAGAAGCGCTAACAGCATTTCTCCGGTATCTCCTTTTTGCTTCTCAACTGTATGAACAAGTTTTGCAAACTGTTTCTCCAGCACTCCATACATTGCTTTTGCTTTCTGTTTCTCTCTCAGCTGTGTACCAAATTCTGAAGGTCGTCTTTTGCCTTTTTTCCCGTGAATGCCTGGCGGGACATTCAATCGTCGTTGTAAAGAAGCTGATGTTTTATCAAGAAGGTTTACTCCTTCTCGTCGTGCTAATTTATGTTTTGGTCCTGTATATCTTGCCATAGACTAAACTCTCCTCTTACTCTTCGGCCTTGGGCCGTTATGTGGAATAGGTGTCATATCAGCAATCGACGCGATTGAAAGTCCGGAGCTCTTAATAGCACGAAGCGATGAATCTCGTCCTGAACCTGGTCCTTTGACAAAAACATCGACGGTCTTCATACCTTTTTCTATCGCTCGCTTTGCGGCATCTTCAACCGCGAGTGAAGCAGCATATGGAGTAGATTTTCTTGTTCCTTTAAATCCCTTTGCCCCAGATGAACTCCATGAGACCGTACCACCATTATCAGTTGTGATGGTCACAAGTGTATTGTTAAAGGTTGCTGTAATATAGACCCGTCCGTGCTCTGAGATCGGATTTGTCGATTTTTTCTTTGCCGGTGATTTTGTTTGTGCTTTTGCCATAGTTCTTATTTCTTTGCTGCTTCTGCTTTACCTTTTGCCGCTGTCGCTGCTTCCATCTTTACTGCTATTTCTTTCTTTATTGCACCAATGGTGACACGTTTACCACGCTTTGTGCGAGCATTTGAACGTGTTCTCTGTCCATGTACCGGAAGGTTCCGAGCGTGACGAACCCCACGATATGCACCGATTTCTTTCAATCTTCTAATATTTCCTGTTATTTCTGCTCGAAGATCTCCTTCTACTTTAATCCCTTCAAGGGCTTTCTGGATTCTCTTTTGTTCTTCTTCTGTGAGGGTTTTTGCTTTAACTGAGGCGTCAATATTTGCATTTTTGAGGACTGCTATGACATTGCTTCTTCCAATACCATAAAGATAGCTAAGAGAAATGTCTATTCTTTTTTCGTCCGGAATGTTTACTCCTGAAATACGCATATACTTTTATCCTTGTCGCTGTTTATGCTTAGGTATATCACAAGTGATATATAAAACGCCGCGGCGTTTGATTATCTTACACTTTATACATCTTTTCTTGATACTTGCTTGTACTTTCATAGAAAAATCCTAATTTATACAAATGATCTCCTTATTCTAACGGTCTTATTCGTATATATTCGGATGCATAAATGCCTAGAAAAGCTATGCTCAATATCCGAATTAATCCGAATTTAAAAACTACTCTGCATCATTCGGATCTATTTGTATCGATAAACTATTCTTCCTTTTGCTAGATCGTAAGGAGTCATTTCGACACGAACTCTGTCTCCTGGAAGAATCTTGATGAAGTTCATACGCATCTTTCCCGAGAGATGACACAGAATCAGTGACCCGTCCTCTAGTTCTACCCGAAAGAGAGTATTAGGCAGAGATTCTTTAACGACTCCATCTTTTTCAAACGATCCTTGATGCACCATAGAAAAAAGACTAATGACCCTTCCGCTTTTTTACGGAAAGCCATTAGGCATCTTTCAGAATCGTATTATATCATACGATCAAATAAAGAGCAATTAGCTTGTTAAAATCTCAGGACCGTCTTTGGTAATAGCAACAGTGCGTTCAAAAACACTCGACAAACTTCCGTCTTTGGACTTTATTGTCCATCCATCTGATCCCGCATACGCTACATCTGGTTTTCCCATGTTATAGATAACTTCAATCGCGATTGTCATACCTTCACGAAGCAAAGGGGTCCTTTCGATTTTTCCGGAAAGATAACCTGGAACCTCAGGTTCTTCATGTAACTCTCGACCAACACCATGGCCAATAAGACTACGAACAACTGAATACCCTTTTCCCTCAATTGTCTCTTGAATTTCTTTTGAGATATGGCCGATCCTGTTTCCGAGTACGGCTACAGCAATTGCTTTTCCCAGCGCTTCTTTGCCAGCCTCCACAAAGGCTTTCACTGCAGCGTCAGCATTTCCTACCACAACTGTCTCCGCCATATCGGTATGAAACCCCCCGTAGTACACGCCACAATCGATACAGACGACATCTCCTGTCTTAAACACGTATTTGGTGGGAATACCGTGCACAACAACATCATTAGTCGCAGCACAGATGGTGTGATGATAGCCCTTCACCTTTTTAAACCCAGATTCCCCTCCACGTTCCTTAATGCGTTCTTCTGCCATCCTATCGATATCTAACTCTGTAACCCCGGGTTTTATTTCCTTCACTACAGAAAATAATACATCTGCTAGAATTTCGCCGCCGTGGCGCATTTTTGCCAATTCTTCTTGTGTTTTTATATCTACCATAGAAATCTTATTTTTTTAATTCTCTTAAAAGCGCATCTATCTTTGTATGAAGTAAAGAAAGATCACCGGTGTTTTCTATCAAATAATCGGCAATTGCTATTGGACCTGCCTTATGAAGATTCTCAATCTCTGCAATGTCTCGTTTTCTTGCATCTACCGGTGAGAATGGCCGGACTTTTCTCACAGATAAACGATTATAACGAACAGTTGGTTGAGCAAAAATGTGAACGATTTTTAAGTTTTGATAGGTCTTCAGCAGGTAGACATATTCTTCCCATGAATACACACCATCAAGAATAACCAATGGGTTTTCCTGTAGTAAGGCGTCTATTTTCGGCTTCGCCTTTATTGCATAGGCTGCCATACCAAGTTCCTGCCGTATCTTTTCTCGAAACATCGCTTCATTCTGAGGATTTACCGGAAGATGCATTTCTAAAAGGCCTTCGTCAGTAAGGTCGCCAAATCTGATAATGGGTAAACCTTTTGCGCGCAAATATGCTGAGGCTTCTGTTTTTCCTGCTCCCGGCATGCCGACAAAAGCGAGAATGAGATGTTCTTTTCCTTCCATTATGAGGCTGTGAGTTTTAACTTCTTTTTGATTTCTTTGTGAATTTCCTCAATTGACTGCTCCCCATTTACTTCAATGAGCTTTTCTTTTCGACGATAATAAGCTAGTACCGGTTCTGTGAATTTATGGAAGACTTCTATCCGCTTTCTAATTGCGAGCAGCGTATCATCTTCACGCTCTTGCTTATCACGATAGGCAAGCCTCCAGAGAATCTCTTTATCCGAAACATTTAAGTAAACAACATAATCTATACCGTTTTTAAATTTCTCTGCTTGGTTCAACGTTCTTGGAAATCCATCAAGAATGTACCCGGCATGGTACTCCGGTCGCTTCAGATAGTCACTAACAATTTTTAAGGTTCGCGCGTCTGAAATAAGTAACCCTGCATTCATGACGAGTTTTATCTGTTTCCCCAGAGGAGTTCTCTCTTTTGCTAACTCACGAAAGATATGCCCTGTTGAGAGGTAAGGAATAGAGAGCTTTTGCGAAAGCAAATTCCCTTGCGTTGACTTACCTGCTCCCGGCATGCCGATAAGAATTATTTTCATACTATTTTTTTAAAAACCCTTCATAATTACGCATCACAAGGTTCGCTTCTATTGCCTTAAAGGTTTCGAGTACGACACTGACAACGATCAGAACACTTGTGCCACCTAACAGAAGCGTCTGAATGCCGGTTATTGATCGAGCTATTGTTGGGAATATTGCAATAATACCTAAGAAAATAGCACCGACGAGTGTGATTCTCGTTAAGATGTAATTGAGATACTGAGCAGTTGGCGTGCCTGGACGAATACCCGGAATGAATCCCCCATACTTCTGAATATCTTCAGATATCTTTTTCGGATTAAAAACAATAGCTGTATAGAAGTAAGTAAATCCTACAACGAGAATAAAGTAGAGAATATTATAGAAGGGAGCATCAGGATTAAACCACACCGTTAACGTCTGGGCAAAACTTGCTAAGGAAGGATTCTTCGAAGCACTTAAGAAATTTCCTAAAAGTGAAGGTAAAAGAACCAGTGAAACAGCAAAGATAATCGGAATAACACCGGCTTGATTTAACCTGAGAGGGAGATGCGTTGATTGCCCACCATAGACTTTATTACCCCGAACACGCTTCGCATAATAAACCGTAATCTGTCGAGTCGCCTCATTAACAATGATAATAGAAGCAATCATTGCAACACCAAGAACAACAAAAACAATAATATTGAGACCGAGCTGAGCTGTAGCAGTCGTCGCTGTTTGTCCTAAAACAACAGGAAGTCTGCCTACGATACCGGCGAAAATAAGAAGAGAAATACCATTCCCTACGCCTCTCTCAGTAATAAGCTCTCCTAACCAGACAAGGAAAACTGTTCCCGCGACCATGGTCGCAACAAAGGTAATGAGATCAAGGGGAGTCAAAGTCGTAATATAGCCTTGTGCTTTTAAATAGGCATAGATACCTACAGCCTGAAGAATCGCGAGTGGCACCGTTAAGAGACGTGTATATTGATTTATTTTCTTTCTTCCCGTATCACCCTCCTTTGATAATTCCTCAAGTTTAGGAAAAACCATGGTGAGTAATTGCAGGATGATTGAAGCATTGATATAAGGATTAAGACCAAGAGCTAGAATTGAAAAATTGGTTAAGGTCCCGCCAGAAAAAATATCTAAAAGACCCAGGAACTGATTGCTCGCAAAAAGAGTTTTTAACTTCGCGACGTCAACACCCGCAACAGGGATGTGTGCAAAAAGTCTGAACACGAAAAAAATGAATGCGGTAAAAAGTAGTTTCTCTCGAACCTCTGGTGTTTTTAAGGTATTTCTAAAAACGCTGAGTACACTATTCATTACGCTTGATTGACTGTGCCTCCGGCTTTCTCTATCTTCGTTTTCGCTTGCTTAGAAACAGGGACTGCAACATGGAGAGGAACCGTTATTTCGCCATTACCCAAAATCTTAACTCCTACGTTATGAGCATCTTCAGCATCAACGATTTTTAACTTTATAAGAGTCTCAATATCTACTTTTGTTTCCTTCGGAAGCAAACTTAGGACACTAATGTTTAGGGCAATTGGTTTTCTCCTAAGGGATGCATTTCTTCCCTTTCCTCGACGAAATGGAAGACGTTTTATAAGAGCTAATGCTCCGCCTTCAAAGGTGAGAGAAATATTACGACGTGCTTTTTGTCCTTTCGTTCCTCGACCCGAAGTCTTTCCTCGTCCACTACCGTGTCCTTGACCAAGTCTTTTTTTCGATGGCTTTGTCGTTTTTGACAACTGTGTTATATTCATTCTTTACTCCTTTCAGCATGTTCTTTTCTCTGTAATCGATCGGAGAGAGATCTGAGTGCTTCAAGTGTAGCATATACATTACTTGCCTGGTTTTTGGTTCCTAGCACTTTTGATGAAATATTGAGTATTCCGGCTGCAGATACAACGCTTCGTACTGCTCCTCCAGCAATGACTCCACTTCCGGGTGGGGCTGGCTTAAGCATAACACGAGCTGCTCCCACTTTTACATCAACTCGGAAAGGAATCGTTCCGTTCACAATCGGAACATCGATCAGATGATTTCTGGCTTGTAAGACACCTTTTCTAATTGACGAAGCAACATCCGGAGCTTTCCCCAGACCTACTCCTACTTTCCCTTTTTTATCCCCAACAACGGTGAGTGCTGAAAAACCGATTTTATTGCCTCCTTTTGTTTTTTTTGAGACACGGTTAATCTTCACAATTTTTTCTTCAAATTCGTCTCGAGATTGATTACTATTGTACTGTCTATTCATTAGAACTGTAATCCTCCTTCACGTGCCCCGTCTGCAAGGGCTTTGATTTTCCCATGGTAAGCATATGATCCTTTATCAAAAACAATTGCGGTAATCTTTTTCTCTTGCGCTTTTTTTGCAATATCCATACCTAATGTTTTTGCTTTTTCCATTCCTTCTCCCGGCTCTTTTTGTGCTGCGGCTACCAGTGTCCGCCCGGTCTTATCATCGATAATTTGTACATAGAGACGCTTATTCGATCGAAATACCGTAAGACGAGGTCTCTCAGTCGTTCCAAGAATATGTTTGCGCACTCTTGTCTTTCTTTGAATTCGCTTATTATGTATTGTTTGCATAGCTTATTTTCCTCCTACAGCTTTTACTGCTTTACCGGCTTTTCTACGGATTCGCTCACCAACATATTTTATTCCTTTACCTTTGTATGGTTCCGGCGGTCGAACTGCTCTAATCTTTGCAGCGATATCTCCCACATTCGCTTTGTCTACCCCTGTAACCGTAATAACATTCTCGGCAACGGAAAAACGAATACCCGGTAATGGCGCTATCTTTACTTGATGAGAAAATCCGACCGATAAAACAAGATCTTGTCCTTGTACCTGTGCTCTGTACCCAACACCAGTTAATTCAAGCTTTTTCTCAAATTCTGAGACAACACCCTTGACCATATTGGCGATCATCGCACGGGTGAGGCCGAAAAGTGCTCTGAAATTATCATTATTTTCATCCTCCATCGAGACAATAAGCCGTGTGTCTTCCTGTCTCACAAGAATACCACTAGGAATACGAAACTGCTGCTCGCCTTTAGGACCAGTCACTTTCACTTCTTCTTGGCTTATCTGTACTGAGACTCCTTGTGTAATATCAATCGGTAGTTTTCCTATTTTTGACATAATGTTTACCAAATTTTAAACAATAACTCGCCGCCAACATTTTTTGCTTGTGCTGCTTTTCCCGTCATAATGCCTTGTGAAGTAGACATAATCGATACCATAGCGTCTCTTTGCAATACTTTCTGTAAGTGTTTTGCGTCTACATAGGTTCTGAGCGATGGCTTTGAGATGATGACGACATCACTCACCACAGGACGACGCTTTACGTATCTAAGCGTTGTGCTAATAATTTTTTTCCCATCAACCTCTTCTGTTTTACACGTTGCGAGAAATCCTTCTTTTACCAAAAGCGTGCCTATAGCCGTATTGATATTTGAATGCGGCATAATAACGACCTTCCTTCGGGCCGCGTAGGCGTTTTTAATCCGTAAAATAAAATCTGCTACAGGATAATTCATAGTACTACCAACTTGCTTTTACTACTCCCGGTAACTCACCTTTTGCTGCAAGTTCTCGGAAACACATTCTACAAATCCCAAATCTCCCCATAAAACCCCGTGTCTTTCCACAAAGATTGCAACGATTTACCATACGAACCTCGAATTTTTGTTTTCTTTTGAATTTAACAATATCTGATGTTTTTGCCATAGTATTTCTTTTATTTACGCACGTAAGTATACCACACCTTATGCGTCCTTCGTTGCTTTTCCTTTCTCAAATGGCATTCCCAGAGCTGAAAGCAAAGCATGCCCACCCTTATTATCTACTGCTGTTGTTACAAAGATCATTTCCATTCCTTGGAGGCGCTCGACACTACCCGTATCGATTTCCGGAAAAATTGCATACTCGGTAAATCCAAGTGCATAATTTCCTTTTCCATCAAAACTTGTTGTCTTTACTCCATGAAAATCTTTCATACGAGGCAGAACAACCGAGACTAACTTATGAAGAAAACTATACATTCTTTTCCCTCGAAGCGTCGCGACCAAACCGATCGCATCTCCTTCTCGAAGTTTAAATGTCGCGATTGCTTTCTTTGCTTTGGTTACTTTTGCTTTCTGGCCGGTAATCTTGGCCATAGCGATACTAGCCTGTTCAATATGCTTTTTGTCAGAAATAGCATCTTTTACTCCCATATTGACGACGATTTTGACAAGCCTTGGAACAGCCATAGGATTGCTAATCTTCAGAGAATCCTGTACTTTTTTTTGCATAATTGCTAATTGATCTTGTTTCGCTGTCATAATACGTTTTGACACTTTCGACAAATTCGTGTCTTTTCTCCCTTCTCAATCTTATATCCTACTCGCGTTTGTGCTTTACATTTCGGACAAATAAGCGCAACATTCGAGACCGGTAATGGCTTTGTAATGGTAATAATTTCTGACTTTTGTGTTTGTGTCCGAGCTTTTATATGTTTTTTGTACTGATTTATTCCTTCTACAAGCACTTTAAGATCACCTTCAAAAACACGCTGTACCTTCGCGGTTTTTCCTGCATCTTTTCCTGCAACTACTTTTACTGTATCTCCTTTTTTAATTTTCATATTACAATACCTCCGGCGCCATACTGGCTATTTTTGCAAAACCTCTATCTCTAATTTCACGTGCTATTGGACCAAAGATGCGTGTTCCTCGTGGATTTTTATCCTTAGGGTTATCGATCAACACCGCTGCATTGTCTGAAAAACGAATATATGAACCATCTGCTCTTCGTAATTCCTTACGACTTCTTACGAGTACTGCTTTTACCATTTCTCCGTCTTTTACTTGCCCATGGGGATTTGCTTGCTGAACGACACAGTTAAGCACATCACCAATATGGCCAAATTTTCGTTTTGAGCCCCCAAAAATGTGAATAACCATAAGAGAACGAGCTCCTGAATTATCCGCGACAGTTAATATAGATCTGTGTTGTATCATTAATTTTTCTCCACAAGCATAAAGTGCTTATCTTTAGCAATTGGACGTGTTTCCTTAATCTGTACTTCTTGCCCAACGACAACAGTCTTCCCATTCGTTTCAACTTTATATTTTTTACCTCTCGTTAACAATTTTCTATACAATGGATGTGGTGTTTTCCGTATAATCTCAACGACAACTGTATTCTGCATACCTACTGAAACTACTTTTCCTGTCAAAATCTTACCCATTTTTAACCTCCTTTGTTTTTAAAATACTTGCTATTTGCGCTATATCTCTTCTTTTCATAAACAACTCTTTTGTATTTTGTAACTTTCTCTGTGCATGATCCATCTGCAGTGTAAACAATGCATTTCTTGTTTCCTTTAGTAACTTTGTAAGCTCAGGAACCTCTTTTGTATGTAAATCTTTTTTTTCTCGTGTTTTCATACTATTAACTCGCTCTCGTAATAATTCGTGTCTTAATAGGCAACTTATGTCCGGCAAGACGGAGCGCTTCATAGGCGATATCTTTTGTAACGCCACCCATCTCAAAGAGAACTCTTCCCGGTTTCACCGTCGCCACATACTCATGTACATCACCTTTTCCGCTTCCCATACGCACCTCTGGTGGTTTTTTTGTGACCGGTTTATCAGGAAAAATACGAATCCAAATTCTTCCTCCACGAGCCGTATAATGGGTAATAGACCGTCGAGCTGCTTCAATCTGTCGAGCAGAAATCCATGCCGTTCCGAGGGCAATCAATCCGTACTCACCGAAAGCGAATTTTACACCGCCAGTAGCTTTCCCTTTTAAGGCTCCACGCATTTGTTTTCGATATTTTACTCTTCGTGGTAATAACATATTATTCCTTTCCTACCGGTCTATTGATCCAGACCTTCACTCCGACATAGCCTTTTTTTGTCAAGGCCGGAGAGCTTGCATAACTGATATTTTCTCTGATGGTTGATAAGGGAACAGTTCCCTTCTGAATTCTTTCTCTTCGTCCGATTTCAGATCCACCGATTCTTCCTGCGAGCGCGATTCTCACTCCGAACGCCCCCGATGACATAACTTTCTCTGCTGTTTGATTTAACACTCTCTTATACGGAAGTCTTCTTAACAACTGCTCGGCAACGCTCTTTGCAACGAGATAGGCATCCAGATTGGGTTCCTTAACCGGCTCAATTCGGATATCCACCTTGGGTGCTTGTTTTCCTCGTTGGGCGACAAAAAACGCGTTAATAAATTTCTTCAGCTCTTCGAGTCCTGTTCCTGCGCGTCCGATAACAAGTCCTGGGCGTGAAACATAGGCAATCACTTTAATACTGTTAATTGACCTTTCAATCTCAACACGAGCTACTCCTGCTGCTCTCAGCTTCTCAAGAAGTACTTTTCTTAAGGTATAATCCTCAAGCACCGTTTCTTTATACCTTCTCTCGTCAAACCAACGGCTGTTCCAGTTAAAAACGGTACCTAATCGTAATAAATGTGGATTAACTTTCTGACCCATAATTTCTGGAAATCCTAAATAAGAAATTCGAAATCCGAAACCATTTTAGCTTTTGTATTTTGGCTATTTGGATTTGTTTCGAGTTTCGATATTCGTGCTTCGAATTTCCGCTCCTTTCTTTTCTTCTAATACTATTCGTATGTGACTGCTTCTTTTCTTATATGGATGGATTCTTCCTCGTGTTGATGGATGATAACGCTTCAATGCTGGTCCATCGGTTACATCGATTTCTTTAATAAACAAACCTTCTTGAGAAAGCTTGGCATTATTCACCGCGTTTGCGATAGCACTTTTCAGTGTTTTCTCCAAAGCACTTCCTCCTCTTTTCTCTATGAGAGCGAGTGCTAGTAAGGCTTTACTCACTGATAAGCTTCGAATTGCGTCGGCGACGATTCGTACTTTTCGTGGACTAATTTTTACTGATCTACTTACTGCTTGTACTTGCATAGTTTCCTTATGTTTTACTAATCTCTCGCGCTACTACTCTTCCATGTGTTCTAAAGGTACGTGTCGGTGAAAATTCACCTAGTCTGTGGCCCACCATAGGCTCTGAAACGAGCACATTGATAAAGACCCGTCCGTTATGAACTGCAAAAGTATGCCCTACAAAGTCAGGCGAGATCTGTGTTGCTCGCGACCATGTTTTGATTGGAGATTTATCTCCGGTCTGCTTCTGTCTTTGTACTTTTTGCATTAATTTTGGGTCGATAAACGGACCCTTTTTTAGTGATCTTGGCATTATTTTTTCTTTCTCCTTTGTAAAATATGCTTATCTGAGTATTTCTTCTTCTTTCGAGTATTGCCGACTGCTTTTCTTCCCGCGAAAGTCTTCGGACTAGACATACCGATACCGGAACGTCCCTCTCCTCCTCCATGAGGATGTGATCGTGGATTTTGTGCTACTCCACGGACAGTTGGTCTAATTCCTCTATTTCTATTCCTTCCTGCTTTCCCAACAACTTCATTCTTCCAATTTACATTACCTAACTGTCCTATTGTTGCCATACTGATAGCAGATACTTTTCTCACTTCACCCGATGGCATTTTCAGATGAACAAATTCGTTCTCTCGAGCGGAGACAATTGCTCCTGTTCCGGCACTACGAGCAATCTGACCACCTTTTCCGGGCGTCAACTCGATATTATGCACAATAGTTCCGATTGGCATATTCGCGAGTTTTGTTGCATTCCCGGTCTTAAGCTCTACATTTTCACCGGACACTATTCTATCATGAGCTTGCAACCCCTCCGGTGCGAGTGTGTATCGCTTCTCGCCATCAGGATACTGAACGAGTGCAATATCTGCTGTTCGATTTGGGTCATACTCCACTGCAATAACTCTTCCTTCTAAGCCAAATTTATCCCGTCTGAAATCGATAACTCGCATAAATCGCTTGTGTTCACCACCACGGTGACGTACGGCAACACGTCCCTGTGCATCACGTCCTCCTGTTTTTTTCTTGATAAATTTCAGTCTTCTCATAGTCTTATACCGCTGCTTCAAAAAGATCTATCTTTTCGCCTGCCTTCAGTGTTACGATAGCTTTTTTCAAATTCGGTAACTTTACTTCAACTCTTCGCATACCGGCACGTACACTTCTCCCTTTTGTATAGGTAATTGCTACCGATCGAACAGTTACGCCAAATTTGTCTTGAACTGCTCTTTTGATCATCTCTTTGGTTGCATAGTGATCAACAAGAAACGTGAATTTACTTTTATCGACGTCTTTCATTGATTTTTCAGTAATGATCGGTTTTGTTAATAAATGTGTCATATTATTTCGATACAATAAATGTCTTTTCAAGCATTGCGACTGATTCTTGCATAAGAATAAGCATTTTACTGGTTAATACGTCATAGACATTGAGCCTTGAGGCTGCGGTGTACGAAATACCTTCCAGGTTTTTTGCTGCTCGTGAAATATTTTCTGTATCTTTTTCTGTAATTAGTAAAACGTTTCTCTT
>Ga0080064_1000803_pt1 | contig 74676 bp, 73 predicted proteins | sample Subgrocontami54m_FD_69260 | JGI IMG/M metagenome (GOLD analysis project Ga0080064, IMG submission 69260) | Subsurface groundwater microbial communities from S. Glens Falls, New York, USA - GMW46 contaminated, 5.4 m (SPADES assembly) (version 2) ...
ACGGCCCGCGCCCGGCGCCGCCGCCCGCCCGCGCCTCGTCCCCCGCGCCCCGCCCCCCCCGCCGCGGCGCCCCCCCGCCCCCCCGCCCCGCCGCGCCCCCCCGCCCCCCCGCCCGCCCCCCCGCCGCTGCGCCTGCGCCAGCACCGGCATCCGCTGCCGTCGCGGGTGCCGATCTGGAGTGCGATCTGCTCGTGCTCGGCGCGGGACCGGGCGGCTATTCGGCGGCGTTTCGCGCGGCTGACCTCGGATTGAGGACGGTGCTCGTGGAGCGCTATTCGACGCTTGGCGGCGTGTGCCTCAACGTCGGCTGCATTCCGTCCAAGGCGCTGCTGCACACCGCGGCGGTGATGGATGCGGCGCGCGCTTTGGCCGGGCATGGAATTGCGTTCGGCGAGCCCTCGATCGACCTGGGCAAGCTGCGCGGATTCAAGGAAAAGGTCGTCGGCAAGTTGACGGGCGGCCTTGCGGCGATGGCGAAGGCGAGGAAGGTGACCGTGCTGCAGGGCGTGGGCGCGTTCGTCGACGCCCACCACCTGGCGGTCGAGGCGAAAGGCGGCAGCAAGACGGTGCGCTTCGCCAGCGCGATCATCGCCGCCGGATCGCAGGCGGCGAAACTGCCGTTCCTCCCCGAAGATCCGCGCATCGTCGATTCGACCGGCGCACTGGAACTGCGCGGCGTTCCCAAGCGAATGCTGGTGATCGGCGGCGGCATCATCGGCCTGGAAATGGGAACGGTGTATTCGACGCTCGGCTCGCGACTCGAGGTGGTCGAGATGCTCGACGGCCTGATGCCCGGAGCCGACCGGGACCTGGTCGCGGTGTGGCAGAAGTTCAACGCGCGCCGTTTCGACAAGATCCTGCTGAAAACCAGGACGACCAGGGCCGAAGCGGCGAAGGACGGGATCCGGATCTGGTTCGAAGGCGAGAACGCGCCGAAGGAGCCGCAGACCTACGATCTCGTGCTCGTTTCCGTGGGCCGCACGCCGAACGGCCGGCGGATCGGCGCCGAGCGTGCCGGCGTGCAGGTGGACGAGCGCGGCTTCATCGCGGTCGATTCGCAAATGCGCACCAACGTCGCGCACATCTACGCCATTGGCGACATCGCCCGCGACCCGATGCTCGCGCACAAGGCGGTGCATGAAGGGCATGTCGCCGCCGAGGCTGCCGCGGGCCAGAAATCGCATTTCGACGCCCGCGTGATCCCCTCGGTCGCCTACACCGACCCGGAAATCGCCTGGGTCGGGATCACCGAGGACGAGGCGAAGCGCGACGGCGTCAAGGTCGGGGTCGCCAAGTTCCCCTGGGCGGCGTCGGGTCGCGCGATCGCGAACGCGCGCGACGAAGGGTTTACGAAACTGCTGTTCGATTCCGAAACGCATCGTTTGGTGGGCGGCGCGATCGTGGGGACGGGCGCCGGCGACCTGATCAGCGAACTCGCGCTCGCCGTAGAGATGGGCGCCGACGCAGTCGACATCGGCAAGACGATCCATCCGCATCCTACCGTGAGCGAATCGATAGGCATGGCGGCCGAGGCGTTCGAGGGTGTGTGCACCGACCTTCCGCCGCCGCGCAAGCGGTAACAGCCGGGACGCCGGCCTCCGACCAAAGTCTTATTCTGCGGCTACTTGCGTCGGCGTACTCTTGCACCGCGTCTTGAGTGGGTAGCCGAGTCGCGTGGAAAGGCGCTTCGCAAGGATCTTGCGGCCTATCGCGATCGGCTTTGCGGGTGTGCGGCGTAAACGTCGGAGCCAGATGACGAAATTCGGTTCGTCAAACAGATCCAGCCAGGATAGGTCGCAAAGTTGCTGACTAATTCACGTTGGGCTCCACGGGCGAAGCGTTCCAGGACTTGACAATCGTATCCACTCGGATACACTGCGAAGGTGTTTTCTGTTCGCCTTACGCAGGAGTTCCAAGCGTGGCTTGATGGGCTGCGAGATCAGAAAGCCCAAGTTCGCATCGCTGCTAGGCTGCGCTTGGCCGAAGCCGGGAACCTTGGCGACTGGAAGTCCGTCGGCGGCAAGGTCTCCGAAATGCGAGTGAGTTTCGGTCCTGGGTATCGCGTGTACTTTACTCGCCGAGGAAACGTCCTGATTGTCATACTCGCTGGCGGTGACAAATCGTCTCAGAAACGTGACATCAAGCGAGCGCAACAGATCCTCAAGGAATTGGAGGCAACTTTATGAGCAGGACCAAACCCCAATCGAAGCTCGTCCCCTTCGACGCTGCACGATACCTCACTGATGACGCCGCCGTCGCGGAATACATGACAGCGGTTCTAGAGACTGAAGATCCTGACCTCCTGCTTCTGGCACTCGGTGACGTCGCGCGTGCCCGTGGCATGGCGCAGGTGGCAAGGGAGGCAGGCCTCGGTAGGGAAAGTCTCTACAAGGCGCTCGCGCCAGGGGCGAAACCGCGCTTTGACACCGTGCTAAAAGTTGCTCGCGCACTTGGTGTTCGGCTCACAGCACATCCTGTGTAAACAAACCGTGAAGCCCAACCCCGGGAGAGACGTGCTCGCGAGTGGGGTGCACGACAAATTGCCATCGACACTTCTGAACACGCAACCGGCCTCATTGCGCTGTATTCGAAGCGGGGCTACAAGATCGTTGATTCAATAAGTTGGCCCGTAACCAACTACCGTAGCGTGATCCTGGCGAAACCGCTCCAGCCGCATCATGATGAAGCGTAAGCCAGCCAACTACAGGTGCTGCGGACGAGCCGCCAGCGCCGAGCCTCGGGCGATCACAAGCTTCCCCCGAAAGAGTTGACACTTCGGGCTAACCGCTCGAAGGCGTGTTGTGGCCAGAGCAGGACGCCGCAAGATCGCGCGGTACGGCGATCGGTTCAAGGCGGCTGCCCTGAAGCTAAGCAGTCAGCCAAAAGTGTTGATTAAAGATGTCGCAGAGCCGCTCGTTGTGCATCCGTTCATGCTTTCGCTGTGGCGCAAGCGGGTTGGCGACGGCATGATCAAGGCGAAGGGCGCGGTGCTCGATGTACGCACGGTGGCCGAGTTGCGGCGCCTGCGCGATCAGGTCGGTAATTCGCGACACGTTTCTATTGCGAATGCACCCGCACGCGCGGCTCGGCCTTGAGCCAGGTGGTGCGCTTGGCGATGCGCAGATCGTAGTCCGCCTGCAGGCCCAGCCAGACTTCGGGGGAAACTCCGAAGTACTTGCCGAGCCTCAGCGCGGTATCCGCGGTGATCGACCGCTTGCCGTTGACGATGTCGCTGACGCGGTTCGGCGGTACCGAGATCTCACGCGCGAGCGCGTTGATGCTGACGCCGAGCGGTTTCATGAACTCTTCGTACAGTACTTCGCCGGGCGGGATCGGTTCGAGCAGTTTGGCAGCCATCGGCGCGCCTCCTATGCGTGGTAATCGACGATTTCGACGTCGTGTGCATGCCCGTCCAGCCAGCGGAAGCAGATGCGCCACTGGTCATTGATGCGTATGCTGTGCTGCCCCTTGCGGTCGCCCTTCAACGCCTCGAGGCGATTTCCGGGCGGAACCAGCAAGTCCTGCAGGCTACGGGCCTGGCTCAGATACAGCAGCTTGCGCCGCGCCGGCCTCTCGATCGCCCGGAAGCGGGTCACCGGTTGATCGCCGAAGAGCGCCGCCGCCTCCGCCGAACGGAAAGACTGGATCACCCGGAGAGAGTATTACGCGACGCGTAATAGGTCAAGCTGAGGCGCCTCTGTGCTAGGCTGCGGACAGATGACCCAGGACGAACTGAAGGCCCTGGTCGCGCGCGAGGCGCTCAAGCAGGTGGTCGAGGACGCGGTGGTCGGCGTCGGCTCGGGTTCCACCGTGAATCAATTCATCGACGCGCTGGCGTCGATCAAGGGGCGCATCGAAGGCGCCGTGGCGGCCTCGGAGGCGAGCGCCGAGCGCCTCAGAAAGCACGGCATCCGCGTCTTCGACCTGAATTCGGTGAACGAGCTGCCGGTCTACATCGACGGCGCGGACGAGATCACCGAGCACCTGTACATGGTGAAGGGCGGCGGCGGCGCGCTGACGCGCGAGAAGATCGTCGCCGCGGTGGCGAGGAAGTTCGTCTGCATCTGCGACGCATCGAAGCTCGTCGGCGTGCTCGGCAAGTTCCCGCTGCCGGTGGAGGTGATCCCCATGGCGCGCAGCCACGTCGGGCGCGAGCTGCGCAAGCTCGGCGCGCACCCCGAGCTGCGCGAGAACTACAGGACCGACAACGGCAACCTGATCATCGACTGCCACGGCCTCACCATTGTCGATCCGCCGCGTCTCGAGGCGGATCTGAACAACATCGCGGGGGTGGTGTGCAACGGGATTTTCGCGCGGCGCGCGGCCGACGTGCTGCTGCTTGGCGCACCCACCGGCGTGACGACGCGGCTGAAAAGCGGCTAGCCGCCTGGCGGGACGTAACCGGTCGCCTGCTCGGCGCCTTCGCCGAAGAAATGCTTCTCGGTCTGCTCGGCGAGGTACTTGCGCGCCCCGGGGTCGGCGAGGTTCAGGCGGTTTTCGTTCACCAGCATGGTCTGGTGGCGCAGCCATTGCTGCCACGCCTCCTTCGAGACGCTTTCCCAGATGCGCTTCCCGAGCGCACCCGGAAAGGGCGGGAAATCGAGTGCTTCGGCCTCGCGCCCGAGCTTGATGCAAGTCACCATTCTCGCCATCGGTCAGATCCGCTTCACGAATACTTTGGAACCACGGCGCCAATTGTAAAGCGACTGGCGCCGTTCCGGCAGCGCCGATACGGGCGCCTCGCGAAAACCCTGCGCGAGAAACCAATGCGCCGCGCGCGTCGTGAGCGCAAATACGCGCCGGATCTTGAGTTGCTTCGCGCGCTCCTCGCAGGCCTGCAGCAGCCGCTCGCCGTAGCCCGCATCGCGGTCGTCGGGCGACACCGCGAGGCAGGCGAGTTCGGCGCTCTTTTCGTGCTCGAACGGGTAGAGCGCGGCGCAGCCGACGATCAGGCCGTCGTGCTCGATCACCTGGAAGTTGATGATTTCGCGCTCGAGTCGCTCGCGGTTGCGCTTGACCAGAGTGCCGTCGGCCTCCAGCGGCTCGATCAGCGCGAGCATCCCGCCGACGTCCTCGATCCGCGCGGGCCGCAGCTGCTCGAGCGGGTCCGCGGTGATCATGGTGCCGACTCCGGAGTGCGTAAACAGTTCGAGCAGCGTTCCGCCGTCTGCGCGACGCTGCACCAGGTGCACGCGCGCGACTCCCCCCGCGAGCGCTCGCAACGCGCTCCTCAGCACGCGCAGCGCGTGTGGCGGCTGGGCCGCGGATTTCAGCAGCCCTTCGGCGCCGCGCGCCGTGAGTTCGTGCAGCGGCTCGCCCTTTCGGTCCGAGGGCAGTTTGTCGGTGAGCAGCAGCAGCTTGTCGGCCTTGAGCGCGATCGCGACGCTCTCGGCGACGTCTTCCCAGGAGAGGTTGAACACCTCGCCGGTCGGCGAGTAACCCGTGTGCGAAACGAGCACCAGTTCGCCCGCCTCCAGATGCCGCGCGATCGCGGTGGCGTCCACCTTGCGCACTTCGCCCGTGAACTGGTAATCGACGCCGTTCAGCACGCCCGTGGGGCTGGCCGTGATGTAGTTGCCGGAGGCGACGCGGATGCGCGCGCCCGCCATCGGAGAACTCGGCAGTCCCTGCGACAGGAGCGCCTCGAGTTCGACCCGCAGCACGCCCGCGGCATGCTTGACCGCGACGAGCGAAGCCGCATCCGTGATGCGAAGCCCGCGCGCGTAGCGCGAGCGCTGTCCCTTGGCGCGCAGTTCGGCTTCGATCTGCGGCCGCGCGCCGTGCACCAGCGCGAGCCGGATGCCGAGCGCGGCGAGCACGTTCACGTCGTGCACGAACGAAACGAAGCGCGCGCGCTCCGCCATCATCTCGCCGCCGAAGCCGATGACGAAGGTTCGCCCGCGGAACGCGTGCACATAGGGCGCGGCCTGGCGAAACCAGCGCACGAAATTTTCGGGATGCGGCAGCGTGCTCAAAGGGCGACCTCCGGTCTGCGGCGATTCTAAGGCAGCGACGCCGCGGGTCAATTCGCCGGCACCGCTGGTGTTCTCAGAAGTCTCCAGCCAGCGCGTTGAGCGCGGCGAGCGCCGCCGGCGCGGCACTCTCGGTGCGCAGGATTCGCGGTCCCAGGCTCACCGGCCGGAAACCGGCGGCGACGAGCCGCGCTTCCTCCACCTCGCTGAACCCCGCCTCGGGCCCGACCGCGAGCACGATCCCGGAAGACGCCGGACCCAGCGCCTGCCGCAGGCCGATTCCGGCGTCCGGGGCCAGCACGAGCTTTAGCGCGCTTTCAGGCGCCGAGTAGCGCGCGAGCGGCACGACGGACCGAATTTCGGGAATCCGGTTGCGGCCACACTGTTCGCAGGCAGCGATCGCGATTCGCTGCCAGTGCGCACGGCGCGCCGCCGCGCGCTCACCGGCAAGGCGCACCAGCGATTTCTCGGCCGCCACGGGCTGGATCGACTGCACGCCGAGTTCGACCGATTTCTGCACCGTGAGATCCATTCGGTCGCCAGTGGAAAGTCCCTGCACGAGCGTCACCGCAAGCGGCGATTCGCGCTCGGTGGCGGAGAAAGCGCCGAGTTCCACGGCAACACCGCTCCTCGCGACGCGCTCGATGCGCGCTGCATATTCGCCGCCACGGCCATTGAACAGCACCACCGCCTCGCCCTGATGCAGGCGCAGGGCGCGGACCGCATGGTGCGCGGCAGCCTCGGGGAGCGTCAGGCGTGCGCCGGGCGCAAGCGGCGCATCGACGTACAGCCGCGGCGTGAGATAACGGTGTCGCTGCATGCTAGGATTCAAGCATGGTATCGACGGTAAACCCGGTGTGCAATTTCGGCTGGCAGGCGGCGGCTTTCGACCTGCCGGGAGTCGACGGCAGGCGTCACACGCTCGCGAGCGCGCGCGGGCCGAACGGCCTGCTGGTGATGTTCATCTGCAACCACTGCCCGTACGTCAAGGCGGTGCTCGATCGCATCGTGCGCGACTGCGCGGAGCTTGCGGCGCACGGGATCGGCTCCGTCGCCATCATGTCGAACGATCCGGCCGAGTACGCCGAGGATTCGTTCGCGAACATGCAGCGCGTCGCGCGCGACCGGAAGTTTTCGTTTCCCTACGTATTCGACGAGATGCAGGACGTGGCGCGGGCCTACGGCGCGGTGTGCACCCCGGAATTCTTCGGCTTCAACGCGAAGCTGGAACTGCAGTACCGCGGCCGGCTCGACGCCTCGCGCACGACGCCGATGGCCGGTGCACGGCGCGATCTGTTCGAGGCCATGGTCGAGGTGGCGAAGACCGGACAGGGGCCGAAGGCGCAGATCGCTTCGGTCGGCTGCTCGATCAAGTGGCGCCGATGAAGCACGCCTGGCGCGCGACTGCGTCCGAGGCCGCGGCGGCGCGATTGCCCGAAGGCAGGCGCTCGGCGGAGATCCTGCGCCACGGCAGCCTCGAAGTGCGCTGGTATGCGCCCAAGGGCACCGACCCCCAGAGTCCTCACGATCGCGACGAGATCTACGTCGTGGCACGCGGACGCGGAACGTTCATTCGAGGTGCCGAGCGCGTCGCCTTCGGGCCGAACGACCTGCTGTTCGTGCCTGCCGGAATGGCGCACCGGTTCGAGGATTTCAGCGAGGATTTCGCGACCTGGGTGGCGTTCTGGGGTCCGCGGGGTGGGGAACGCGACAATCCATTCGCCTGAAGGGTCGCGACCGTGATCGAAGATACGTCACGCCCGCGCAGCTTGCGGTCGTAATACCTCGGAGTAGCCGGTCAGCGGTGCTCGCGCCTGCGCACCTGCCCGACCAGTATGCGGACGCCGCGCGCGATCTGGCGCAACAGCAGCACCGCAGCGACCGCGAACGCCGCGAACAAGGCGAGAAACACGACCGGGTGCGCGATGGCGAGCCACAGGCCGGCCGGCACGAGCCCGTCTTCGGCAAACGAAACCGCCCAGTTCGTGAACGGTTCGGGGGAAGTGTTGATCACTGCGCGGCCGCCCGTTTTCGCGAGATGCGTTCCGGCGGCGACGCCGCCGCCGAGGAGCGCTGCGGCAAGCGCCACCGCTGCTCCCGAGTCCGCGAACACTGCGGCCGCGAGCGCGGCGCCTGCCGGGATGCGGATGAAGCTGTGCACCGCGTCCCAGAGGCTGTCCACCCACGGCAGCTTGTCGGCGAAGAACTCGACCAGCGTCATGAAACCGCTTGCGCCGAGAACGAGGGGGTGCGCGAGCACTTCGAGGTGCTCAGGCAGCTCGATCCAGCCGAGCCGGCCCGCGAGGCCCACGCAAAGCAGCGCGGCGTAGATCCGCAGCCCGCTGCCCCAGGCGAGCGCCGCGGCGACGGCGATTTCCGGCAGGTGGCTGCGCAGCGCCTCCATCTAGGAACGGGGGAACCGAGGTTCCGCCGCAGCCCCCTCCTGGAACTCCGGCACGCAAACGAGCGTTCCGTTCACCCGCGCCACCTTGACCCCGACGCCGTAGACCGCCTGGAGGTTTTCCGCGGTGATGACGATCTCGGGCGCACCGTAGCGCAGCGTGCCGTCGCGCGCGAGCAGCAGCGCGTGGCTCGCGCCGTGAAACGCTTCGTCCGGATGGTGCGTAGAGAAAACCACCGCGAGTCCGCGGTCGGCGAGCTGGCGGATGTAGCGCAACACGCGCACCTGGTTGCCGAAGTCGAGGTTTGCCGTGGGCTCGTCGAGCACCAGCGCGAGCGGTTCCTGGGCGAGCGCACGGGCAAGCAGTGCAAGCTGGCGTTCGCCGCCGCTGACTTCGGTGTACGGCCGCTCGGCGAGCGGCGCGATGCCCAGGGCAGCGAGCGCCGCATCGGCCGCGGCGACGTCCCTCGCGTCGGGGGCGCCGAACAGGCCGACCCGCGCGGCGCGGCCCATGAGCGCGACCTCCCGGACCGTGAAGGCGTATTCCGGCGCGTGATCCTGGGGCACGTAGGCGAGACGGTGGGCGACTTCGCGGCGGCTCAACGCGGCGAACGGCTTTCCGCCCAGCACCAGCTCGCCCGCGAGCGCAGGCTGCAATCCGAGGAGCGTGCGGAACAGCGTCGTCTTGCCGCCGCCGTTGGGGCCGAGCACACAGAGCACCTCGCCGGCGCGCAGCGCCAGTTCGAGCCCCTGCGCGATGCGGCGCCCGGGGTAGCCGAAGGCGAGCGCGCGAGCCTCCAGGATCATGTCCAGCCCCGCCTTGCGCGAAGCAGCAGAACGAGGAACGCCGGCGTGCCGACGAGCGCGGTCACCACGCCCGGCGGCAACTCGATCGACGTCGCGGTCCGGCAGACGGTGTCGACGACGAGCAGGAACGCGGCGCCAAAGAGCATCGCGAGGGGCAGCAGGCGCGAGAATTCCGGCCCCGCGACGAGCCGCGCGGCGTGCGGAATGAGCAGCCCGACCCAGCCGATCACGCCCGAGATCGCCACGCAGGCGGCAGTCATGAGCGTCGCCGCGCTCACCACGGCGAGGCGCATCGCGGTCACCGGCACGCCGAGCGAGCGTGCTTCGTCGTCATCGAGCGCGAGCAGGTTCATGCGCCAACGCAGCAGCCACAGCGGGATCAGTCCCACGGCGACGAGCGGCAAGGCGAGCGCCAGGTCGAGCGGAGCGACGCTCGCGAGGCTGCCGAGCAGCCAGAAGGTGATCGGCGGCAGTTGGTTGAGCGGATCGGCCAGCGTTTTCACGAGCGCCACGACGGCGCCGAGCAGCGATCCGATCACCACGCCGGAGAGCACCAGCGCAAGTCCCGGGTCGTGGCGGCGTGCGGCGCTCGCCACGGCGTAGGCGAGCGCAACCGCGGCGAGACCGCCGATGAATGCCGCGATCTGAATCGTGAGCGCATCCTGGGAGAAGAAGATCGCGAGCACCGCGCCCGCGGCGGCGCCCGCCGAGACACCGAGGATATCCGGCGAGACGAGCGCGTTGCGGAACATCCCCTGGTACGCGGTGCCTGCCGCGGCCAGCGCAGCGCCGACGAGCAGCGCCGCGGCAATGCGCGGCGCACGGATCTGCCAGACGATCTGCGTCGCCTGATCGGCGGTTTCGCCGGGCTCGAAGAGGCTCGCGAGCGCACCGAGCAGTTCGCGCGGCGAAAGCGGCACCTCTCCGAGCGTCAGCGCGATCGCCGCCAAGGCAGCGAGCGCGATCCCGGCGAGGAAGGTCGTGGCACGCGGGCTGCGAGTCAACGGGTGCACATCCAGGCGACGGGTTCGCAGCCTGCGCCGCAGCGTCGCAGGGCCCTCGCTTCGGCCTCGGCGCGAGTGGCGCCCGTTTGCGTGACGTGGCGCCGGTCGTTGCGCGCGAGCGCCGCGCATTTGCTGCTCACGGAGGCCACGACTTCGCACTGCGGATGGCCGCACTGGCGCAGCGCTTCACGCTGCGCATCCCGGCGCGTCCGGCGATCCGCGGCCCAGCCGACGTTGCGGCTTGCGGCGTGGTAGGCGATCGCGCCGTGATTCGCAGCGCTCTTTCGGGGCTCCTCGCGCGCCGTGGCGGGCAGCGCGATCAGCGCGCCGAGCGCAAGGCCCGCGGCGAGGCGCGCGGCGAACCGCGGCGCGCTCACATCGTCGCGCCGAGCACCCACGGCGCGAATTCGTCCTCGCCGTAGCCGAAGAGTTCCGACTTGGTCTTGCGTCCCGAGGCCGTGGCGAGGATCAGTTCGAACAGCCGCTCGCCGACCGCCGGGATCGATTCCTTGCCCTCGACGATCGTGCCGCAGTTGAGGTCCATGTCCTCTTCCTGGTGCTCGAAGAGCGGCGTGTTGGTCGCGAGTTTCAGCGACGGCGCGGGCTTGCAGCCGTACGCGGAGCCGCGTCCGGTCGTGAAGCAGATGAGGTTTGCGCCGCCCGCCACCTGTCCGGTCGCCGACACCGGGTCGTAGCCCGGGGTGTCCATGTAGACGAAACCCTTCGCGGTCACCGCTTCGGCGTATTCGTACACGTCGACGAGGTTGGTGGTGCCGCCCTTGGCCACCGCGCCGAGCGACTTTTCGAGAATCGTGGTGAGCCCACCGGCCTTGTTGCCGGGCGAGGGGTTGTTGTTCATCTCGTTGCCGTTCCTCCGGGTGTAGTCCTCCCACCAGCGGATGCGGCGGATCAGTTTTTCGCCCACCTCACGGTTGACGGCGCGACGGGTGAGCAGGTGCTCGGCGCCGTAGATTTCCGGCGTCTCGGAGAGGATCGCGCTGCCGCCGTTGCGCACCAGTGCGTCGACCGCGGCGCCAAGCGCGGGATTGGCGCTGATTCCGGAATAGCCGTCCGAGCCCCCGCATTGCAGTCCGAGCACGAGGTGACTCGCGGGAACGGTCTCGCGCTTCACCCGGTTCGCCTCAGGCAGCAACGCCTCGATGCGTGCGATGCCTTCGCGCACCGCCTTCGCCGTGCCGCCTTTTTCCTGGATCGTGTAGGCGTGCAGCGTGTCGTTGCGCTTGAGTTTCTCGGCCGCGAGCAGTGCGTTCACCTGGTTTGCCTCGCACCCCAGTCCGACGACCTGCACCGCGAAGAAGTTCGGGTGGCGCGCATAGCCCGCCATCGTCCTGCGCAGCACGTCCATCGGTTCGCCATCGCTCGCCATGCCGCAACCCGACTTGTGCGTGAGCGCAACCACGCCGTCGACGTTCGGGTAATCGCCGAGCCGGTTCTCGAAATGCCGGGCGATGCTGCGCGCGACGGTCGCCGAGCAGTTGACGCTGGTGAGAATGCCGAGGTAGTTGCGCGTGGCGACGCGGCCATCGGAGCGCACGATGCCCTGGAACGTCGCCGGGGCCGCGTCGCGCCCGGTCGGCTTGACGTCGGCGCAGAAGGCGAAATCGCGCTCGAATTCGCCCATCGCGAGATTGTGCACGTGCACGTGCTCCCCGGGCGCGATGTCGCGCGTGGCGAATCCGATGATCTGGTTGTAGCGGCGCAGCGGCATGCCCTGCTTCACGGCGCGCACCGCGATTTTGTGACCGGCGGGGATGCGCGCGGCCGCCTCGACGCCGCCCTCGTTCAGCAGCCGCGTGCCGGCCGCGAGCTCGACGCGCGCGATGACTACGTCGTCGGCGGCATTGAGCCGGATCGTGAGGTCCGCGGCCTGCAGCATGAAATCTCCTTCGAGTCCTGCCCGGATGTTAACGCGGCGCGAGGATGGCCGCCTGCCGCAGCGCCTCCAGCAGGCTGCGCTCGTCGGCCTTGCCGGTGCCGGCAATGTCGAACGCCGTGCCGTGATCGACCGACGTGCGCACCACCGGCAGCCCCGCGGTGACGTTGACGCCGAGATCGAAGGCGACCGCCTTGACGGGCGCGTGGCCCTGGTCGTGGTACATCGCGACGACGAGGTCGAAATCTCCCCGCAGGGCGCGGAAAAACAGCGTGTCCGCGGGCAACGGTCCCTCGACGCGCCAGCCACGTGCGCGGCACACAACCATCGCCGGAACGATTTTGAATTCCTCTTCGCCGCGCCCGAACAGTCCGCCTTCTCCGGCATGCGGATTGATGCCGCAGACCGCGATGCGCGGCTCCTCGATCCCCGAGCGCCGCAGCAAATCCCTTCCGCGGGCGATGGTTCGCTCGACCAGGCCCGCGTCGATCTTGGCGACGGCATCGATGAGCCCGATGTGGGTGGTGACATGGATCACGCGCAGGTTCGGCGCGAGCAGCATCAGCGACACTTCCTTCGTGCCGGTGAGCTTCGCCAGCAGCTCGGTATGCCCGGGAAACTGGTGTCCGGCGGCGTTGAGGGCTTCCTTGTTGAGCGGGGCGGTGCAGATGGCGTCGATCTGGCCCTCGAGAGCAAGCGCGGCCGCGCGCTCGACGTAGCGGTACGCTGCCTCGCCCGCGATCGGCGAAAGCACGCCGAACGGCAGGGCTTCCGGGACCAGAGCGAGATCGAGGCAGTCGAGCGTCCCGTGGGCGAACTGCGCTTCGCTCACCGAGTGCACGGCGTGGATCGCGAGTTCGCGGCCGGTGATCGCGCAGGCCTGTTGCAGCCTGAGCCGGTCGCCGATGACGAGCGGGCGGCACAGCGCGTAGACCTCGGCATGCGCGAGCGCCTTGACGATGACCTCCGGGCCGACCCCGGTCGGGTCCCCCATCGTGATGCCGATGCGCGGACGGTTCATGTCGTTCTCAACTCGCAAATAGGGGACAGACCACGTTTATTCGTCTGCGCGCAGAAAAACGTGGTCTGTCCCGGTTTTAGAAGAAGCGCTTCGGCAGCCAGAGCACGATCTCGGGCACGTAAGTGCACAGCAGCAGCGTGGCGAGCAGCGGCAGCAGCCATGGCAGGATCGCAATCGTCGTGCGCTCGAATGACAGTTTCGCGATCCGCGACAGCACGAACAGCACCGTGCCCATCGGCGGATGCAGCAGCCCGATCATCAGGTTGAGCACCATCACGAGGCCGAAATGCACCAGATCGATGCCGAGCTTCTGGCAGATCGGGATCAGGATCGGCACCAGCAGCGTGATCGCCGCCACCGGCTCGAGGAAACAGCCGACGAACAGTAGCAGCAGGTTGGCAAGCAGCAGGAACACGGCCGGGTTCTGCGTGAACGCGAGCAACCAGGTGGCGATGTCCTCGGTGACGCGCGTCACGGTGAGCAGCCAGCCGAAAATCGATGCCGCGGCGACGATGAACAGGACCACGGCCGTGGTCTCGATCGTGTCCATCGTGATCTTGATGAGCGTGCGCCAGTCGATCGTGCGGTACCACGCCAGGCCGAGGAAGAGCGAGTAGATCGAGGCGGCGATCGCGCCCTCGGTCGGCGTGAACACGCCGAGCGTCATTCCGCCCACCAGGAGAAACGGCGTCATCATGGCGAGGAAGGCTTCGACGAAAGTCTTGCCGAGGACGCGCCAGGAGAACTTGGCGTCGGCGACGTACTTGCGCGTGTGCGCGTAGTAGGCGACGGTGAGCATCATCACCACGCCCATCAGGATCCCGGGAATGACTCCAGCGAGGAAGAGTTGCCCGATCGAGACGCCGGCCATCATGCCGTAAATGACGAAGGGCAGCGAGGGCGGGATGATCGGGCCGACCGTGGCCGAGGCCGCGGTGACGCCAACCGCGAACTCGGTCGAGTAGCCGTGGTCCTTCATCGCCTTGATCTCGACCGTGCCCAGGCCGGCGGCGTCGGCGATCGCGGTGCCCGACATGCCGGCGAAAATCATCGAGCCGACGACGTTGACGTGCCCGAGCCCGCCCTTCATCCAGCCCACGAGCGCGAGCGCGAAGTTGTAGATGCGGTTGGTGATGCCCGCCGAGTTCATCAGGTTGCCCGCCCAGATGAAAAACGGCACCGCGAGCAGCGGGAACGAGTCGACGCCGCCGTACATGCGATGGATGACGACGAAGTCGGGGATGTTCTTCGTCCACATCACGTAGATGAGCGAAGCGGCGCACATCGCGATCGCCACCGGCACGCCGCCCGCCATGAAGGCGAGGAATGTCGCCATCAGCGCGCCAGGCGTCATTTTTCGCCCCCTTCGAGCGCGATTTCCGGGCGCTCGAGAATGCTGTAGCCCTGCCTCCAGTGCCGCCAGGCGACCTGCAGCGAGCGGTAGAACATCAGGCAGAATCCGAACAGCATCGCGCCGAACACCCAGCCCATCGGCAGATCGACGATCGCCATGCGCTGCAAGCCGATTTTCCCCAGCAGCAGCCAGTTGAGCCAGGCCGCGTATCCGAAGAACAGCACCCGAATGAGATCCACCACGGTCGAGAGCGTGCGCGCGAAGCCCTTCGGCATCCAGCGGTAGAACGCATCGACCTGAATGTGGTTGTTCCTGCGCACGGCCATCGAGGCGCCGACGAACACCGTGGCGACCAGGAGGTAGCGCGCGATCTCCTCGGTCCAGCCGGCCGGGTCGCCGAGGAAGTAGCGGGTGAACACCTGGTAGAACACGACGAACGCGAGCACCCAGAAAATGGCGAACGCAATCCAGTCTTCCCAGCCGTAGCCGTCCAGGCGCACCGGCTCGTCGGTGACATGGAACTGGCCGTCGCTGCCGAGGACGTGATCGTCTTCGCGGTACTGGTGAATCTGCGTCACACCGTGCGGTTCAGTGGTTGTCGCGCGGCACGAAGGCGCCGCTCTTGCCGACGAGGAAATCGAGGTCAGCCCCCTGATCGGCCTGCAGGACGTGGTCGACGTACAGTTTCCAGTAACCGCGCGTGAGCGGCGGCTTCGGTTTCTTCCACTTTGCGCGGCGCTTGGCGAGCGTCTTCTCCGGTACCAGCAACTGCAGCTTCCGTTTCGCGACGTCGAGTTCGATCAGGTCGCCGGTTTCGACCAGCGCCAGCGTCCCGCCCGCAGCCGCCTCGGGAGCGGCGTGCAGTACGACGGTGCCGTAGGCGGTGCCCGACATGCGCGCATCCGAGATGCGCACCATGTCGGTGATGCCCTTCTTCAGCAGCTTCGGCGGCAACGGCATGTTGCCCACTTCGGCCATCCCGGGATAGCCCTTCGGGCCGCAGTTCTTCAGCACCATCACGCAGGTTTCGTCGATGTCGAGCGCGGAGTCGTCGATTCTCCGGTGAAAATCCTCGATCGACTCGAACACCACTGCGCGCCCGCGGTGCTTGAGCAGTTCCGGCGTCGCCGCCGAGGGCTTGATGATCGCGCCGTCGGGGCAGAGATTGCCGCGCAGCACTGCGATGCCGGTGTTCTTCTTGAACGGTTTCTTTTGCGCGTGGATCACATCGCGGTTCCAGCACGGCGCTTCGCGGTTGTTGTCCCAGATCGTCGCGCCGTTCACCGTGAGCGCGTCCTTGTGCAGCAGGCCCGCCTCGCCCAGTTCGCGCAGCACCGCGGGCAGCCCGCCCGCATAGTAGAAGTCCTCCATCAGGTACTTGCCCGAGGGCATGAGGTTGACGAGGCAATGCACGCCGCGCCCCAGGCGGTCCCAGTCCTCGAGCCTCAGGTCGACGCCGATGCGCCGCGCGATCGCGATCAAGTGGATCACGGCGTTGGTCGAGCCGCCGATGGCGGCGTTGGCGCGAATCGCGTTCTCGAAGGCCTGCCGCGTGAGGATCTTCGACAGCGTGACGTTTTCTCCAACCAGTCCGACGATACGGCGTCCGGCCATGCGCGCAAGCACGTTGCGGCGCGCATCCACCGCCGGAATCGCGGCGTTCCCCGGCATGCCGACGCCGAGCGCCTCGACCATGGAAGCCATGGTGGACGCGGTACCCATCGTCATGCAGTGGCCGTGCGAGCGGTGCATGCACGACTCGGCCTCGTGGAATTCCTTCAGCGTGATCCGGCCGGCGCGCAGGTCCTCCGACATCGACCAGGTGTTGGTGCCCGAGCCGATGTCGGTGCCGCGGTACTTGCCCGAAAGCATCGGCCCGCCGGAGACCGCGATGGAGGGCAGATCGACGCTCGATGCGCCCATCAGCAGCGCCGGCGTCGTTTTGTCGCAGCCCACGAGCAATACCACGCCGTCGAGCGGATTGGCGCGGATCGACTCCTCGACGTCCATGCTCGCGAGATTGCGGTACAGCATCGCGGTCGGCCGCAGCAGCGTCTCCCCGAGCGACATCACCGGGAATTCGAGCGGAAAGCCGCCGGCCTCGAGAACCCCGGCCTTCACGTGCTCGGCGATGGCGCGGAAGTGCGAGTTGCACGGCACCAGTTCCGAATGGGTGTTGCAGATGCCGATGACGGGCCGGCCGTCGAACTGGTCCTGCGGCACGCCGCGGTTCTTCACCCAGCTGCGGTAGAGAAAGCCGTAGATGTCGTCGCGCCCGAACCACTGCGCGCTGCGCAATGCTGGAGTCTTCTTGGCCATGGATCCGGTGGTTCTCTTGGTCGTTGGCGTTGCGGCGCAGGATTTCCTGGACCGCCAGGCGTGGTGGTTCTTCAGTACGTGGCCCGTCCGCCCGAGACGTCGAACACGCCGCCGGTCGAGAATGCGCAGTCCTCGGAGGCGAGCCAGCAGACGAGCGCCGCGACCTCGTCGACCGTGACGAACCGGCCCATCGGGATCTTGGAGAGCATGAAGTTGATGTGCTGCTCGGTCATCTGGTCGAAGATCGCGGTCTTCGCTGCGGCCGGCGTCACGCAGTTGACGAGAACGCCGCTTTGCGCGAGCTCCTTGCCGAGCGACTTGGTGAGCGAAATCACGCCGGCCTTGGAGGCCGAGTAGGCGACCGCGTTCGGATTGCCTTCCTTGCCTGCGATCGAGGCGATGTTGACGATGCGGCCGTACCCGGCCTTCACCATCTGCGGCGCGACCGCGCGGCAGCACAGGAACTGGCTGGTGAGATTGACCCGCAGCACGCGCTCCCATTCCTCGATCGGGTAGTCCACCGTAGGGCGGTTCATCCCGGCGATCCCCGCGTTGTTGACCAGCACGTCGATTCCCGCCAGCGCTTCGAGCGCCGAGCGCACGCCGCGCTCGACCGCGGCGGGCTCGGTGACGTCGATCGAATCACCCGTGACCGAACTGCCGAGCGCAGCGACGGCGCCTGCGAGCAGCCGGTCGTCGCGGTCCCAGATGCGCACCCTGGCGCCCGAGGCGAGGAGGCGCTTCGCAATCGCGAGACCGATGCCCTGCGCGCCGCCGGTGACGATGGCCCTGCGCCCCTTGAAGTCGAGCCGATTCATTCCTTGACCGCTCCGGTCATGCCCGAGACGTAATGTTCCACGAAGAACGAGTACAGGATCGCCACCGGCAGCGAGCCGAGCAACGCCCCCGCCATGAGCGATCCCCAATGGTAGACGTCGCCTTCGACGAGTTCCGTGACCACGCCCACCGGCACGGTCTTCACCTCGGAGGAGGAGATGAAGGTGAGCGCGTAGATGAACTCGTTCCACGACAGCGTGAAGGCGAAAATGCCGGCCGAGATCAGTCCCGGGACGGCAAGCGGCAGAATGATCTTCACCAGGATCTGCCAGCGCGAGGCGCCGTCGATGAGCGCGCATTCCTCGAGTTCGTAGGGAATCGTGCGGAAGTAACCCATCAGGAGCCAGGTGCAGAACGGCACCAGGAACGTCGGGTAGGTGAGGATCAGCGCCCAGCGCGTATCGAAAAGGCCCAGTTTGAACACGATCGTCGCGAGCGGGATGAACAGGATCGACGGCGGCACCAGGTAGGCGAGGAAGATCGCGAGCCCCGTCTGCTTTGCGCCGCGGAAGCGCAGCCGCTCGATCGCGTAGGCGGCGAGCACCGAGGCGGCGAGCGAGGTGAAGGTGGACACCACCGAGACCACCACCGTGTTCCACATCCATTGCGGGTAGGAGGTCTGGAACAGCAGTTTCTCGATGTGCGCGAGCGTCGGCTCGATCACCCAGAAGGGATTGCCCTCGCGCGACAGCAGCTCGGCGTTCGGCTTGAACGTGGTCACCGCCATCCAGTAGAACGGAAACAGCAGGACGAACACGAATACCCCGAGCGGCAGGTAAACCATCACCGCGCGCCGCGGCAGCGACTCGAGATACCCCATCCCGCGCGAGTCGGTCGCCGGCGTGGTCATCGGTCGGTCGCGCCCTGCTGCCAGGCGCGCCGCTGCAGGCCGAAATACGAAAACAGGATCGCCGCGAGGAGGAACGGCACCATCGCGATCGCGATCGCCGCGCCCTCGCCGAGCGCGCCACCCGGAATCGCGCGCTGGAACGACAGCGTCGCCATGAGGTGCGTCGAGTTGAGCGGTCCGCCGCGCGTGATCACGTAGATCAACTGGAAATCGGTGAAGGTGAACAGCACCGAAAAGGTCATCACGACCGCGATGATCGGCGTGAGCAGCGGCAGCGTGACGTGCCAGAAGCGCTGCCAGCCGCTCGCGCCGTCGATCGCCGCAGCCTCGTAGAGCGACGGCGAGATCGTCTGCAGTCCTGCGAGCAGCGTGATGGCGACGAAGGGCACGCCGCGCCAGACGTTGGCAGCGATCACCGACCAGCGCGCGTTCCAGGGGTCGCCGAGGAAGTCGATGTAGCGGTCGATCAGGCCGAACTTGGTCAGAACCCAACTGATGATCGAGAACTGGGCATCGAATATCCACCAGAAGGCGATCGCCGAAAGCGCGGTCGGCACGATGTACGGCAGCAGGATCGCGGCGCGGAAAAACGACTTGAACGGCAGGTGCTGGTTGAGCAGGATCGCGAGCCACAGCCCGAGGAAGAACTTGAGCACGCTCGCAACCACCGTGTAGAGGAGCGTGTTGAACAGGGCGAGCCGCGTCACGCTGTCGCCCCAGAGGTAGACGTAGTTCTCGAGGCCGACCCATTCGCCGGGGCGCCCCACCTTGGCGTCGGTGAAGCCGAGCCAGACGCCCAAGCCCAGTGGATAGGTGAGAAAGACGAGCAGCAACGCCGCCGCCGGGAGCATGAACAGCAGCCCGAGGGTGTTGCGATTGTCGAATAAGCGATGCATAGGCAGCTACGCCAGGATGAACGGCGCTTGCGTCCGTTCCATCCGGACAGAGTGAACCCGGCGCGCGCCGACCGGATCTCGGTCGGCGCGCGTCCCGGTTCAGACCTTGTAGTAGCGCTCGGCGCGCTTCTGCGCGCGCTCGGCCGCTTCCTGCGGCGTGCGCTGGCCGGAGGCGGCTTCGGCCACCATGTTGACGACGATGAAGTCGGCCGCCGCGCCCGCGGAGGCGTAACCCATCTTCCCGGCGTAGCCGATCGGCCGCATGATCTTCATCGCGTCGCGGTACGGCGTGTGCTTCGGATCGACCGTCCAGATCGGGTTCTTCTCGTACGCGACCAGCGGGTGGGTGACGTAGCCGATGGCGGCCTGCATCCACTGGCCGTACTGTTCCTCCTCCATCATGAAGCGGATGAACTCCTTGGCCGCCTTCGGATACTTGCTGTACTTGAAGATCATCTGGTTGAAGAACAGATTCAACTCGGTCTGCACGCCCGCGGGCCCGATCGGCATGTTGGCGTGGTTGATGTCCGCGACCATTTCCTTGAGCTTCGGGTCCTGCGAGGTCTTGGCGGCGTAATAGATCGAAATGCCGTTCGCCGTGACGCTGCACTGGCTGTCGAGGAAGGCCTTGTTGTTGTTCGGGTCGAGCCAGGAAAGCGTTCCCGGCACGAAGGTCCCGTACAGTTCCTTCGCGTACTCGAGCGCCTTGACCGTCTCCGGGCTGTTGATTACGACTTTGTTGTTCTGGTCGACGAGCTTGCCGCCGTGGGACCAGAGCAGCCAGTGCGTCCAGACGTTGCCGTCGCCCGTGGCGTTGCCCAAGGCGAAACCGCCCGGCGTGCCCTTTTCCTTCAACGCCTTCATCAGTTTCAGGAAGCCGTCGGTGTCGCGCGGGAAACTCGAGAACCCGGCCGCCTTGACCTGGCTTTCGCGGTAAACGAGCGCGTTGCCGGCGCAACCGAAGGGAATGCCGATCCAGTTCTTGCCGTTCGGCCGCAGGTAGGCCTCGCACACCGGGTACCAGCCGCCGTATTTCTTGCCGAGATAGTTCGCCAGATCGGTCACGTCGACCAGTTTCTCGGGATACAGGTTCGCGTCGTCGTGCGTCGAGAGAATGATGTCGGGCCCGGCGCCGGTATTCGCCGCCACGGCGGCTTTCGGGCGCACGTCTTCCCAGCCTTCGTTGTCCACCCGCACTTCAATGCCGTATTTGGCGCTGAACGCGGCCACGTTCTTCATGTACTGGTCGATGTCGCCCTGCACGAACCGGCTCCAGCGCAGCACCCGGAGCTTCGCGCCCTTCTCGGGTGCGTTGCTCCACTGCGCGTGCGCGTCCTTCACCCAGATCATCGGGCCTGCGGCGGCACCGGCGGCGACGCCCGCCGACATTTTGAGAAAATCCCTGCGCTTCATCTTGCTCATTTTGAGCCTCCTTGGTTGCGCTTGCGGTTAGGCGAGCCTGGCTCCGCTCGCCGGATCGAAGAGATAGGTGAGTTGCGGCGCGAGGCGGATCTGCGCGCCGGGACGAAATTCATGACGCTCGCGCACCACCGCGACGACGTCGGTGCCCGCGAGCTTGCAGAAGACCTGGGTGTCGGCGCCGGTCGGCTCGACCACCACCACCGTCGCGGGCAGGCCGTCCGCGCCGACGCTGAAATGCTCCGGACGCACGCCGACGACGACTTCGCGCGCGCCAGCGAGCGTCGCGCCGCCCGGCAGCGGGACGCGGATCCCCTGGCCGAGTTCGATGCCGGTGCCGTTGGACTTGCCGGAAAGGAAATTCATCGCCGGCGAGCCGATGAACCCGGCGACGAACAGATTCGCCGGATTGTCGTAGAGTTCGAGCGGCGAGCCGATCTGCTCGACGCGCCCCATGTTCATGACGACGATTTTGTCGGCCATGGTCATCGCCTCGATCTGGTCGTGCGTGACGTAGACCGAGGTGGTGCGCAGCCGCTGGTGCAACTCCTTGATCTCGGTGCGCATCTGCACGCGGAGCTTGGCGTCGAGGTTCGACAGCGGTTCGTCGAACAGGAACACCTGCGGCTTCCTCACGATCGCGCGTCCCATCGCGACGCGCTGGCGCTGGCCGCCGGAAAGCTGCCGTGGGTAGCGCGCGAGATACTCGCCCAGGCCCAGGATCTGCGCCGCATCGTCGACTCGCTGCCGGATCTCCTGCGACGGGCGCCCGGCGAGTTTCAGCGAGAACCCCATGTTGTCGAACACGGTCATGTGCGGATACAGCGCGTAGTTCTGGAACACCATCGCGATGTCGCGCTCCTTGGGCGCAACCGCGTTCACCACGCGCCCGCCGATTGCGATCGTACCGGCGGAAATCTCCTCGAGCCCGGCGATCATCCGCAGCAGGGTCGACTTGCCGCAGCCCGAGGGCCCGACGAGCACGCAGAATTCTCCGTCCTCGATCGATACGTCGACTCCGTGCACGACTTCGGTCGAGCCGAAGGACTTTCGAATCTGCGAAAGGGTGACTGCGGCCACGCGGCGGGTTGGAGTCGGGGAGGTTTATCGATTGCGGGGAACGGCAGTCTAAGGCATCCCGATCCGGCCGGGCAAACCGCGCGTAAACCCTTGCGCGGCGTGTGGAGGAGCGGCCTCGCGTCGTATAATCCGAGCCCTTCCGAAGGAGAATCCAGTGGCTGGGCGGCTCGCAGGCAAGGTCGCGTTCATCACCGCGGCGGGACAGGGCATCGGGCGTGGCGCGGCGCTGGCGTTTGCGCGCGAGGGGGCGAAGGTCTGGGCGAGCGACATCAACCCGAAGGCGCTCGCCGATCTGGAGGGCCGTGACGGCATCCGCAGCTGCGTGCTCGACGCTACCGACGAGGCCGCCGTGGCACGGACCGCGGCAGAGGTCGGCACGATCGACGTGCTGTTCAACTGCGCGGGTTTCGTGCACCACGGCACGATCCTCGATTGCACGCCGAAGGACTGGGAGTTCAGCTTCAACCTCAACGTGAAATCGATGTACCTCGTGACGCGCGCCTTTCTCCCCGGGATGCTCGCGCAGAAGCGCGGCTCGATCATCAACATGTCCTCCATCGCCTCGAGTGCGAAGGGGCTGCCCAACCGTTTCGTGTACGGCACGACCAAGGCGGCGGTGGTGGGGCTCACCAAGGCGATCGCAGCCGATTACGTGAAACAGGGCATCCGCTGCAACTGCATCGGTCCGGGCACCGTCGACACGCCCTCGCTGCGGCAGCGGATCGCGGCGTTTCCCGACCCGGTGCAGGCGGAGAAGGACTTCATCGCGCGCCAGCCCATGGGGCGTTTGGGCGGCGTCGACGACATCACGGGAATTCTCGTGTTTCTCGCATCCGACGAGTCGCTCTTCGCGACCGGGAATCTGTATTCCATCGACGGGGGTATGACGATATGAGGCTTTGCCGCTGGGGAAAGAGCGGTGCCGAGAAGCCCGGCATCGTGGACTCGGAGGGACGCGTTCGCGACCTGTCGAAAGTCGTGGCGCAGATCGGGCCCGCGGAGCTCTCGCCCCGCAGCCTGAGGCGGCTCGGCAAAATCAAGCCCGAGTCGCTCGCGGTGGTGCCGAACGGCCCTCGCCTCGGCGTGCCTTATGTCGGAATCGGCAAGTTCATCGCGATCGGTCTCAACTTCAGCGACCATGCCAAGGAATCGGGCATGGCGGTCCCGCCGGAGCCCGTGGTATTCACGAAGGCGACGACCTGCATCAACGGGCCGAACGATGACGTGATCAAGCCGCGCAACTCGACCAAGCTCGACTGGGAGGTGGAGCTGGGCGTGGTGATCGGGACCAAGGCGCAATACGTCAGTGAAGGCCAGGCGCTCGAGCACGTCGCCGGCTACTGCATCGTGAACGACATCTCGGAGCGCAGCTTTCAGCTCGCCACCAGCCAGTGGGACAAGGGCAAGGGCGCAGACACCTTCGGGCCGATCGGGCCGTGGCTGGTCACGACCGACGAGATCACCGATCCGCAGTCACTCGACATGTGGCTGGACGTGAACGGCCGGCGCATGCAGACTGGCAACACGCGAACCATGGTCTTCGGCGTCGCGAACATCGTTTCGCACGTCAGCCAGTACATGACCCTGATGCCGGGCGACATCATCACCACCGGCACCCCGCCGGGTGTCGGCATGGGGATGAAGCCCAGCCCCGTGTTTCTCGACGTGGGAGACGTGATGGCCCTCGGAATCCGAGGGCTCGGCGAGCAGCGACAAACCGTGGTCGCCGCGAACTGAGTCCGGCGATGGATCGGGGCGGCGCGCGCTTCACGTTGGAGTAAGCTTGCTCAATCCAGTGAACTCTCTGCGCATCAATGGCGAGCGGCTTTGGCAATCGCTCGCCGAACTCGCCCGGATCGGCGCGACGCCCAAGGGTGGCGTGAAGCGGCTCACGCTCACCGCGGTCGACCGCGAAGCGCGCGAGACGTTCGTCGCGTGGGCGCGTGCCGCGGGTCTGGAGGTGCGCATCGACGCGATCGGCAACATCTTTTGCCGCCGCGCCGGAACCGACCCGCATGCGGCACCGGTGGCGATGGGCAGTCACCTCGATTCGCAACCCTCGGGCGGCAAGTACGACGGCGCCTACGGCGTCATGGCGGGGCTGGAGGTGATGCGCAGCCTCAACGACGCCGGCGTCGCGACGCGCGCGCCGCTCGAAGTCGTGTCCTGGACCAACGAGGAAGGTTCGCGTTTCACGCCGGTGATGATGGGCTCGGGGGTCGTGGCAGGCGTCTTCCCGCTCGAGCATTGCCTCGTGCAACGTGACGCCGACGGCGTTTCGGTGGGCGAGGCCCTGAAAGCGATCGGCTTCGCGGGCGAGGCGCAGGCGCCCGGGCTGGGCGCGTACTTCGAAGCGCACATCGAGCAGGGACCGGTGCTCGAAGCCGAGCGCACGACGATCGGCGTCGTGCAGGGCGCGCTCGGGCAGCGTTGGTTCGACTGCGTGATCACGGGGCAGGACGCGCACGCCGGGCCGACACCGATGGATTCGCGCCAGGACGCGCTCATCGGCGCGAGCCGCCTGGTGCTGGAGGTGAACCGCATCGCGCGGGCGCACCCCGATTACGCGCGCGGGACAGTCGGGTACCTGCAGGTCAAGCCGAACTCGCGCAACGTCGTCCCGGGCGAGGTGCGGATGTCGGTCGAATTCCGCAACGCCAGGGACTCGACGCTGCTCGCGATGGTCGCCGAGTTGAAGTCCTGCGTGCGATCGATCGAAGCAGAATGCCGCGTCGCCATGGCGCTCGATGAAATCGTGTACTTCCCACCGTGCGAATTCGACGCCCGCATGGTCGCGAGCGTGCGCGCGGCGGCAGGATCGCTCGGGCTGTCGCATCGCGATATCGTGAGCGGCGCCGGGCACGACGCGGTCTACGTGGCGCGGATCGCGCCGACCGCGATGATCTTCATCCCCTGCGAAGGGGGCATCAGTCACAACGAGCTGGAGCGCGCGACGCCGCAGGATCTTGCGGCCGGGTGCAACGTTATGTTGCACGCAGTACTCGCCCGCGCCGGAGTCACACAAGCCAAGGAGGCCGTTACATGAACGATCGCGCAGACCTTTCCACGACCCTGGAGAACTCCCCGTTCTTCATGCCGTTCTCGATGAACCGGCAGTTCAAGAGACATCCGCGCCTGCTGGCGCGCGCCGAAGGCATGCACTACTACACGCCGGAAGGTCGCAAGATCCTCGACGGCACTGCGGGACTGTGGTGCGTGAACGCGGGGCACTGCCGCAAGAAGATCGTCGACGCGGTGTCGCGAGGGGTGGCGACGCTCGATTTCGCGCCGCCCTTCCAGATGGGACACCCGCTCGCGTTTGAATTCGCCGAGCGGCTGCAGCCGCTGTTGCCCAAGGGTTTGACGCGGATGTTCTTCACCAATTCGGGGTCCGAGTCGGTGGACACGGCGCTCAAGCTCGCGCTCGCCTACCACCGCGTGCGCGGCGAGGGGCACCGAATGCGCCTCATCGGCCGCGAGAAGGGCTATCACGGCGTCAACTTCGGCGGCACGGCAGTCGGCGGCATCGTCGGCAACCGCAGGATATTCGGTGCGCTGGTGACGGGCGTGGATCACATCCGCCACACGCACGATCTGGCGCGCAACGCGTTTTCGCGCGGCCAGCCGAAGCATGGCGCGGAGCTCGCCGAGGACCTCGAGCGCCTGTGCCAGTTGCACGATCCCTCCACCATCGCCGCGGTCATCGTCGAGCCGGTCGCGTGCTCGGCGGGCGTGTACGTGCCGCCGCAGGGCTATCTGCAGAAGCTGAGAGAGATATGCGATCGCCACGGCATCCTGCTCATCTTCGACGAGGTGATCAACGCCTGGGGACGCCTGGGGGAGCCGTTCGCGTCGCAGCATTTCGGCGTCACGCCCGACCTGATCACGACCGCGAAAGGCATCACCAACGGCACGGTGCCGATGGGCGCGGTGTTCATGAAGGAGGATATGTATCAGGCCTTCATGACCGGTCCCGAGAATACGATCGAAATGCCGCACGGCTACACCTACTCGGCTCACCCGGTCGCCTGCGCGGCGGGCCTTGGCACGATGGAGGTGTACGAGGAAGAGGGGCTGCTCACGCGCGTTGGCGAGATCGCGCAGTACTGGGAGGACGCGGCGCACTCGCTGAAGGACTGCCCGAACGTCGTCGACATCCGCAACATCGGCCTGATCGCGGCGGTGGAACTTTCACCGCGCGCGGGGGCGCCGGGCGCACGCGGCTTCGAAGCGCACCTGATGGCGTTCGAAAAAGGCGCCTACATCCGCTCCACCGGCGACATTCTCGCGTTTGCGCCGCCGCTCATCATCCAGAAATCGGAGATCGACGAGCTCTTCGGCGTCGCGCGCGAGGTGCTGAAGGCGATCGCGTAGCGAGGGACGGAAAAAAAGGGGGGGACAGACCACGTTTTCCGGAACGGCGGAAAACGTGGTCTGTCCCCTCTTGGGCGCGGCCAGCTACCGCCCGTCGCGAATCTCCGCGGCGACGCTGTCGATCAGGCGGCGGGCGATCGAGATTCTGCTCGGGAGCCTCGGCAATTGCAGCACGTCGAACCAAGACGCGGCCTCGATCTCCCCCGCCTGCGGACGCAGTTCGCCGCTCACCCAGTCGGCGGCGAAAGCGATCATGAGCGAGTGCGGAAACGGCCAGGGCTGGCTCGCAAAATAACGCGCGTTCGCGACGCGCACGCCGACTTCCTCCTCCACCTCGCGCGCAAGGCACTGCTCGAGCGCCTCTCCCGGCTCGACGAAGCCCGCGAGCGCGCTGTACATGCCGGGCGGAAAGTGCGGGCTTCGCGCGAGCAGCAGTTCGCGGCCGCGGCGCACCAGCGCCATCACGGCAGGGGCGATGCGCGGGTACGCGGCGAGCCCGCAGGCGGTGCAGACGCGCACGTGCTCGCCGGATTTCGCCTCGGTGGGCGCAGCGCAGCGGCCGCAGAATTGGTGCGAGCGGTCCCAGTCGATCAACTGCAGGGCGCGGCCTGCCAGCGCGAAATGCGCGTCGTCGAGCACCGAGAACAGCGTGCGCAGTCCCTCCCATGCGGTTCCCGCGGGCGCGGCGGCGTCTGCGGGCAGCTCCACGGCCCAGCAGTCGGTCTCGGCGAGCTGCCCCAGATAGAGCGTTCGGAGCGGCGAGACTTCCAGGAAGGCGTGACGTTCGCGCGAAGCGAGCCGCGCCCAGCTCGGTCGCACCGGCACTCGCGGGTCGTCCGAAGGCGCGCCGCCGGGCGGACCGAGTTCGACGAGGAGCCTGTCGCCGCGAAACAGGAACCAGTGCGCCGTGCCTTCGGCACCCGCAGCCTGCGCGCCGCCGACGAACCGCGGCGGCGCCATGAACGGCATGTCGTGCATGGGCGAATTCTATTCGGCGCGCCGTCTACTCCAGCGCCTGGGCGATGGCTTTGGCGCCGCGCTCGATGAGGAACGCCTTGAACGCCTGCGCCACCGGCGACAGGCGCTTGCGCTCGCGGTGGATCACGTGCCAGGCGCGCATCACGGGCGTGCCGTCGACGTGCAGCACGAAAAGACGCTTCGCCTGCAGCTCGAGCGCCACCGTGTGCAGCGACAAAAAACTCACGCCCATGCCCGCCATCACCGCCTGCTTGATGGTCTCGTTGGAGCTCATTTCGATGGTCTCGCGCGGGCGAAAGCGCCGCGCGCTGAAGAACCGCTCCATCGCGCTGCGCGTGCCCGAGCCGCGTTCGCGGATCAGGAAGGTCTCGCCGCCAAGGCGCGCCAGGGCCACGCGCTTGCGCCGCGCGAGCGGGTGACCGGGCGCCGCGATGATCGCGATCGGGTGCTTGGCAAAGGCGACCGCCGTGGTGTCCAGCCTGCGCGGCGGCGTGCCCATGATGGCCAGGTCGATGGTGTTTTCGGCCAGGTCGCGCACCACCGCCTCGCGATTGCTCACCGAGAGACGCACCTGCACGTTCGGGTGCCGGCGCCGGAACTCCGCGAGCAGCATCGGCACGTGGTATTTCGCCGTGCTGACCGTGGAGATCGCGAGTTCGCCGCCGCCCCGGCCCTGCAGTTCCGCGATCGCCTCCTCGGCCTCGCGCAGGCGCGCCGCGACCGCCCGCGCGCAGTCGACGATCTCGCGCCCCGCCGGGGTGACGTCGAGGCGCCGGCCCATCTGCTCGACGAGCGGCAGGCCGATCTCCTGCTCGAGCTGGCGCAGTTGCATCGAGACCGCCGGCTGCGTCAGGTGCAGCTCGGCGGCGGCGCGCGAGAACGACCCGAGGCGCGCGACCGCCTCGAACGCGCGCAGCCGCCGCAGACTGGTGTGCCTGAGAGCCATTTGCAAGTAGATCTTATACTTCAAATAAGAAACCGTGAATTGCCCTTATGGATCGCAGGGAGTACAAAGCCTGCAGATCAAGGAGGCCACATGGGCAAACTGGAATCCGTGAAGACACCGAACGAGTCGGCCGCGCGTTACCAGGCGGGCGTACTCAAGTACACGCAGATGGGTTACTGGGAGCCGGATTACCGGCCCAGGGACACCGACGTGCTGGCGCTGTTTCGCATCACGCCGCAGGAGGGCGTGGATCCCGAAGAGGCAGCCGCCGCAGTGGCGGGCGAATCCTCGACCGCGACCTGGACCGTGGTCTGGACCGATCGCCTCACCGCCTGCGAGAGGTACCGCGCCAAGGCCTACAAGGTCGAGCCGGTCCCCGGCACGCCGGGGCAGTTCTTCGCCTACATCGCCTACGACCTCGATCTGTTCGAGGGCGGCTCGATCGCCAACCTGACCGCATCCATCATCGGCAACGTGTTCGGCTTCAAGCCGCTGAAAGCGCTGCGCCTGGAGGACATGCGTTTTCCCGTGGCCTACGTCAAGACTTTCGACGGACCGCCGACGGGGATCGTGGTCGAGCGCGAGCGCCTCGACAAGTTCGGCCGTCCGCTGCTGGGCGCCACCGTCAAGCCCAAGCTCGGGCTCTCGGGCAAGAACTACGGCCGCGTCGTGTACGAGGCCCTGAAGGGCGGTCTGGATTTCACGAAGGATGACGAGAACATCAACTCGCAGCCCTTCATGCACTGGCGCGACCGGTTCCTGAATTGCATGGAGGCGGTGAACCGGGCGCAGGCCGCGAGCGGCGAGGTGAAGGGCCATTACCTCAACGTCACCGCGGCGACCATGGAGGACATGTACGAGCGCGCCGAGTTCGCGAAGGAACTCGGCAGCGCGATCGTCATGATCGACCTGGTGATCGGCTACACCGCGATCCAGTCGATGTCCAAGTGGTCGCGCAGGAACGACATGATCCTGCACCTGCACCGCGCCGGCCACGGCACCTACACGCGGCAGAAGTCGCACGGCATCTCGTTTCGCGTCATCTCGAAGTGGATGCGGCTCGCGGGGGTCGACCACATCCATGCCGGAACCGTCGTCGGCAAGCTCGAGGGCGACCCGAACACGGTGCAGGGCTTCTACAACGTACTGCGCGAGGAGCACAACCCGGTCGATCTGCAGCGGGGCCTGTTTTTCGAGCAGGACTGGGGCGGGCTGCGCAAGGTGATGCCGGTCGCCTCCGGCGGGATCCACGCCGGCCAGATGCACCAGCTGATCCACTACCTGGGCGAGGACGTGGTGCTGCAATTCGGCGGCGGCACCATCGGCCACCCGATGGGCATCGCCGCGGGCGCAACTGCCAACCGCGTGGCGCTGGAGGCGATGGTGCTTGCGCGCAACGAAGGCCGCGACCTCTGGAACGAGGGGCCGCAGATCCTGACGGAGGCGGCGCGCCATTGTGCGCCGCTCAAGGCGGCGCTCGATACCTGGGGTGAGGTCACTTTCGACTACGCCTCGACCGATACGCCCGATTACGTCCCCACGCCGACCGCTTCCTGAGGGAGCCTGCCATGAGACTGACACAAGGGGCATTTTCCTTTCTGCCCGACCTGAACGACGCGCAGATCCGCGCGCAGGTGGAATACTGCCTGGGCAAGGGATGGGCCGTTTCGATCGAGTACACCGACGACCCGCACCCGCGCAACACCTACTGGGAGATGTACGGCATGCCGATGTTCGACCTGAAGGACGCCGCGGGCGTCTTGGCCGAAATCGACGCCTGCCGCAAGACTTTCCCCAATCATTACGTCAAGGTGAACGCCTTCGACTCGACCAAGGGCTGGGAGTCGCTGCGCATCTCCTTCATCGTCAACCGGCCGAAAAAGGAGCCCGGCTTCGGCCTCGCGCGCGTGGAAGGCGAGGGTCGCAAAGTCCGCTACACGACGCGTGCCTATGCGGCCGAGCGACCGGAAGGCGAGCGCTACTGACCCGGCGGGAAAGTGACGCCGAACGATCCCATGTCCGCCCCGGAAAACCTGCCGCTCGACCTGGAGGCGCTGTACCGCGACTCGAACGTGCGCGATGCCCTCGAGGCGCTCGACCGCGAGCTGGTGGGGCTCGTTCCGGTGAAAACGCGCGTGCGCGAAATCGCCGCGCTGCTGCTGGTCGAGAAACTGCGCCGCTCGGTCGGCCTGCAGGCCGATGCGCCGCCGCTGCACATGAGCTTCACCGGCAATCCGGGCACTGGCAAGACGACCGTGGCGATGAAGATGGCCTCCATCCTGCATGGCCTGGGCTATGTGCGTAAGGGGCATCTGGTCGCGGTGACGCGAGACGACCTGGTCGGCCAGTACATCGGTCACACCGCACCGAAGACCAAGGAGGTGCTCAAGCGCGCGATGGGCGGGGTGCTGTTCATCGACGAGGCCTACTACCTCTACCGGCCGGAAAACGAGCGCGACTACGGCCAGGAGGCGATCGAGATCCTGCTGCAGGTGATGGAGAACCAGCGCGACGACCTGGTGGTGATTTTCGCCGGCTACAAGGATCGGATGGAGCGGTTTTTCTCCTCCAACCCGGGCATGGCCTCGCGCGTCGCGCACCACGTCGATTTCCCGGACTACGGCCAGGCGGAGCTGTTCGAGATCGCGACGCTGATGCTCGGACGCATGCAGTACACGTTGAGCGAAGCCGCGGCGCAGGCGCTGCGCGAGTACATTTCGCTGCGCAAGACGCAGCCGCACTTCGCCAATGCGCGCTCGGTGCGCAATGCGCTCGACCGCGCGCGCCTGCGGCAGGCAAACCGCCTGTTCGAGCGGCGCGGCGCGGCGCTCACGCCCGCCGACCTGATGACGCTCGAAGCCGAGGACCTCCGTGCGAGCCGGGTGTTTCGCGGCGGTACCGGGGAAACCGACTGATGCTCGAAGCGCTCATTTTCGATCTCGACGGCACGCTCGCCGACACCGAGGAAACGCACCGCCAGGCGTTCAACGCGGCGTTCATGAAGTTCGAACTGGGTTGGGACTGGGATCCGCGGCGCTACGCGCAGCTGCTCCGGATTTCCGGTGGCAAGGAACGTCTTGCGCATTACGTCGAGACGCTCGGCCTCGCGCCGAATGAGCGCGCGCGCATCCTCGAGCTGGTGCCGGCGCTGCATCGCACCAAGACGCGCATCTACACCGAGTTGCTGGAGCAGGGCCGGCGGCCGTTCCGGCCCGGAGTCGCGAAGCTGCTGCAGGCCGCAAGCGACGCCGGGCTGAAGCTCGCCATCGCTTCGACCACGACTTCGGCCAACATCGATGCGCTGTTGCGCGCCAATCCGGGGCAGGCACTGCATCCGGCGTTCAGCGTCATCGCCTGCGGCGATCAGGTGCGCGCCAAGAAACCCGCACCCGACATCTACAACCTCGCGCTGGCGAGTCTGCGCCTGTCGGCCCCGCAGTGCATCGCGTTCGAAGATTCGGTAAACGGCCTGCGATCGGCCAGGGCAGCGGGCCTTGTCACGGTGGTGACGCCGTCGCGCTGGAATGCGGACGAGGACTTCAGCGACGCCGACCGCGTGCTGGGATCGCTCGAGGACATCGACCTTCCGGCGCTCGGGCGCCTCCTGGGAGAAGCGCGTGCCGAGACGTGAAACCACCATTACCGAGTACATCATCGGTGAGCAGCGCAAGTTTCCCGGCGCGACCGGGGGCTTCACCGCGCTCCTGAACGACATCCGGCTTGCCTGCAAACGCATCGCCTACCTCGTCGGCAAGGGTGCGCTCGCCGGAGTTCACGGCCCGGCCGGCTCGCGAAACAGCCGGGGCGAAGAGCAACACAAGCTCGACGTGCTCGCGAACGACATCTTCCTCGCCACGAATGAATGGGGAGGCCATCTCGCAGGGATGGCCTCCGAGGAACTCGAGGCCCCCTACGCGATACCGGCGGAATATCCGCGCGGCCGGTACCTGCTCGCCTTCGACCCGCTCGACGGCTCCTCCAACATCGACGTCAATGTCTCTGTCGGATCGATATTTTCGGTGCTTGCCTGCCCGGAGGGCGTCGCGGGCGAGAGCGAGCTTGCATTCCTTCAGCCGGGCTCCCGCCAGGTCTGTGCCGGTTACGCCATCTACGGCCCCACGACCATGCTGGTGCTGACTTTCGGGCGTGGCGTACACGGTTTCACGCTCGATCGGGAGATCGGCGAGTTCATCCACACGCACCCCGACCTGCGGGTGCCCGAGGAGGCGAGCGAATTCGCGATCAACACCTCGAACGCGCGCTTCTGGGAGCCCGCCGTGAAGCGCTACGTCGATGAATGCCTAGCGGGACGCAGCGGGCCGCGCGACAAGGACTTCAACATGCGCTGGGTCGCCTCGCTCGTCGCCGAAACCCATCGCATCCTGATGCGGGGCGGCGTGTTCCTGTATCCGCGCGACGAGCGCGAGCAGGGGCGCGCCGGGCGGCTTCGGCTGCTCTACGAGGCGAACCCCATCGCGATGGTGATCGAGCAGGCCGGCGGCAGGGCGAGCACCGGCTACGGCCCGGTGCTCGCAGTCGAACCGAAGAGCCTGCACCAGAGAACCGGGTTCGTGTTCGGCGCGCGGCGCGAGGTCGAGCGCATCGAGGCCTATCACCGGGACCACAACGAGCGCCCGTACGACGCGCCGCTGTTCGCCGCGCGCGGGCTGTTCCGCGCCGCCGACGGCGCCTGAATCCCGAGGGAGCGCAACCCATGTCCGCGAAACACCCGATCATCGCCATCACCGGGTCCTCCGGCGCCGGCACCACTTCGGTCATGCGCGTTTTCGACCAGATCTTCGGGCGCGAGCGCGTCAAGGCCGCCTACGTCGAAGGTGACGCGTTTCACCGCTACGACCGCACCGAGATGAAGCAGAAAATGGCCGAGGAACTGGCGCGCGGCAATCAGCACTTCAGCCACTTCGGCCCCGATAACAACCTGTTCGGGGAACTCGAGGCGCTGTTTCGCGACTACGGCGCCGGTGGCAGCGGCCGGACGCGCAAGTACCTGCACAGCGACGAGGAGGCGGCGCCGTATCAGCGGCCGCCCGGCACCTTCACCGACTGGGAGTCGCTGCCCGCCAATACCGACTTGCTGTTCTACGAGGGACTGCACGGCGCGGTGGTCACCGATCGGGTGAACGTCGCGCAGCACGTCGATCTGCTCATCGGCGTGGTGCCGGTGATCAACCTGGAGTGGATCCAGAAGCTGCACCGGGACAAGGCCGCGCGCGGCTATTCCACCGAGGCGGTGACCGACACGATCCTGCGGCGCATGCCGGACTACATTCAATACATCATTCCGCAGTTCGCGCAGACGCACATCAACTTCCAGCGCGTGCCGATCGTGGACACCTCGAACCCGTTCATCGCGCGCCACATCCCGAGCGCCGACGAGAGCTTCCTCGTGATCCGCTTCGCCAATCCACGCGGCATCGACTTCCCCTACCTGCTGACGATGCTGCACGACTCGTTCATGTCGAGGCCGAACACCATCGTCTGTCCCGGCGGCAAGATGGACCTGGCGATGCAGCTCATCTTCACCCCGCTGATCTGGCGGCTGATGGAAAGAAGGAAGCAAGCGATGGAGAAGCGGTAGATCATGTTTTCGCGCGGATGGCGAACGCTGCAGACGTCATTCGGTTTACCCACATCTGCCGACTTGGTTCGGGTGCGCGAGCGCACCCGAACCAAGTCGGCAGACCGGGGAAGGTCAGAATCGAGCCGACGCGTCAGTTTGCGTTGGTGTAAATCAAGGGAGCGCAGATGGCGTTCATATCACTGAGGCAACTGCTGGATCACGCCGCCGAGCACGGCTACGGCGTGCCGGCGTTCAACGTCAACAATCTGGAGCAGATCCAGGCGATCATGCAGGCCGCCGAGGCAAGCGCGAGCCCGGTGATCCTCCAGGCTTCCGCAGGTGCGCGCAAGTATGCCGGCGAGCCGTTCCTGCGCAGGCTGGTCGAGGCGGCGGTCGAGTCTTACCCGGAAATTCCGGTGGTGCTGCATCAGGATCACGGCGCGAGCCCCGCCGTGTGCCAGGGCTCGATCCGCTCGGGATTCACCAGCGTCATGATGGACGGCTCGCTGCGCGAGGACATGAAGACGCCCGCGTCCTACGAGTACAACGTCGCGGTGACGCGCAAGGTGGTGGAGATGGCACACGCGGTCGGCGTCTCGGTCGAGGGCGAGCTCGGGTGTCTGGGGTCGCTCGAGACGGGCGAGGCGGGCGAGGAGGACGGCGTCGGCGCCGCGGGCAAGCTCTCGCGGGATCAGTTGCTCACGGATCCGGAGCAGGCCGCCGACTTCGTCGCCAGGACCGGCGTCGACGCGCTTGCGGTCGCGATCGGAACTTCGCACGGCGCTTACAAGTTCCGGAAAAAGCCCACGGGCGAGGTGCTTTCGATCGAGCGCATCGAAGAGATCCACCGGCGCCTGCCGGACACCCACCTCGTGATGCACGGCTCCTCCTCGGTGCCGCAGGAGTGGCTCGCGGTGATCCGCGAGCACGGCGGTGCGATCCAGGAGACCTACGGCGTTCCGGTCGAGGCGATCGTCGAGGGCATCCGCCACGGCGTGCGCAAGGTCAACATCGATACGGACATCCGGCTCGCGATGACGGGCGCGATGCGCCGCGCGATGGCGAGGGATCCGGGCGAATTCGATCCGCGCAAGTTCCTGAAGGACGCCATGGCCGCTGCGCGCGACCTGTGCAAGTCGCGCTTCGAGGCGTTCGGCTGTTCGGGACAGGCACCGCGCATCAAGCCGCTGCCGCTCGAAAGAATCGCGGCGCGCTACGCCTGATCGCCGATCCGCGCCGGTCGCGCGGGCCCTTTATAATTGCAACCAACGACGGCTCGCGACGAGCGCGCCGCACTCCCCGAGATGAACGCCAACTCCGCAAAAGCTTCCGAAGCCGACCTCGCCAATGCGCTGCGCGCGCTTGCCATGGACGCGGTGCAGGCCGCCAATTCCGGCCACCCGGGCATGCCGATGGGAATGGCGGAAGTTGCGCTTGCGCTCTGGGGCAAGCACCTGCGCCACAATCCGGCCAATCCTTCCTGGGCAAACCGTGACCGCTTCGTGCTCTCCAACGGCCACGGCTCGATGCTGCAGTATGCGTTGCTGCACCTGACTGGCTACGACCTGCCGATGGCGGAGTTGAAGCGCTTCCGGCAGCTGCACTCGAAGACCCCCGGGCACCCGGAGCTCGGCTGCGCGCCGGGCATCGAGACGACCACGGGTCCGCTCGGGCAGGGGATCGCCAACGCGGTGGGCATGGCGATCGCCGAGAGACTCCTCGCCGCCGAATTCAACCGCCCCGGTTTCGAATTCGTCGACCATGATACCTACGTCTTCATGGGCGACGGCTGCATGATGGAAGGCGTCTCGCACGAGGCCTGCGCGCTCGCGGGAACCCTCGGTCTGGGAAAACTGATCGCGATCTACGACGACAACGGGATTTCGATCGACTCCGAGAAGGGCAGCATCCGGCAGTGGTACACCGACGACGTGAAGAAACGCTTCGAGGGCTACGGCTGGCAGGTGATCGCGAATGTCGACGGCCACGACGTCGCTTCCGTGAACCGCGCGATTCGCAAGGCGCGACGCGAGCGTTCGCGCCCGAGCCTGATCTGCGCGAAAACCGTGATCGCCAGAGGCGCGCCGAACAAGGCGAACACCGGCGCGGCGCACGGCGCGCCGCTCGGCGAAGCGGAAATCGCGGCGACGCGCGCGGCGATCGGCTGGACGCATCCGCCGTTCGAAGTGCCGGCGGAGGTGTATGCCGGATGGAGCGCGAAGCGCCGCGGTGCCTCGGTCGAGCGCAAGTGGCGCAAGCTATTCGCGGGCTACGAGCGCGAACACGGTGCGCTCGCCGCGGAGTTCCGGCGCCGAATGGCGGGTGAATTGCCAGTGGATTTTCGCGCCAGAGTCGAGGCGCTCTTCGGAGAAACGAAGCAGAAGGCGGAAACCGTGGCGACGCGGCGCGCTTCGCAGCTCGCGCTCGAAGCCCTGCTGCCCGCGCTTCCCGAACTCGTCGGCGGCTCTGCGGATCTCACCGGATCGAACCTGACGATGGTCAAGGCGTCCCGCGTCGTGGGCCGCGAGGGCGGCGGCAACTATCTCTTCTACGGCGTGCGCGAATTCGGCATGTGCGCGGTGATGAACGGCCTCGCGCTGCACGGCGGAGTCATTCCGTACGGCGGCACGTTCCTCGTGTTTTCGGACTACGCGCGGAACGCCATCCGCATGGCGGCACTGATGCGCCAGCGCGTCATCTACGTTTTCACGCACGATTCGATCGGCTTGGGCGAGGACGGCCCGACGCACCAGCCCGTCGAGCACGCCGCAAGCCTGAGGCTGATCCCCAACCTGGACGTGTGGCGGCCCTGCGATGCCCTCGAGACCGCAGCCGCGTGGGCGGCGGCGCTCGAGCGGCGCGACGGTCCCACGGCACTGCTGCTGTCGCGGCAGAACCTGCCCTACTGCCGACGGGAGTCCGTGGAAGCGGTCGGCCGTGGCGGTTACGTGCTCGCCGACGCCACGGATGCGAAGGCCGTGCTCATTGCCACCGGATCGGAAGTGCAACTCGCGCTTGCCGCGCAGAAGAGCCTCGCGGGGGCCGGGATTGCGGTACGCGTCGTGTCGATGCCATCGACGAACGTCTTCGACCGCCAGGAGCTGGCGTATCGCACCGCAGTGCTCCCGCCGGGCCTGCCGCGCGTTGCGATCGAGGCGGGCGTCACCGATTCGTGGCGGAAATACGTCGGCGCGGCGGATGACGCGCGCGGCGCCGTGGTGGGCCTGGATCGGTTCGGCGAGTCGGCGCCGGCAGGTGAACTCTTCCGGCATTTCGGATTCACAACGGAACACATCGTCAAAGTGGCAAGGAGCGTAATCCCATGAGCATCAAAATTGCGATCAACGGCTTCGGGCGCATCGGCAGGAACATCCTGCGCGCGCATCACGAGTCGGGCGGGAAGCACGGCCTGCAGTTCGTCGCACTGAACGATCTCGGCGACGCGAAGACCAACGCGCATCTGCTGAAGTACGACACGACGCACGGCCGCTTCGGCGGTACGGTGGAAGTGGCCGCCGACGCCCTGGTCGTGAACGGCGAACGCATCCAGGTCCTCGCCGAGCGCGACCCGGCGAAGCTGCCGTGGAAGTCGCTCGGCGTCGACGTGGTGTTCGAATGCACGGGGCTGTTCACGAGCAAAGCCAAAGCCGGTGCGCACGTCACGGCCGGCGCGAAGAAGGTGATCATCTCGGCGCCGGGCGACAAGGACGTCGACCGCACCATCGTGTACGGGGTGAATCACCAGAGCCTCAAGGCGAGCGACACCGTGATTTCGAACGCCTCGTGCACCACCAACTGCCTCGCGCCGCTCGTCAAGGCGCTCGACGATCGCATCGGCGTGGCGAGCGGGCTGATGACCACGATCCACGCCTACACCAACGACCAGGTGCTCACCGACGTCTATCACAAGGACCTGCGGCGGGCACGCTCGGCCTCGCAGAACATGATTCCGACCAAGACCGGCGCCGCCGCCGCGGTGGGGCTGGTGCTGCCGCACCTGAACGGCAAGCTCGACGGTTTCGCGATCCGCGTGCCGACGATCAACGTCTCGATCGTGGACCTGACCTTCCTGGCGAAGAAAGCGACCACGGCCGAGGCCGTGAACCAGGCAGTGCTCGAAGCGTCAAGAGGCGATCTGAAGGGCGTGCTCGAGTACAACACGGATCCGCTCGTGTCCTCCGACTTCAACCACAACCCGGCGAGTTCCGTGTTCGATTCCACCCTCACCAAGGTCGCCGAAGGCACGCTCGTGAAAGTCACCGCTTGGTACGACAACGAATGGGGCTTTTCCAACCGCATGCTCGATGCCGCGGTTGCGATGATGAACGCGCGCTAGCGGGCGCCGGAGATGGCCTTCAAGCGCATGGCGGACCTCGACCTGCGCGGCAAGCGCGTGTTCATCCGCGCCGATCTCAACGTGCCGCAGGACGGCTCGGGACGCATCACCGACGACACGCGGATCCGCGCCTCGGTGCCCGGGATCCGGCTGGCGCTCGAAAAAGGCGCCGCGGTCATGGTGACCTCGCACCTCGGGCGGCCGAAGGAAGGGGTATTGAAACCCGAAGATTCGCTCGCCCCGGTGGCTGCGCGCCTCGGCGAACTCCTCGGCCGCGAGGTTCGCCTGGTGGCGAACTGGGTCGACGGCGTCGCAGTTGCCCCGGGCGAGGTGGCGCTGCTGGAGAACTGCCGCACCAACAAGGGCGAAAAGGCCGACGACGAGGCGCTCGCGAAGAAAATCGCGGCGTTGTGCGACGTGTACGTGAACGACGCCTTCGGCACCGCGCACCGCGCCGAGGCGACGACGCACGGCGCGGCACGCTTTGCCAGGGTCGCCTGCGCGGGGCCGCTGATGGCCGCCGAACTGGATGCGCTCGGGCATGCGCTTGCCAATCCCAGGCGTCCGCTGGTCGCGATCGTCGCGGGCTCGAAAGTCTCCACCAAGCTCACGATCCTCGCAGCGCTTGCAAAGAAGGTCGACCAATTGATCGTCGGAGGCGGCATCGCCAACACGTTCATGCTCGCTGCGGGCCTGCCGATCGGAAAATCGCTCGCCGAGCCCGGCCTGGTAGATGAGGCGAAGGCGATCATGGCGGCGACCAAGGTGCCGCTGCCGGTGGACGTCGTGGTGGCGAAGGAACTGGCGGCTTCGGCGAACGCGACCGTGAAGACGGCCAGGGACGTGGCCGACGACGACATGATCCTCGACGTGGGCCCCAAGACCGCGCAGGCGCTCGCCGCGGCGCTCGGCATCGCCGGCACGATCGTGTGGAACGGCCCGGTTGGAGTGTTCGAGATCGAACAGTTTGCAAAGGGCACCGAAACCCTCGCGCGCGCGATCGCGAACTCCAAGGCCTACTCGATCGCGGGAGGCGGCGATACCGTCGCGGCGATCAACCGGTATGGCATTGCCGGCCGGATCGGCTACATCTCGACCGCGGGCGGCGCGTTTCTCGAATTTCTCGAAGGCAGGACGCTGCCCGCAGTGGCCGCGCTCGAGGCCAGGGCGTAAAGTTCGGCTGGCGCACCGGCGCCGGTCGATGCACGCCGCGCGAGCGCTGCGCGGGAGCGCGACGCGCGCCTCGCATTTCGCAACCCACACTGAGGAGGACAGAATGGCCACCGAACTTTACTGGGGCAGCGGCAGTCCGTTTTCATGGCGCGTCATGCTCGCGCTCGAATGGAAGCGGATTCCCTACACCTCGAACATGATCAGTTTCTCGAAAGGCGAGCATAGGGCGCCGGACTTCCTGAAGCTCAATCCGCGCGGCAAGGTGCCGGTGCTGAAAGACGGCGACCTCGTGCTCTACGAGTCGCTCGCGATCATGCACTACCTCGATCGCAAGCAGCCGGATCCGGCGCTGTTCGGGCAGACGCCGGCCGAGTCCGCCGGCGTTCACCGGGAAATCTCCGAGTGCGTCTACTATTTCGAGCAACCGGCGTTCGAGATGATCGCGCCGATCTTCTTCGGCGGCGTGGACGAAAAGGCGCCCGCAATGAAAGCTGCCGCCGAGTCCCTGCACAAGGAACTCGCGCGCGTCGAAAAAGTGCTGGCCGAGTCGAACTGGCTGCTGGGCGACAAGCCCACGGGCGCGGACCTCTGGTGGTATCCGGAGACCAAGCTGGTGGAGCGCGCGGGCGGCAACGAAGCGGCGAAACCGCTGAACCTCGATCTCGGCTCGATCGCAAAGCGCTATCCCGGCATCGGGCGCTGGCAGAAACGGGTCGAAGCGTTGCCTGGATACGCACGCACCTACCCGCCGCACTGGAAGCAGGCGGCGTAGGCGCCTCACACGCAGGCGCCGATCGCGGCTCGGCGGGAAAGTCGGTTCGCACCCGGATGCTACACTTTCCCCGAGAGGATCATCCCCATGGCAGGTATGGAAAAGAACACGCCGAGTCCTACCGGGATCACGCTGCACCAGAAGTCGCGCGTTCTCGAGATCGCGTTCTCCGACGGCAAGACGTTTCGGCTGCCGTTCGAGTTCCTGCGCGTGTACTCGCCGTCGGCGGAAGTGCGCGGGCACGGCCCCGGACAGGAAGTGCTTCAGGTCGGCAAGCGAAACGTCGAAGTCCACCAGGTGGAGCCGGTCGGGACCTACGCCATCCAGATCGATTTCTCCGACGGCCACAACACCGGAATCTATTCCTGGGACCTGCTGTACGAGTACGGCGTGCGCCGGGAAGAGCTGTGGCAGCAGTACCTGATGCGCATGGAGCAGGCGGGTGCAAGCCGTGATGGCGGCATGATGGTTGCCGCGCCCAAGGCGAAGTAGCGCACTTCATCGGATGCAACGAAGCACGAAAATCGTCGCCACGCTCGGTCCTGCGTCGAGCGACCCCGTGGTCCTCGAGCGCATGGTGCGAGCGGGAGTCGACGTGGTGCGGCTCAATTTCTCCCACGGCAGCGCGGCGGATCATCTTGCGCGGGCCGACCTGATCAAGGAGATTTCGAGGCGCACCGGCCGCACGGTCGCCATCATGAGCGACCTGCAGGGACCCAAAATCCGCATCGGCAGGTTTCGCGACGACCAGGAGACGCTCGTGAAGGGACAGCCGTTCGTCCTCGATGCGGCGTGCGAACTGGGCGACGAAACGCGCGTCGGCCTGGACTACAAGGAGCTGCCGCGCGACGTTTCGGCGGGCGCGGTCCTGCTGCTCGACGACGGCCGGATCGTGCTCGACGTCACCGAGGTGCGCGGCTCCGAGGTCCGAACCGTGGTGCGCCACGGCGGCGTGCTCTCCAACAACAAGGGTATCAACCGGCAGGGCGGCGGGTTGACCGCCGCCGCGCTTACCCCCAAGGACATGGAAGACATCCGCACCGCGGCGCGGCTGCAGACCGATTACCTCGCGGTGTCGTTTCCGAAAACCGGCGCCGACATGGTCCGGGCGCGCGAGCTGTTGCACGCGGCAGGCGGGCGGGCGATGCTGATCGCCAAGATCGAGCGCGCCGAGGCGGTGGGGAACGACGCGCTCAAGGACATCATGGGCGCCTGCGACGGCATCATGGTGGCGCGCGGCGACCTCGCGGTCGAAGTCGGCGACGCCTCGGTGCCGGCGCTGCAGAAGAAGATGATCCGGCTCGCGCGCGAAGCGAACAAGCTCACCATCACCGCGACGCAGATGATGGAGTCGATGATCTCGAGCCCGATCCCGACCCGCGCTGAAGTCTCCGACGTCGCCAACGCGGTGCTCGACGGCACCGACGCGGTGATGCTCTCGGCCGAGACCGCGAGCGGCCGCTACCCGGTCGAAGTGATCGAGGCGATGGATCGCATCTGCATCGAGGCCGAGCAGACGCAGCCGCTGACGCTGGAACAGGAATTCCTCAATCGCGTGTTCGCCCGGGTCGATCAATCGATCGCGATGGCGGCGCTGTTCACGGCTTTCCATCTCAAGGCGAAGGCGATCGCGACGCTCACCGAGTCGGGCTCGACCGCGCTGTGGATGAGCCGGCTGAACTGCGGCGTGCCGATCTACGCGCTGACCTCGCAGACCTCGACGCGCTACCACTGCGCGCTGTTCCGGGACGTCTACCCGCTGACGGTGAGGTACGTCGGGCACGACCGCGAGGAGCTGCTGCAGGAAGCCGAGAGCGTTCTGGTGTCGAACGGCGTGGTGCGGGCGGGCGATCTCATCGTGCTCACGATCGGCGAGCCGATCGGCAAGGCCGGGGGCACCAACACCATGAAAATCGTGAGAGTCGGGGAGCATCGCCGCGGCTGAGCGCGCCGCGGGCGAAAGCGCAACGCGTGGTGCGCCTCCGCGCCGATTAGTCCGGCGCGACGCCGAACTGGAACACGACCGAGCGCGACTGCCCCGGTGCGTAGGGTTGCGCGATCACCGGGCAGCGCGGATTGCGGTAGCCTTCATTGGTGAGCGTGAGATCCCTCGCCAGGTCCTTCCACACGCCGCACCAGATCGGGCGGAACTGCCAGCGGACGTAGCCGCAATTCGACGCCGCTTCGACGAGGTCGCCCGCGTCCGGCACTTCGGAGACGAACACGGGCTCGCCGTCGATGGTCTGCGGACTCACGCCGAACGAGGTCTCGCAGTCCGCCATTTCGCGCGCCGCCGCGCCTGCGCGCGCGCAGGCGCGCGCCTCGATGCGCCGGAGCTCCCAGGCGCCGAGTTCCCAGGCGGTCTCGAGTATTTCCTCCTCGATGTCCTCGAAGCGGTCCCAACGCGGATTCACCTGCAGCGCCGAGCTGGGCACGAACTGGTAGGCGGACTTGCCTGCGTCCGGGGCAAGCGGGGTCTCGACGAACGCGTGCCAGTGCAGGCTCAGCACCGCCGGGGTATTCGGAAACGGCGTCGCCGCGAGCGTGACGCCGGTGACCGGCAGCCGGTTGGCGACGAGCTGGTCTTCGATGACATCGAGCAGGGTTCGCATCGGGCAGCGCGCTCCGCGCATTGAAGATGCGCGCTAATTACCACGGCGCGGCCCGAGCCGGTTGTTAGCACACTCGTGTCGCGAGTGACACCAGCCGTCGCGCAGCTCGAACTGCGGGAGACAACAGCGACCTAACGGTGGCCTTCGTACAGGTCGCGCCCCTTGACGAGCGCGCGCATCTTGCCGTCGGCAATGTTGCGCTTCAGCATCCAGAAGCCGCAGTCCGGGTGAACGTACCGGATACGCCCGCGGCCCAGCAGTTTGGCGGCGCGCTCGATGGCGCGCGCGATCTGCTCGGGCGACTCGATCTCGGTGCGTTTGATGTCCACCACGCCCAGGCCGAAGCCGATGTCGCGCCTGAGACCCCGGAACACCGCCAGTTCCTCCGGCGGACGGTGCGCGCACTCCATCACGATGTGATCGACTTCGAGCGCGTTCAGGTAGTCGATCAGTTTGGTCCAGGCGCCCTTCTGGATGGACTGGCCGCCGTAGTTGCCGAAGCACAGGTGCACCGCCGCCTTGGCCTTCCGGGGGACCGCCTTCAGCACGCGATTGATCGACGCGGCGGCCCATTTCCATTCGTCCGGATGTCCCGGCAGGTTGGCCTCGTCGAGTTGCACCACGTCGGCGTTCAGGTGCCGCACCTGATCTGCGAGCACGGCAGCGATGCCGTGCGCCAGCTTGGCCGGGCTGCCGTAATGGCGATCGTGCAGCGTCTTGGCGAGCATGTGCGGGCCGGTGAGGGTGAACTTGAACGGCCGCGTCGCCAGCGCCTTCGCCCTCGCGCAGGGAATCGGCAGGTTGAGCGCGCCCGCCCCGACGCGATCGACCACCACCCCGGGCGGACGCGTGCGAAAGCGCATCCCCGAAGCCTTGGCGTAATCCAGCCACTCCGAGAACCCGATCTCGCCGCGAATCCCGGACATCGGCCGCGTGAAGTACTCGATCATGCCGTTGGTTTCCGGGTGGTTCAGGTCGAATCGATACAGTTCGCCGTCGCAGACGACGTCGATGCCCGCCTGCTCCTGCGTGGCGATCACGACGCGCGTGGCGTCGACGAGCGCCTGTTCGGACGGCGCTGCGGCGAGCCACTCGGGCACCGGATACGAGCCGACCACGGTGGTCAGGATGCGCGGGGATTTCATGGTGCGAGATTATAATTCACCGGATGGTTAACACCGTCCTGCCCGAGCGTTTCGCCGACGTCGAAGCGCTCGAGGAATTCATGACTGCGCCATCATCCGCGCTGGCGGCGGACCTTGTGCGGGCGCCCGGAGACATTCTCGTGCTCGGCGTCGGCGGCAAGATGGGGCCGACGCTCGCGCGCATGGCGAAGCGCGCCGCGCCCGAGCGGCGCGTGATCGGCGTGGCGCGGTTTTCCGAGCCGGGCCTGCGCGCGCGGCTGGAAACCGCGGGCGTCGAGTGCATCGCCTGCGACCTGCTCGACCGCGCCGCACTCGAACGGCTGCCACGGGCGCCGAACGTGGTGTTCATGGCGGGATTCAAGTTCGGCGCGGCCGGAAACGCGGCGATGACCTGGGCGATGAACGCCGGCGTGCCCTTCACAGTCGCGGATGCGTTTCGGGATTCGCGCATCGTCGCGTTTTCGACCGCCTGCGTTTACCCGTACGTTCCCGTGGACTCGGGCGGTGCGCCCGAGGATGCGCCGATGACGCCACCGGCGGGCGACTACGCCAACTCCTGCGTCGGGCGGGAGCGCGCCTTCGAATACGGCTCGCAGCGCTGGGGCACGGCGGGGCGCCTCGTGCGCCTGGAGTACGCGATCGACATGCGCTACGGCGTGCTCCACGACGTCGCCTCGAAGGTGTTCGCGGGCGCGGTCGTCGACGTGACGATGGGGCACGTGAACGTCATCTGGCAGGGCGATGCGAACGAGCACTGCCTGCGGCTGCTCGCGCATTGCACGACGCCCGCCTCGCCGCTCAACCTGAGCGGGCCGGAAACCGTGAGCATCCGCTGGCTGGCCGGGGAGTTCGGGCGCCGCTTCGGGCGCGCCGTGTCCCTCACGGGCAACGAATCGCCCACGGCCTGGCTCGTGAACAGCACCGCCGCCCGGCGCTTGCTGGGCGCGCCGCGCGTGCCGCTCGAGCGCATGATCGACTGGACCGCGGACTGGGTGGCGCGCGGCCTGCCGGCGCTGGGCAAGCCGACGCACTTCGAAGCGCGCGATGGCAAGTACTGACGGGGCGCGCGAACACGCGCTCGGTCCGGAACATCTCGCCGACTGCGCCGCGCTGTCAGCGTCGGCGAACTGGAACCAGAATGAGGCGGACTGGGCGCTGATGCTCTCGTTCGGTCGCGGCTACGGATTGACGCTCGGCGACGGGACGCTCGCGGCGAGCACGCTCACGCTGCCGTATGGAAGCGAGTTCGCGTGGGTCAGCATGGTCCTGGTGCTGCCGGAACATCGGCGCCACGGTTTTGCCACCCGCCTGTTACGGCAGGCACTGGATGACCTGGAGCAGGCCGGGCGACTGCCTGTGCTCGATGCGACACCCGCCGGCCGGGAGGTGTATCGGCTGGAGGGATTCCACGACACCTGGGGATTCCGCCGCGCGGCGCTGCGTGAACCTTGGCGCGAGAGCGCCGATTCGGCCAAGGGTCTGCGCGTGCGCGCACTGCAGGACTCCGACTGGCCGCGGATCGCTGCGCTCGATCTATCGGCGTTCGGCGCGGATCGCCTGCCGCTGCTTCGCGCGTTGGCGAGCCGGCTTCCGGCGGCTGCGCTCGTTGCGGAGCGTGGAGCCGAGCTATCGGGTTATCTGCTCGGGCGCGACGGCCGCGAAGCAAATCAGTTAGGCCCGCTCGCGGTGCGCGATGCGGCGAGCGCACGGGCGCTCCTCGCCATGGCGCTCGAACGCGTCGCGCCACCGATCTATCTCGATCTCGTCGATCGCGAGGAAGGCCTTTTCGCATGGCTGGAGCGCGGCGGATTCGCCTTCCAGCGTCCATTCACGCGCATGGTGCGGGGCGCCCGCGGGGCGCCAGGGGACAACTTGCTCGTGGTCTGTCCGGCCGGTCCGGAACTCGGTTAGTGCCCGGCCGGGACCGACTGCGCCGGCCGGCGAACGCAGTCGGTCGGTTGCACCTGCCGCCCAAAACTGAGATCCAGGGTGTAGGCTAACTGCCGACAAAGGTTGAGGTCGCTCTGCGCTTGTAGATACGCAAAGGAGAATGGCGATGGCAAAAGGTCAGCTAAGAAGCAACCGCGAAAAGAAGAAGCCCAAACAAACGAAGAAGCCCGTCACGCCGAGTTCGTCTCTTCGTCCGTCTCCTCCAAAGGCGAGATAGCCTGAGTCTGAAGGGTGGGCGCGGCCTGGTGTTTGCGGCCGCGCGGTAGAAATGGCCGGTAGCGGACGCTCTGTATCTTCGAGTGCCTGGAACTCCGTGGGCGGTGGAACCTGCTAGCCCCAGACCTCTTTCGCCGTCTCCAGCACCAGGCGGATCTTCGCCCACTGCGCCTCGTGCGGGATCACGTTGCCGTGCACCGTGCTGGAGAACCCGCACTGCGGCGACAGGCACAGCTGCTCCATCGGCGCGAATTTCGCGGCCTCGTCGATGCGGTGCTTCAGGTCGTCCTTCTTTTCCAGTTGCCCGAGCTTCGTCGTGACCAGTCCGAGGACGACGGTCTTGCCCTTGGGCAGGAACCGCAGCGGCCGGAAGTCGCCGCTCCTCGCGTCGTCGTACTCGAGAAAATAGGCATCGACGTTCATCTCCTTGAGAAGCGCCTCCGCCACCGGCTCGTAGCCGCCCTGCGCCGCCCAGGTGCTCTTGAAGTTGCCGCGGCAGAGATGAATTGCGAGCGTCATCCCGGCGGGCTTCTGCGCCACCACGCGGTTGATGAACTTGGCGTAGCGGTGCGGCAACTCGTCCGGGTCGTCGCCGCGGTTGCGCGCCGCTTCGCGCATCTTGTCGTCGCAGAGATACGCAAGGTTCGTGTCGTCCATCTGCACGTAGCGGGCGCCCGCCGCGGCAAGCGAGCGCAACTCGTCCCCGTAGGCCTTCGCCACGTCCTCGTAGAACGCGGGCTCGAGTTCCGGATAGTGCTCCTTGCTGATTCCGGCGCGGCCGCCACGGAAATGCAGCATCGTCGGCGAAGGAATCGTGACCTTCGCGGTGCGCGCGGTCTGGCTCTTGAGGTACTGGAAGTCGGCGAGCTGGATGTCCTTCGCGTGGCGCACCTTGCCGATCACGCGCATGACCGGTGGCGCAAGTTCCTCCGTTCCGTCGGGTTTCCTGACCGTCATCGGAATGTCGGTTTGCACGCCGCCGAGTTGTTCGAGGAAGTCGATGTGGAAGTAGGTGCGCCGGAACTCGCCGTCGGTGATGCTTTGCAGTCCGGCGGCTTCCTGCGCCTTCACCACCTCGGTGATGGCGCGGTCCTCGACCGCGCGCAACTGCTCCCGGGTGATCTGGCCTTTGGCGGCCTGCTCGCGGGCATCGAGCAGCTCGCGCGGACGGAGGAAACTGCCGACGTGGTCGGCGCGGAAGGGGGGTGTCGTGCGTGTCGTCATGCGCGGATGTTACTCCTGCTGATGGAGCGGGCGCGGTGTCGATAACCTATCGTGCGCCGGCCGTCCTGCACCGCGCCAGTGCCGGGCTGCCAGCGCATTCACCGCAATTGATACGTCCGCTTGCGACCCTCAACCATCGTTTGCGTCAGGTGGTCCTGGCGCCTTACTCCGGTCCACGACAGGCAGTGTGGTTGATGGTGAACTGAGCCAGGCTTCGGCGGCTTTGGGGTCGTTGAAGACGCGGATGGAGGTAACAGTGCCTGTGGATGCGGCGACGAAGTTCCCGCCCTTTTCGCGCTCCGGGTCTGAATAGATCAGAGCAATCCGCTGGTCGGGGAAGAACACCTTGATGACCTCGCTTACCTTCACAAGCTCGATCATGCTGCGCGGGAATGCCCCTTTCCTGAAGTCGCACAGAATGCCGTAGTCGGCGTGGAATTCGGCGTGCATGCGTACCTCACGCATCACTTCAAGTGCAGAATGCATGTTCTCGGGCCCGTCTTGCACCACCCGGATCAGCTTGCGCTTCGGGTCGAAAGTGAATCTGTACGTCACGTCAGCGGCCGGTGCGTAGCCTACGCGAAACGCCCTGGTGCGGGCGGATACAGGTTTTAACGACCGTCAGACCGGAAACTGAAACTCTTTTTCCCTGAATAGCCGCAGGCAGGCGTCCACGGCTTCTGCGTCGTAGCGGATGCCGCGGTACTGCTCGATCTCGGCGAGCGACGCCTCTATCCCCCGACCTGGACGGTACGGGCGGTGCGAGGACATCGCCTCCACGGTGTCGGCCACTGCCAGGATCCGCGCCTCTAGAACGATTTCATCGCCCTTCAGCCCCTGCGGGTAGCCCGTGCCGTCGAGCCGCTCGTGGTGCTGCTGTGCGACTTCCGCCACCGGCCAGGGAAAGCGCACGTCTTTCAGGATCTCGTAGCCCTGCTGCGCGTGCTCCTTGATCAGGCTGAATTCGACCGCCGAGATCTTTCCGGGCTTCGAGAGGATTTCGGCGGGCACGGTGATCTTGCCGATGTCGTGCAGGTTCCCCGCCACGCGCAGGCCCTCGATCTGGGAGGCGGTAAGACCCATCTCCTCGCCCATCGCGGCGGTCAGTTCGGCCACCCGCCGCTCATGCCCCGCGGTGTAGGGGTCGCGCATCTCGCCCATCGTCGAGGCGACGCGCACCGTGGCCATCATTGCGGCTTCGATCTCCTCGACGTAGCGTTTAGCTCCTTCCTCGGCACGCTTGCGCGCGGTGATGTCCTGGATCACCCCGATGATCGCGGGGCGGCCGCGGTAGGTCGCAACCGTGCCATGCGCGCCGATGTCCGCCGTTGTGCCGTCCTTACGCAGTCCAGTGAAGGTGAACGCCGCGCTCTTCACTTCCCTGGAAATTAGTCTCCCGATGCTTTCGGCGAGCGCAGTGCGGTCTTGTTCCGAGACGAATTCCATCAATTCATGGCCGAGCACTTCCTCGGCGCCACCATATCCGAAAATCTCGACCGCCCGTGGGTTGACGTAGGTGAGCAATCCCTCCTGAGCAATGACGATTCCAGAGACCGACTGCTCGACCAGGCCCCGGAATTGTTCCTCGCTCTGACGCAACGCCGTCTCCGCCTTGACGCTTGCGCTGATATCTCGCGTCACCCCGCGGTAGCCGCGGAATGTGCCATCCGCGTCGAAAACGGGATCGCCACTGATCCTGAGAACTCGGTGCGAACCGTCTTTAGCGCGGAAACGTACCGTTGAATTGTGGTAGGGCCTGCGTTCGGCACGAATACGTTCTATTTCCTCGGACGGCGGATCAAGCCGCTCGATCGCCGACCAAGTGGGAGAGTGTTGCCCGATCACCTCCCGCGGCTCGTACCCGGTGATCCTTGTCACACCCTCGGAAACTGACGTGAAGCGGAGTTGCTCGTCCATTTCCCAGAAGTAGTCCGACGACAGTGCGGTCAGCGCCCGAAAGCGTGCCTCACTTTCGTGCAAGGAGTGCTCGGCGTGCTTTCGGCGCCGTTCGTAATCGAAGTTGTCCAGCGCGAACGCGATATCTACTGCCAATTCTTCGAGGAGCGATCGGAATTCTGTGTCGAAAAAATTGGGTTCGGATGCGGTAATCCCGAGAATTCCGATGGGCCTCCCATCGCGGCGGACCGGGAGTGTCGCGATTGAACGTATCCCCAGTCGATGCGGAAGCTCCCGCCACGGGTCGTTGGGAACGCTTACTGCAAAATCGTTATCAATGGTAATCCGATCTTCCAGATAGGACTGCACGATCACTGAGCGCGACTCGGGGCGTGCTGGATCGACGCTCATCGCTAGCGTTTCAACGATTGGGCGCATGCTTTCCGAAAACGCGACCGGCTGTAAAGTGTTGGTGTCCGGGTCGACTAGCCTTACGACGGCTCCGAACATTCCGCCGTGCGCTACCGCGATTCGGCAGATCTGATCGAATAGCGCTTGGTCACTGCGGGCGCGAACGATGGCCTGATTCACGTTTGTGAGCATGGCGTAGAGCCGCGACAGGTGGCGAATCCTGTGCTCTGCCGCTTTGCGGTCGCTAATGTCTCGTACGGTGACGTGGGCTGCCGGTTTGCCCTCGAGCTGGAACGGTGCCGCGACAACTTCCACGTCGATAGCCGTGCCATCAAAGCGACGGTATACCTGGTGAATGAGTGGTTGCGCCACACCGGCGTAGAGGCCATCGATCCGCTTATTTACCTTCTCGACATACTCTGACGGAAGCATGAACGTAGGCACACGACCAACAATCTGCGCGGGATCTTTGGCGCGCATGAGGTCGAGCATTGCCCGGTTGACAAACACAATGAGACCCCCGCTGTGAATCAAGGCCGCGTCCGGGGACGATTCCACGAATCTACGGTAGCGTTCCTCGCCCAGCTTCAGTGCGTCATCGGTCTCCCGCTTGGCGCGTTCGCGAGCGAAGTTATCGAGCGCAAAGGACGCTTCCGTCGCGGCTTCCTCGAGCAACTCCACAATCTCGTCGTCGAATGCGTGGGGGGTGTGTGAAGCCACGTGGATGACGCCGATGGGCTGACTGGCGCGCGCGATCGGTAGCGTGGCGGTTGATTCAATACCGAGGGAGCGACCGAGTTCACTCAAGTGCTTGGTCAGCGGATCGCTCTGGAAATCCTGAACGACTACCGCCCGGCGCTCTCGAAACGCGACACCCGTAGGCCCTTGTCCTTCGAGACAGTCGGCGCGTACGCTTCTCGGTGATTGGACGAATTCCGCAGCGCTTGCACCGGCCGCGGCGGCCCAACGCACGTCACCTGAGTTCGGGTCGGCGATTCCTACTCCAGCAAAAGCAAATCCACCATGCTCCGCAAGAATCGTGCAAACGCGCTGGAATAGCGCCTGCTCGTCGTCCGCGTGGATGATGGCGCTATTGATCTCGCTCAACGCTTTCTTCGTGCGGCTCGCGCGCTCAATCCGAGCTTCGGCTTCCTTGCGTTCCGTGATGTCGCGAATGATTGCCTGGTAATAGCGGCCGTCCTCGACCTGGATAAGCCTGCCGCTGACCTCGACGGGAATCGTCGTCCCGTTCTTGTGGAGCAGCCGCGTCTCGAAGATCACTCCGCCCGGGGAACCCGCAGCGGCCCAGTCCGCGCGGTGCCGGTCCTGCAGGTCCGGTGCGCGGAGCCGCTTGCCATCTGCCCAGAGCAGTTCGTCCCTCGAATACCCCAGCAACGTGCTTACCCGCTCGTTCACCTCGCGGATTCGAAACTCGCTATCCATCAAAACGATGGCGTCGTTCGCGTACTTCGCCAGATAGTCGAAGTGGTACACCAGTGCGTCACGCTCGAGCCGTTCCAGTTTCAGGCGCTGGCCGTGCTCACGCTCCCGGTGCGCCCACCGCATCGCGATGAAGCCCCCGCCACCGCCCAGCAGGAGAAGCAGGATCGCCGCGACGACGAACGTGGCTTTGAGCGCACGGGCTTCGACGATCGATGCGTCCATCTTCGCGAGCAGGACCCAGTCGCTGCCTTCGATCGCCCGCGATGCCGCGAGCACGCGAATGCCGCGGTGATCCATGGCATCGATCCTTTCGTCTGCTCGCTGAATCGCCTGCACCGAGGCTACGCTTTCGTCTTTGGCCGAGACGCGCGCCGGGAAACCCTCGCCTTCATGGGTCTCCTCGGACAAGTGGAGGATCTCGTCGCGGTCGCGGCGCACGAGGTGAATTTGCGACGCCGAGAGGGATAGCGGCATCTGTTTGATCAGCGGCAAAAAAAAAGCGCGCGCATTGATGCGCAGCACCACGACACCGGTGGGCGGCGTATCGGGCGCCTTGTGTAAGGGCACCGCTACGTCCAGAAGCGGTGTGCGCTCGGTCGTGGACTCGTCGCGGTAGAGAGACGAGACGATGATCTCGTTCCGCTCGATCACCCGGCGTGCCAACGGTGCAGGCACGCTTTCATTGCTCGCGACGTTGCCCATGGTGAATGCGACATTGCCTTCGGGATCCAGACCGAACGCCGAGCGGTACCCGTACACGGAGGAAGAAGCTGAGAGGAAACGGTACAGAGGGCTTTGGTGCAAAACCTGACCCAGAACAATCATTTCCTCGAGGTCGATGCCAAAGCGCTGGACACTGCTCAACAATTTCGCGTCGTTGCGCCGCTCCCAAAGCCAGGCCTCGACCTGGGCCACCTTCATCTCGACGACCGCGGTCAGTTCCTGAAACGCGGCATCGCGGTCTTCCGAGAGTTGATGGCGATAAAAGGCGTAGCCCAATGCAGCGGCAACTATTGCGACGAGTGCAAACCCCGCAAGGAAAGTTCTTGCCGGAGAGAACGCGGAAGATGGCGCGCCAGAGTCCTGGGATTGATTCGTCATCTGGGTCGCTTAGCCCAACCACGCCGCCGGCCCGGGCTGGCGCCGCATCCGACAATACCTGACTATAGGCATAAGCCTCTCTAAAGCAGCTCGGATGGACGACGCTTGATCTACATCAACAAAATTATTGCTCCTTTTCGGACGAGGCAAATCCGAGATTGATTTCAGTCATCGATACCGCAGGCGGATCACCAATTGCGCATTACTGCACAAGTCAATTCACAACCCGAAGCTATAAACGCTGCGGTTTCTTGGCTGGGTCGCCCAAAAAGATTTGGAAGACCGCGAATCGTTAGGAGAAAAATCATGGTTACTGCAACAATGGACATGAGGGCGCGCATGGTCGAATGGCGCCACCGGAAAGTGCAACGCGAGCAACCGGGCGCAGAAACGCAGACCGCCGCCGCCCATCGGAAGCGCGAAGCCTGGGAGATCTGGAAGAAGCGCGCGAGCTACGAGGATCTGACGCTACGGGAGATTGTGGACGGTCCAAAGACGCGGGTCTGGACGGCAGAGCAAGAAGCGCGCGAGCGGCAACTGTTCGAGGAATTCTGGGCCGAAGAGATGGCGTAGCACGTTCGCCTTGGCCTGCACGTCGCGGCCGGTGTTCGGACTTAGCGAGCAGATGCCGCAGCTTCTGATTTGGTGCGCCGACCGGATGAACGTATGAAGGCGAAACGGGTCTTTCATCCCCATGGGGTCCTCGCTGACGCGCAGTCGGGCCGGTCGGGAGGTCCGCCGCTACGTCGCGTGGGCATCGCGCGCGATGCCACGCCTCGGTACCTGAAGGAGCGACTGGCGCGAGGCATCAGGGTGTTGGAGGTCTTGGGTGATCCGTGCAACTACATAAAGCGAATGCTGCGGCGGTGGGGCGTTATAGAAACCATTAACCGGACGGCATCTCACTCCCGAGCCGCCGAAAGCTTCCGGAAGCTATGCGTGACAGGACTCAAGCACCTGAGCGCCGAGTCAGTGGTTCTCGATCGCCCACATCTGTTTCGTCCGGCAATTGTCAAACTGGCGCGGTCGCGCCTGGGTCGATAGCGGCCGAACCGGGGTGCCTGGAGCCGTTGTTCGAACGCCGATCGTGGTCGCAATCCGTCGTTTGACGGCCGCGTGGCAGTCGAAACGAATCATTGATTTCGACCCGTTCACGGCAACTGCCGATTGAGTAGGATGGGCGCTGGATCAACCGGAGACATTCGCCATGTCCTACGATTTCATCGTCATCGGCGCCGGCCACAACGGGCTCGCCTGCGCCGCCTACCTCGCGAAGGCGGGCGCCAAGGTTCTGGTGCTCGAGCGCAGCGACCGCGTCGGCGGCGGCTGCCATACCGCGGAAGCGACGCTGCCCGGTTTCAGGCACAACATCTGCTCGGTGGTTCACACGCACATCCCGTTGAGCCCGGTCTACCGCGACCTGGAGCTCGAACGTCACGGCGTCCGCTACGTCTATCCCGACTACCTGCGCGGCACCATCTTTCCCGATCACCGGAGCATCGTGATGCATCGGGACCCGGAGCGGATGGCTGCCGAGCTTGCCCGGTATTCCGCAAGAGATGCCAGGACCTTCAGCCAGCTTTACGCGGACTACAGCGAGTTCATCGACTCGACCTATCTCTCGCTCATGTACTCGCCGCCGCTGCCGCCTTCGCTCCAGACCGCGGAACTGGAGAAATCCGAGGAGGGGCGCACGCTCCTGCAATGGCAGGCGAGCACGCCGGTGCAGCTGTTGAACGAACTGTTCGAGTGCGAGGAGGTGAAGGTTCATTTCCTATCGCGGCTGACGGTGCTGGGATTCGCACCGGATCAGTTCGGTCAGGGCTGGATCTGCCTGTTCCGCATCCTGAAGGCCGAGGCGCCGATCTGCGTGGGGGGTTCGCAGCAACTGGCCGTTGGACTGCAGCGCGCCGTCGAGTCGCATGGTGGCGTCGTGCGGACCGAAAGCGAGGTGAAGCGAATCCTTCTGCGAGGCAAGCGCGCGGCGGGAGTCGAGCTCAAGGACGGCACGCGGATCGACGCCGGCAAGGCGGTGGTCACCAATCTCGAGCCAAAAAAGAGCTTCCTCCGGCTGGTCGGCGAAGACGTCTTGCCATCAGCGTTCGTCACCCGGGTGAAGAATTATCATTCGCGCGGGCGCTCGCTCTTCGTCCTGCACCTTGCGCTTTCGGAGCCGCCCGCCTATCGGGCCGCGGCGCAGAACGCGCCGGTGAACCTCGCGTTCAGCCAGGAACTGTTCGGCGGCCGCATGGCGGACCAGGTGCGCGCGTACCAGGACATCGCGATCGGACGGCCGCCGCGCGAGGAGATGCTTCAGATCACGCTGCCGACGCTGTTCGATCCTTCGCAGGCACCCGCAGGCAAGCACACCGCGGTCATCTGGCAGTACGCGCCGTACCGCGCTGAACCCGGGGGTTGGCCGAAGATCCGGGAGGAATACGCCGCGCACCTTCTCGATCTCTGGCGGTCCTACGCGCCGAACATCACGAAAGACAAGATCCTCGCCATGACGATCCAGGACCCGACCGACACCGAGCGGCACAACGACAACATGGTGAACGGTGTAGACGTGGTGGGCGACATGACACCCGACCAGATGGGGTATTTCAGGCCCTTCGCCGGTTGGTCGAGCTACCGCTCGCCGGTGGAGGGACTGTATATGGCGGGCGGTTACTGCCACCCTGGCGGCGGCGTGCATGCCGGTGCCGGGTACAACGCCGCCGGCGCGATCGCGGACGATTTCAAGCTGCAGAAGTGGTGGGACTGATGCCTCAGCGCGAGGCGAAGTTCGAGGTCAAGGCGCCGCCCGGTGAGGTGTGGAAATTCATCCGCAACTTCGAGTCGCTTTGCACCTGCATTCCGGGCGTCGAGCGAATCAAGCTCGTCGACGACCGGACCGCCGAACTTACGGTGAAGGAGAAGGTCGGCGTGGTGCCGCTCATCCTGACGCTGACGGCGCGAATCGATTCGGAGGACCCGCCGCAGCGCTTGCACGCCACGGCGAAGGCCGAACATCTGACGATGGAAATCGATCTCGCCTTGCGCAGCGTGCCTGCCGGGACCGAGCTGCTCGGCCTCCTCAAGGTGAAGGGCGAGGGGCAGCTCAAACAGATCGTCAACAGCCTGTTCGAGCGCAGGGCGACCGAGCGGACAGCGCAGTTCGCGGAATGTCTCGGGAAACGCTTCGCCGGGGGGGTCGCGGCCGGCGAAGCGGCGCAGCTGCCGGGAGCAGCACCGGGGCTTGTGGCGCGGCTCCGGCGTTGGCTCGCCGGGCTCTGGGCGCGCCTTACTTCGTCATCCTGATCGAGCGGTCGAGGAATTCGTTGGTGTACGTGGTCTTGACGTCGAACGGCTTGTCGAGCCCGATGTAGTCGCGCACCAGTTCGTAATCCGCCTTCATGCGGCCGTCGTCGTGGATGCCGAGCGCCACGTCGCGGGAGAACTTGTCGCTCATCAGGACTTCCACCAGCATCCAGTTCTGCAGTTCGTTGTCGAACTTGAGCGCGCCGTTGGCTTCGATCAATGCTTCGACGCAGGGCTTCGGGTCCTTGACGCAGGCGGCGAAGGCGCGCTGCGTCACTTTGACGAACTTCTCGATCAGTGGCTTGTTCTTCGCGAGGAACGCGGCGTTCACGATGACCGAATTGCCGTAAGGATTGAGCCCCACCTCGCGCCAGGCGACGAACCCCATGTCATCGCCCAGTTCCCGCTGGAAGATGTGGTGGATGTTGTAGAACGAGGTGGTGACGTCGATCGCCTTGGACTTGAGCGCCGAGAGCTTGGCGTTCGCGTCCACGTTGACCCAGGTCACCGATTTCGGATCGACGCCGTTCGCCTTGGCGAGCGCGGGCCACATCGGGCGCGCGCCGTCGGCCGCCGGATTGCCGATCTTCTTGCCGGGGAAATCCTTGATGCCCTTGATTCCGGAACTCTTCAGCCAGTACAGGCCCTGCGGCGAGTTCGCGTAGACGTTGTACACCGCGACCGAGTCCGCGCCCTTGGCGCGCCCAAGCAGCACGTTGCCCATGTCGGCGAGCCCGATCGGGTTCGCACCCGCGCCGACCTTCTGCACCGCGAGCGCCGACCCCTTGCCCGGTTCGAGGGCGAGATCGATGCCTTCCTTCGCGTACCAGCCTTCCTTCTTCGCGTAGTAGTACGGAGCGTGATCGCCCCCGGGCACCCAGTTGAGAATGAAGTCGAGTTTCTGCTGGGCGGCAGCCGGCACGGCGGCGGCAGCGAGCAGTGCGGCAATGGCGAGGCGGCGCATGCGAGTCTCCTTGAAGTGGACTTGACGATGGTAGCGACGCGCGCCGGACAGTGTCAATGTTGCTAGACTTCGCTTTAACTAAACGGTTACTTCGCGCCGCATGCCGCTTCACTGGTCGCAGCTCCCCAAGGAAACGCTCGCGCTGCTGCGCCGGGGGGCGGTCATCCCGGCGCACCCGCTCGCGCTCGACGCCAGGCGGCGTTTCGATCCCCGCAGGCAGCGGGCGCTGACGCGCTACTACCTCGACGCAGGCGCCGGGGGGCTGGCCGTAGGCGTGCACGCGACGCAGTTCGCCATCCGCGACCGGGGGCTCTACGAACCCGTGCTGCAGCTTGCGGCGGATTCCGCGCGCGACTGGATGAAAGGCGGGGTTTCGCGCCCGCTCGTCATGATTGCCGGTCTCGCGGGCAGGACGGCGCAGGGGAAGAAGGAAGCCGAAGTCGCGCTCGCGCACGGCTACCACGCGGGACTGCTGTCGCTCGGGGCGATGCGCGGCGCCTCCGTGGACGAACTCATCGCGCACTGCACGGCGCTCGCACGCGTTCTGCCGCTCGTCGGCTTCTATCTGCAGCCGGCGGTCGGCGGGGTGGTGCTGCCGGCGGAATTCTGGCGGCGCTTCGCCGCGATCGAGAACGTGGTCGCGATCAAGGTCGCGCCGTTCAATCGCTACCGTACGCTCGACGTCGCGCGCGGCGTGGTGCTCGCTCGCGCCGAGGAACGCGTGGCCCTGTATACGGGCAACGACGATCACATCGTGCTCGACCTGGTCGCGCCGATCGCCGTCAAGCGGGGCGACGAAGAGGTGCAGGTGCGCTTCAAGGGCGGGCTGCTCGGGCACTGGAGCGTGTGGACGCGGCAGGCGGTCAAGCTCCACGAGCGCATCCAGGCCGCGGTCGCCGCGGGCTGGATCGACGCGGAACTGCTGGCGCTCGATGCGCGCGTCACCGACTGCAACAGCGCCTTCTTCGACGTGGCGCACGAGTTCGCCGGCTGCATCCCGGGCTGCCACGAAGTGCTGCGGCGCCAGGGGCTGCTCGAGGGAATCTGGTGCCTCGATCCGGCCGAAACCCTGTCGCCGGGACAGACCGAGGAGATCGACCGCGTCTGCGCCGAGCACGCCGACCTGTCGGACGACGATTTCGTGCGAGCCAATCTCGCGCGCTGGATGGAGTGACCATGGAACGTACGGAATCCCTGCAGCGGTTCACCCTCGCGGTGCTGTCGCACGTCGCGCTCATCGTCGCCTGGTACCTGTTCGTCCGGCTGGGCAACGTGCCCCGGTTCGTCATGCCTTCGCCCGGCGACACGCTGGACGCGCTGCTGTCGCCGAATTACGCCTGGTGGACCAACATCGCCGTGACCGCGACCGAGATTTTCGGCGGCTATTTCCTCGCGCTCGCCGCCGGCGTGGTGCTCGCGCTCGCATTCACCTGGTCGAAGACGCTGGAAGCGTTCTTCATGCCGCTGCTGGTGTCGCTCAACATGATCCCGAAAGTGGCGCTCGGCCCGCTGATCATCGTGTGGTTCAAGTACGGGGTGTTTCCGAACACGCTGATGGCGTTCTCCATCTGCGTGTTTCCGATCCTGCTCACCACCGCGCGGGGATTGCGCGAGATCGAGCCGGAGCTGCTCGACCTGGTGCGCGCGCTCCAGGGCTCGCGCTGGCAGGTGTTCACCAAGATCCAGCTGCCCGGCGCGCTGCCGTACATCTTCTCGGGAATGAAGGTCGCAGCGATCCTCGCGGTCGCCGGCGCGATCGTCGGCGAATTCCTCGGCTCGGACAAGGGGCTGGGGTACCTCATGCTGCAGGTGCAGGTGACGCTCGACACGCCGGCGATGTTCATGGCGGTACTGCTGATCACGCTGCTCGGCATGCTGCTCTACGGCATGGTGCTCGCGCTCGAGCGCTGGCTGGTGGTCAAGGACGCAAGGATCGACACGTGAGCGAGGCGTTCATCCACCTCTCCGGGGTGCGTAAGGTCTACCGCAGCGGCAAGACCGAGCATCTCGCGATTTCGGATGCCACGTTCGACGTGTTCCCGGGGGAACTGGTCTCGCTCGTCGGGCCCTCGGGCTGCGGCAAGTCGACGCTGCTCAAGATTCTCGCCGGGCTGCATCCGCACGACGGCGGCGAGGTGCGCATCGGCAACGCGGCGCATCCGTTCAATCCGGCGCGCGACGTCGGCATGGTGTTCCAGGCGCCGCTGCTGCTGAAGTGGCGCCGAATACTCGAGAACGTGCTTCTGCCGGTGGAAATCCTGGGACTGCCCGCGGCCGAATCGCGCGAGCGGGCGCGAGACCTGCTCGCGCTCGTGGGGCTGACCGGGAGCGAGGACAAGTATCCGTACGAGCTTTCCGGCGGCATGCAGCAGCGCGCGGCGATCGCGCGTGCGCTGGTGCACGACCCGAAGCTCGTTCTCATGGACGAGCCTTTCGGGGCGCTGGATGCGCTGACGCGGGAGAAGATGAACCTGGAGCTGCTTCGCATCTGGAAGGAAGCCGGCAAGACGATCGTGTTCGTCACGCATGGAATTTCGGAGGCGGTGTTTCTCGGCACGCGCGTCGTGGTGCTCACCGCAGGACCGGCGCGCATGGCGGACAATTTTCCGATCGACCTGCCAACCCCGCGCACGCTCGATCTCAAGACGCACGCGCGCTTCGGCGAGTACACACGCCGCGTCTACAAGCTGCTCGGCATGGAATGAGCGCGCCCGGCAAATCGACGTGAACGCGGCGCGCGCATCGGCAGGCAAAGGCCGGCGCGACCCCGTGCGCAACCGGCAGCGGATTCTCAAATCCGCAACGGACGAGTTCGCACGCCACGGATTGGGCGGAGCACGCGTCGACCGCATCGCGGCGCAGGCCGGCGCCAACAAACGCATGCTGTATTACTACTTCGGCAACAAGGACGCTCTGTTCCTTGCGGTCCTCGAAGGCGGGTACGCGAGCATCCGCAGCGCCGAGCAGCGGCTTCGCCTCGTCGACCTGGAACCCGAGGATGCAATCCGGAAACTGGTGACCTTCACGTGGAACTATTACCTCGCGCACCCCGAATTCCTGTCGCTGCTCAATAGCGAAAATCTGCACCAGGCGAGGCACCTGAAGCATTCGCGGCAGATCGCCGCGATGCACTCGCCGCTCGTGGCGACGATCCGCGGAATTCTGCGGCGCGGCCTCCGGAGCGGCGTGTTCCGCGACGGCGTGGATCCGGTGCAGCTCTACATCTCGGTCGCGGCGCTCGGCTACTTCTATCTCGGCAACCGCTACACGCTATCCACGATTTTCGCGCGCGACCTGCTTTCGGCGCGCAGCCGGCGGCAGCGGCTGCGCCACATGACCGACCTCGTCCTCGGTTACCTGCGAAAATAGCCGGATGCGAATCAGCCTGTGCAACGAGGTGATCGCGCCGATGCCGTTTCCGAAGCAGTGCGAGTACGCGGCAAAGCTCGGCTACGACGGACTGGAGATCGCGCCCTACACGCTCTCGGATGAGCCGCACCGCCTGGGCAGCGCCCAGATCGCGGCGGCGCGCGGGGCGGCCGAGGACGCGGGGGTTGCGATCACTGGGCTGCACTGGCTGCTGTTGCGGCCCACCGGCCTTTCGATTTCGACGCGGGACGATGCGGTGCGGCGGCGCACCGTGGACATCATGCTCGCGCTCGTCGACCACTGTGCGGAACTCGGCGGACGCTACCTCGTGCACGGCTCGCCGCACCAGCGCAGGGTCGAGCCGGGCGAATCCAAGGCCGATGCGCTGGCACGCGCGCGCGATTGTTTTGCGGCGGTGGCCGAGCGCGCCGAAAAGGCGGGAGTGCTCTACTGCATCGAGCCGCTCGCCGCGGACCAGACGCCGCTCATCAACACCCTGCAGGAGGCCGCGGCGCTTGTGGAGTCGATCGACAGCCGCGCGGTGCGTGCGATGCTCGATTGCAGCGCAGCCGGCCGCATGGAAACCGCGCCGCTTGCGGCGCTCGTCGACCGGTGGCTCCCCTCGGGAGTGATCGCACACGTGCAGCTGAACGACCGCAACCGGCGCGGCCCCGGCCAGGGCGAGCAGCGATTCGCGCCGCTCTTCGCCGCGCTCACGCGGCACGGCTACGCGGGGGATATCGCAGTCGAGCCCTTCGACTACGTCCCGGACGGTCCTGGCGCCGCGGCGCGCGCGATCGGCTACATTCGCGGCATTCTCGAGGCATTGCAGCGCAACTAGGGTCCGGAAGCGCCGTGCGCATCCTACTGGTGGAAGACGATCCGATGCTCTCCGCGGCGGTCGCAAGGGCGCTGCGCCAGTCGGCGCATGTGGTCGAAACCGTCGCGAGCGGCGACGACGCCGACCAGTGCCTCGCGTCCAACGAGTACGACCTCGTGCTGCTCGACGTGGGACTGCCGGTGCTCGACGGCTTCGAGGTGCTGCGGCGGCTGCGCCAGCGACGCAATGCCGTGCCGGTGCTGATCCTCACCGTGCGCGACGTACCGGAGGACCTCGTCAAGGGGCTGGACCTGGGTGCCGACGACTACCTGACCAAGCCTTTCAATCTGTCCGAACTCGAAGCGCGCGTGCGCGCGCTGATCCGGCGCTCGCACGCGAGCGCCGCCTCCGAGCTGGTGCACGGACCGCTGCGGCTGGATATGGCGGGACGGCGCCTTTATTGCAATGGGCAGCCGATGGAACTCTCGGCGCGAGAGCTCGCGGTGGTCGAGCTGCTCCTGCTGAGATCCGGGCGGGTGGTCACCAAGCAGCAGATCAGCGAGCAGCTCTACGGCTGGGAGGACAGCTCGAGCAGCAACGCGGTGGAGGTATTCGTCTACCGCCTGCGCAAGAAGCTCGAACCGGCCGGCATCGACGTGCGCACGATTCGCGGCATGGGCTACCTGCTCGAGCGGCCGAATGCCGGCTGAACGGCCGCTGCTGCGGCGGCAGCTGCTGATCTGGCTGTTCACGCCGCTGTTCCTGCTGCTTTCGGCCGACGCCTACGTCGGTTATTGGGTGGCGCTGCGGTTCTCCCGCGGCGCCCACGACCGCACGCTGCTCGAGGTGGCCAGGGAATTTTCCTTCTATCTGCGCGGCGCCGACGGCGCAATCACGCTCGAGCTGCCCGAAGAGGCGCGCCGTCTGCTGTTCACCGATCCGGAGGACAGGCTGCATTACCAGGCCGTGGCGGCGGACGGGCGCATGGTCGCCGGGGAGGCGATTGCCGAGGCGCCGCGGCGTGGGTCGCGTGCGGAAACTTTCTACGACGGCGAGGTGCATGGCGCGCCCGTGCGCATCGTCGAGTTGCGCATCACCCCGGACGCCGCAGCGCACCGGCCGGAGGCGGTCGTGCGCGTCGCCGAGACGCTGCACCGGCGAAACGGGCTTGCGCGCGAAATCCTGACCAGCGTGATCGTTCCGCAGATCCTGCTGATCCTCATTGCGGGCGCAGTCGTCTGGTTCGGCGTGGTTCACGGCCTGCGCCCGCTCGAGCGGCTGCGACGCGCCGTGGCCGCGCGCTCGCACCGCGACCGCAGCCCGGTCACGGCGGAAAGCGTTCCCGGCGAAGTCAGCCCGCTGCTCGACGCGATCAACGAGCTGCTCGCGAGACTGGATCGCGTGCTCACGCTGCAGAGCCGCTTCATCGCCGATGCCGCGCACCAGCTCAAGACCCCGATCGCCGCGCTGCACGCACAGTACCAAGTCGCGCTGCGCGAGCCCGACGCGGAGCGCATGCGCGAGGCGCTGCGCCAGCTCGAACCGGGCCTCGAGCGCATGTCGCGACTCGTGTCGCAGCTGCTGACCCTCGCGCGCAACGATCCGATGGTCGCGCCGGCGCTGCGTCTGGAGCCGGTCGATCTGAACGCGCTCGGGCTCGAGGTCGCGACGGCCTGGGTGCCGCAGGCGCTGAAGCGCGAGATCGATCTCGGCTTCGAGGAGGCACGGGCCCCGGCGGTCGTCCTTGGCGACGAGGCGCGGCTGCACGACATGCTCGACAACCTGGTGGACAACGCCGTGCGTTACAGCCGCAAGGGCGGCCGCGTCACAGTGCGCATTCGCGCGGAGCCCCAACCCGCCGTCGAGGTGAGCGACGACGGACCCGGAATTCCGCCAGCGGAGCGCGAGCGCATTTTCGAGCGCTTTCACCGCTTGCTCGGCACGGCGCAGGACGGCAGCGGCCTCGGCCTGGCCATCGCGCAGGAGATCGCGTTGCTCCATGGCGCGGAAATCCGCCTCTCGGACGACGCCGACGGCGTCGGCAGCACGTTCACGGTCGCTTTTTCCAGGACCGCGTAAGGTTGCGTTCAGGTTCGCGTCATTCGCGCGTCAGGCGCGCGACGGCTGCCGTTCATTCCCTGTCCGTACCATGCCTCCGTCAAGGAGGCATCCATGGAAACTCTCGACAGTTCGATGTTCTGGGTCGCGTTGGGCCAGATCGTCATGATCAACATCGTGCTGAGCGGCGACAACGCGGTCGTGATTGCGCTCGCGAGCCGCTCGCTCCCCGCCAAGCAGCAAAGGCAGGCGATTTTCTTCGGCAGCTTCGGCGCGATCGTGCTGAGGGTGATCCTCACCTTCTTCGCGGTGCTGCTGCTCGACCTGCCGTGGCTGAAGCTGGTCGGCGCGGTGCTTCTGGTCTGGATCGGCATCCAGATGCTGATCCCCGACGACGAGGAGGCCTCGATCGACAGCCACGCCCAGCTGTGGTCGGCGATCAAGACGATCATCGTCGCCGACTTCATCATGAGTCTGGACAACGTGCTGGGGGTCGCGGCGGCCGCGAAGGGCAGCCTGCTGCTCCTGGTGATCGGTCTCGGACTCAGCATTCCGTTGATCGTGTACGGCAGCACGCTGATCCTGAAACTGATGAACCGCTTTCCGGCCATCGTGACCGTCGGGGGCGGCGTGCTCGGCTGGGTCGCCGGAGAAATGGCGATTGCGGATCCGATCGTCGGACCGTTCGTCGAAGCCGATGCGCACTGGCTCCACGCCGCGGCGCCGCTGCTGGGCGCGGCGATGGTGGTTGCGGTCGGAACCACGCTGGCGAGGGCGAGGGCGGCTCAGCTGCCGCAGCCGGCGGTCGGACCAGCGCACACGGAGCGCACTCCGCCACCCGAAATATCCGCCGAAGAGCAGGCGCCGCCTGGATATCGCTGGGTGCGTCGCAGCTGGCGCACCCTGCCCGACGGCACGCGCGATTACGCCGTCTGCCACGGGGAGGAGGAATTCAGGTTCCTTCGCCCGCTCAGTTCGAGGCAGCGCACGCCGCGCCATTAGAGTCCGCGATTGCGTCGGCTCGCCGCAGCCCGCATCATGGGCGGGTGAGTCTGCTCGGTTTCCGACGCGCGATCGGCGCGCGAATGGCCTGGGGCGCCGTTGCGCTGCTCGCGGGGGCGACGGCACAGGCGTTCGACCTGCAGGGACACCGCGGCGCGCGCGGGCTCGCGCCGGAGAACACGCTGCCGGGCTTCGAGCGCGCGCTCGAACTGGGCGTCACCACGCTCGAACTGGACATCGCCATCACGAGCGACGGCGTGCTCGTGATCCACCACGACCCGACGCTCAATCCCGACACGACGCGCGACGCGGCCGGCCAGTGGCTGGCTGCGCGCGGTCCCGCAATTCATTCGCTCACCTGGCAGGAGTTGCGCCGCTACGACGTGGGGCGACTCAACCCCTCGCGCGACTATGCGCGCCGCTATCCCGAGCAGCAGCCGGTCGATGGCACGCGCATTCCACGGCTCTCGGAGCTCTTCGACCTGGTCAAGCGCAGGGGCGACGACCGCGTTCGATTCGCGATCGAAACCAAGGTCACGCCCGACCGGCCCGAAGAAACCCCGGCGCCAGACGCGTTTGCGAAGGCGGTGGTCGCGGAGATCCGCAAGGCCGACCTCGGGCGGCGCTCGCAGATCCTTTCATTCGACTGGCGCACGCTGCAGGTGGTGCAGGAAATCGCCCCCGAAATTCCGACCGTCTACCTCACAGCGCAGCAGCGCTGGCTCGACAACGTCGGCGCGGACCGGCCCGAGGGTTCGCGCTGGACCGCAGGGTTCCAGTTCCGCGACCACGGTTCGATCCCGAAGATGATCAAAGCCGCGGGCGGCGCGTACTGGTCGGCCTACTTCGGCGATCTCGACGCGCAGAAAGTGAAGCAAGCACAATCGCTCGGCCTCAAGGTGCTCGTCTGGACGGTCAACGATCCGGTGCAGATGGCGCGAATGGTCGCGATGGGCGTCGACGGGCTGATCACCGACCGGCCCGATCTCGCGCGCGCCGTGCTGCAGCAGCACGGCATCCGCTGGTGAGCGCCGGGGCTTACTGCAGCCGGTAGGGTTCGAGCTGCAGGTCTTCGAGCTCGGCGCCGCGCATCACGATGGCGCCCTGGCGGCGGTTGTTTCCCGTATCCGAGAACTCGAAGGTGTAGGTGCGCGCGATCCGGACCCGACCTTCCGCGTCGCGCGCCAGGCGCAGGCGCGCAATCGAGACCGTATCGTCGAGCAGCTGCAGGCTGTAGCGCTCGCACGCGGCGCGGCCCGCGCGCACGGCTCGTTCGCGCGCGCGCAGGCTGTCGGCCCACAGCAGCGTGAGCGCGATGATCGCGAGTAGCGCGATGGTTTCTCCCATGCGGTGCGCTGTTCTTGACGCGCTGAAGGACGACCAAGGAAAATGTAACGAGCCGGTTAAATCATGGGACGCGCCGTGGGCGGCGTCAAGTTCGCAATCGCTGCGATCGTCCGGCGCCCGGTTTCGCCAACCCGGCCAGGGGATCTGAAGATGAACCAAAGACGCATCGGCATCATCATGCATGGCGTCACCGGACGCATGGGGACGAACCAGCATCTCGTTCGCTCGATCGTGGAGATTCGCAGGCAGGGCGGCGTCGCGCTGAAGGACGGCACGCGTCTCATGCCGGACCCGATCCTCGTGGGCCGCGACGCGGGCAAGCTCGAGCGCCTTGCGAGGGCGCACGCGATCGAGCGCTGGACCGTCGATCTCGATGCGGCGCTGGCAAACCCCGCGGACGGCGTGTTCTTCGACGCCGCGACGACGCAGATGCGCCCCCAGCTCCTGAAGCGCGCCATCGCCGCCGGCAAGCACCTCTACTGCGAAAAGCCGGTCGCGACGACGCTCGCTGAAGCCCTGTCGCTGTATCGCGCGGCCAGGAAGGCGCGCGTGAAGCACGGCGTGGTGCAGGACAAGCTCTGGCTCCCGGGGTTGCTCAAGCTCGCGAAACTGCGTGACGAGGGGTTCTTCGGCCGCATCCTGTCGGTGCGCGGCGAGTTCGGGTACTGGGTCTTCGAGGGCGACCGGCAACCCGCGCAACGACCGTCGTGGAATTACCGCGCGAAGGACGGCGGCGGAATCATTCTCGACATGCTGTGCCACTGGCGTTACGTGCTCGATCGGCTCTTCGGCGAAGTGCGCGCCGTGAGTTGCCGCGGCGCGACGCACCTTCCCTGGCGCTGGGACGAACGCGGCAGGAAGTATCGCGCCGACGCGGACGATGCCGCATACGCGACCTTCGAGCTCGCGGGCGGCGTGATTGCGCACTTCAACTCGTCCTGGTGTGCGCGCGTGCGGCGCGACGATCTGCTCACGCTTCAGGTGGACGGCACGCACGGTAGCGCGGTCGCAGGACTGCGGCGCTGCCTGACCCAGTCGCGCGACGAAACGCCGAAACCGGTCTGGAACCCGGACATCGTGCAGCCGATCGATTTCTACGCGGGCTGGCGCGAAGTCCCGGACCTGCCCTGCGACAACGCATTCAAGGTGCAGTGGGAGGCGTTCCTGCGCCACGTCGCGGGCGAAGGCGCTTTCCGCTGGAATCTGCTCGAAGGTGCCAAAGGCGTTCAGCTCGCCGAACTCGGACTGAAGAGCTGGCGTGCCCGGCGCTGGTTCACGGTGCCGAAGTTGAAGCGATGAAGCGCGACCACGTGCAGCGGATTGCGTTGCCAGCCGAGGGCAGACGGCTCGAGCCGTACGCGGTGCGCGCACCGATCGAATTTCCGCGACCGGCGATTGCGTTCACGCGTCGCGCGCTCGCGGCCGCCCACGTCGTCGCCGACCCGTGGTCGGTGCGCGATCCCTGGCTCGAGACCGCGATCGACTGGGAACGCACCATCGCCTACCGGCGCCACCTTTGGTCCTGGGGGCTCGGTGTGGCGGAGGCGATGGATACCGCGCAGCGCGGCATGGGATTGGACTGGACGAATTCGCTTGAACTCATCCGGCGCACGCTCGAGGCGGCGCGCGAGGTCCCGGGCGCGATCGTCGCCTCGGGGGCTGGAACCGACCAGCTCGCGCCTGGCGCGGAACTGCGCATCGCGGACGTGATCGCGGCCTACGAGGAGCAATGCGCCGCGATCGAGAAACTGGGCGGCCGGATCGTTTTGATGGCGAGCCGGGCGCTCGCCGCCTGCGCACGATCGCCCGATGCCTACGCGCAGGTGTATGACCGGATACTCGGCCAGGTGAAAGAACCCGTCATCATCCATTGGCTCGGCGAGATGTTCGACCCCGCGCTCGCGGGTTACTGGGGCGCTGCCGATCACGCCGTCGCGATGGACGTCTGCCTCGAGGTGATCCGGCGCAACGCCGCGCGGGTGGACGGCATCAAGATGTCGCTCCTCGACCGGGACAAGGAAACCGCGATGCGCCGGCGCCTTCCGGCCGGCGTGCGCATGTACACCGGGGACGATTTCAACTTCGCCGAATTGATCGAAGGCGATGCGCAACGGCATTCGGACGCGTTGCTCGGGATTTTCGACGCCATCGCGCCGGCCGCCTCGGCGGCGCTTTCCGCGCTCGCCGCAGGCGATCGCGCGACTTACCACGAGTTGCTCGCGCCGACGGTGCCGCTCGCGCGACACGTGTTCGGCGCCCCGACGCGCTTCTACAAGACCGGGTTGGTGTTCATGGCGTGGCTCAATGGCCACCAGGATCACTTCGTCATGGTCGGGGGGCAGCAGTCGGCTCGCAACCTGCTGCATCTTGCGGAGTTGTTCAGGCTCGCGGACGCGGCGGGGCTGCTCGCGGATCCGGAGCTCGCCTGCCTGCGAATGAAGCAGCTTCTCGCGACCCATGGCATCGCCTGATCCGCAGCGGCTTTCGCTCAACACCGCGACCGTCCGCGAGCAATGGACGCTCGCGCAGGCGATCGAGGGCTGTGCGCGGCACGGCATCCGCGGCATCTCGCCCTGGCGCGACAAACTCGACCAACTCGGCGCTGCCGAGGCCGCGCGTCGAATCCGCGACGCGGGACTGACCGTGACCGGGCTTTGCCGCGGCGGGATGTTTCCGGCGCGCACCCAGGCGGCGCGCGCAGCCGCGATCCGCGACAACCGCAAGGCGATCGACGACGCTGCGACCATCGGCGCAAAATGCCTGGTGCTCGTCGTCGGCGGTCTGCCGGAGGGCTCGCGCGATCTCGCCGCGGCGCGCGAGCAGGTCGCCGAGGGAATCGCGGCGATCCTGCCGCACGCACGACGGTGCGGGGTGCCGCTCGCGATCGAGCCGTTGCACCCGATGTACGCGGCGGACCGTGCCTGCGTGAACACGCTTTCCCAGGCGCTCGATCTGTGCGACGCGCTCGATCCGAAAAAGACCGGCGCGCTCGGCGTGGCGGTGGACGTCTATCACGTCTGGTGGGATCCGGACCTTCAGGTGCAAATCAGGCGCGCCGGCCGCAGGCGCATCCTCGCGTATCACATCTGCGACTGGCTGGTGCCGACGACCGACCTGCTGCTCGACCGCGGCATGATGGGCGACGGCGTGATCGACCTGAAGCGCATCCGCGCCTGGGTCGAGGGCGCGGGCTACCGCGGCTTCCACGAGGTGGAGATCTTTTCGGCGCGCAACTGGTGGAAGCGCGACCCGGACGAAGTCCTGCGGACCTGCAAGGAGCGCCACCGCAGGGCGAGCTGAGCGGGCTGGCGCTATTCGAGCGGGCAGCTCGCGTCGACCCATTTGTGGATGGTGGCGTCCGCGAGCGCCGGGTTGAGCGCGCAACGGGCTGCCAGCACGTCGATCGCGACACGGCGATGCGGTCGCAGCCGGACTCCAGTAGCGACACTCATTCTCACATGATCCCGTCTGATCCGAAGCTAAACACCTCTGATCGCCGCAACCATGCCCGCATGCTAGTGTCGTTGCAAGGCACCGCATCGGAGAGATCGACTATGAGATTTGCTGCCGCCATCGCCCTCTCGTTCTTTGCCGCATCCGCGCACGCCCAGAATTCCGGCACCGCGAAGCTCGTCGACGAAGCGCGCAACGCGGCGCTCGGCATGCAGAAGGAACTCGCAGGCAAGCTGATGAAGGAGATCGAGGCCAAGGGACCCGAAGGTGCGATCGGCGTGTGCGGCACGCTCGCACCGAACGCCGCACTGGAGATTTCGCGCAGCAAGGGCTGGAAAGTCTCGCGTGTGAGCTTGAAGCCGCGCAACGCATTACTCGGGCCGGCGGATGCCTGGGAGCAGAAGGTGCTGCTCGATTTCGACGGCCGCGCGGCGAAGGGCGAGAACCCCGGAGCGCTGGAGCACTACGAGATTGTGGACGAGCCCGCTGGCCGGCAGTTCCGCTACATGAAAGCGCTGCCGGTGGCGCCGCTCTGCGTCAGTTGCCACGGCCCGAGCGAGCAGCTCGGCGCCGGAATCCGCGAACGCCTGGCGAAGGACTACCCGTCGGATCGCGCCACCGGCTACGCACCGGGACAGATCCGCGGTGCGATCACGATCAAGCGGCCGCTCTAGAAATACCCCACGCCCTGGGTGTTGACATAGAGGGCGTAGAGCGAGGTGCTCGCCGCCATGAGGAGGCGGTTGCGATGCACGCCACCGAAGCACAGGTTGGCGCAGCGCTCGGGCAGATCGATGCGGCCGATGAGGTGTCCGTCCGGGTTGAACACGTGCACGCCGTCGAGCCCCGCCTCGCCCATGCCCCAGCCGCACCACAGATTGCCGTCGACGTCGACACGGAAGCCGTCCGGCGTACCCTTCGGTCCCGCATCGATCAGCACGCGGCGGCTGACGAGCTTCGTTCCGCCCATTACATCGTAGGCGAGAATCTTGCGCGGCACCGAGCGCGACTCGACGATGTAGAGGATCGATTCGTCGGGCGAAAACGCCAGGCCGTTCGGCTGGTTGATGCCTTCGGCGACCACGCTGATTGCGCCCGAGGTGTCGATCCGATAGACGTTCGTCGGCAGCTCGGGCTCGGCCTTGGCGCCCTCGTACCAGCCGAGGATGCCGAAGCTCGGGTCGGTGAACCAGATCGAGCCGTCGGACTTGCAGACGACGTCGTTCGGCGAGTTGAGGCGCTTGCCGTCGAAGGCGTCGGCGAGCGTGACGATGCGGCCGTCGTGCTCGGTGCGCGAGACGCGGCGAGCGCCGTGCTCGCAAGTCACGAGACGCCCCTGCCGGTCGCGCGTATTGCCGTTGGCGTAATTTGAAGGCTTGCGAAACACGTTCGCCGCGCCGGATTCCTCGTCCCAGCGCAGCATGCGGTTGTTCGGGACGTCGCTCCAGAGGAGGCAGCGCCCGTCGCCGAACCACGCCGGTCCCTCGGCCCAGCGGCAGCCGGTGGCGAGGCGCTCGACCTTGGCGAGCGGCAGGCGGTAGCGCTCGAACGATGCGTCCACCGGCACCACCGCTGGATCGGGATAGCGCGGGCTCGGCTGCCAGGATTCGGTCATCGCGGCCAGTATACTTTGGACGGATGGACAAGTACCTCGCGCACAGGGGGATTCTTCGCAGGCGTCGCGCGCTTCTCGTGCTGTTCGGCGGGGTGGCGTTCGTGCCACACCGGGTGCGCGCGCAGCCGGCGCGGCAACCGCGCATAGGCTATCTGCTGTACACGCCGATCACGGAGCCGCCGTCGCGCGAGCGTCAGGCGTTTCTCGAGGGCCTGCAGGAGCAAGGGCTGATCCCCGGCAAGACGGTGGAGCTGATCTACGGGTCGGCTGAAGGCGAAGCCGAGTTCATTGACGCGGTCTGCCAGGATCTGCTCAAGCGCGGTCCGGATGTGATCGTGGTTTCCGGCTCGGTCGCAACGCTCGCTGCGAAGAAGGCGACGCGCAAGATCCCAATCGTGATGCTCGCGGTCGGTGACCCGGTTGGAATCGGCGCAGTGCAGTCGATCGCGCGTCCCGGCGGCAACGTGACTGGCGTGTCGTTCATCTCGACCGACCTCGCGCCCAAGCGGCTGCAGCTCGCGATGCAATGCGCTCCCGGCGCAAAACGCCTTGCCGTGATCTGGGACCGGCGCAACGACAACGCGCGCTCAGAGGCGCGCGCGGCTCTTGCAGCAGCGCCCCGCCTCGGACTCGAAGCCGAGGCGCATCCGCTCGCGTCGGACCGCGAGCTCGCAACGGCGTTTGGTCGCCTCTCGGGATCGCGTCCCGATCTGTTGTACGTCACGTTCGAAGGTGGACTGGTCTCGGCCAACCGCACCGCGATCGCCCAATTCGGGCTGCGCGAGCGTGTTCCGGTGGTCTCGGGCTGGAACTTTCTCACCGAAGCCGGGGGACTGCTGAGCTACGCGCCCGACATCCCGGCGATGTTCCGGCGCGGCGCGTACTACGTGGATCGAGTGCTGAAGGGCGCGAGCCCGGAGACGCTGCCGATCGAACTCCCGACCAACGTCAGCCTGGTCGTCAACCTGAAGACCGCGAAGGCGATCGGAGTCACGGTGCCGCGAGAGCTGCTGCTGCGCGCCGAGCGGCTGATCGAGTAGGCGCCGGACCCGAGATGAAGCGAAGGAAGCTCGTCCTGATCACCGGTGCTGCGGGCGACGTGGGCACGCATCTGCGGCGCGAACTCGCGGGGCGCTACCGCATCCGGGCGTCCGACCTGCGGCCGCTGAAGAAGATCGCGACCGAATCCTTCATGCGCGCCGACCTTTCGAAACTGTCCGACGCGCTGCGCGTCACGCTCGGAGTCGATGCGATCGTGCATCTCGGCGGCTACTCGGTCGAGGGGCCGTGGGCGGCGATTCTCAGCGCGAACATCGTTGGCTGCTACAACGTGTTCGAGGCGGCGCGGCGCAACGGCGTCCGGCGGATCGTCTTCCCGACCTCCAACCACGCGGTCGGCTTCTGCCGGCGCGACGAAACGATCGACCACCGCGTCTATCCGAAGCCCGACAGCCGGTACGGTGTTTCGAAAGTCTTCGGCGAGGCGCTCGCAAGCCTCTTTGCCGACAAGTACGGGATGCAGATGTTCTGCATTCGTATCGGCAACGTCAATCCGAGGCCGATCGACAAGCGGCGGCTGTCGATCTGGATCTCGCCGCGCGATCTGGCGCAGCTCACCGCCATCGGCATCGAACACCCGGAGATCCGCTTCGAGGTGGTGTACGGCGTGTCCGGCAATGCGCGCAGCTGGTACGACAATTCGAACGCGCATCGGCTCGGCTACCGCCCGCGGGACGATTCGGAGGCGTACGCCTCCGAGGTGCTGGCGCGCGAAGCGCCGGGCGACCCGGTTGCCGAGCGATATCAGGGCGGGGCGTTTTGCGTCGTGGAGGAAGTTGCAAATCCGGCGCCACTGCCGAAACGCAAACCGCGCCGCGCTGCCCGGAGGAAGAAGGCGTAGCGAGTTCCCGGGTTCGGAAAGGGTAGACCCGCGACCCATCATCGCGCAAATGAACCGGATCTGACCCGCCACGGTCATTCCGGCTGCTAAATCGGTAGCCTTGGTTCGGGGCTTGGTCAGGGAGCCGACTGGGTGCGCGGGCGGGCACTGTAATTGGCCAAGCACTCCAGGTGGATCGTCGGCGCGCTGCGTGGCGGTAGGACCGCCGACTTAAGTCCTATTTCCCGGCCCCGATCGTCGGCGTATCCTGATTCTCCGTATTCGTAGGCCCCGTTACAAGGACGGGGCGCGGCACAACTGATCTGTCGGGAGACCAGACATTGCATTCAGACATTGAACTAACGCGTTTGCAAATTTCTAAGAGCACAGACGCGAACAAGAAGTCTCGGCTGGGTCAATTTTTAACGCCCAGAAACGTGGCCACTTTCATGGCGTCACTCTTTCCTGCACCAACAGCCACGACCTGCCGGCTACTGGACGCTGGTGCCGGCGTTGGTTCACTAACGTCCGCGTTCTTGGATCGCTGGGGCAGGAACTTTGCACGTATAGAGATATCCGCCTTTGAATTCGATGACGTTATCCGCGAACATCTTACCGAAGCGCTGGCTAGCTACGCGGCCAAGCTTCCGATCAAGACATGCATCGAAGGCGGCGACTTCATCGAGCACGCCGTCAACTGGCTCCAGTTCGGTCGGGAGCCTGGCTTCACACACGCCATCCTCAACCCGCCATACAAGAAGATCAATAGCGACTCGCGCCATCGCCTCCTACTGCGCGAGGTAGGTATCGAGACGGTGAACCTGTATAGCGCCTTCGTTGCGTTAGCTGTGGCCATGATGCAGCCAACCGGTCAAATCGTCGTCATCGTCCCGCGTAGTTTCTGCAACGGTCCCTACTACCGGCCGTTCAGGGAATTCGTACTGGCGCGCGCTGCGATTCGGCACATGCATCTCTTCGATTCCAGGAAGAAGGCGTTTAGGGACGACGATGTCCTCCAGGAGAACCTGATAATCGCTTTCGAGCGCGGCGTGACCCAAGGCCCGGTCACCGTCTCGACCTCCACTGACGACGGCTTCACCGACTACGTCGTCCACGAGCACCCGTTCGATCACATTGTCCTACCGACTGATCCAGAGCGGTTCATCCACGTTCCGACGAGACCAGAGTCAAGCTCACTCGACCTCGCGAAGAGCGTCCGCCATACGCTCAGGGACATCGGCATCACTGTTTCTACCGGGCCGGTAGTCGATTTCCGCATGCGCGAACACCTGCGAGACATGCCTGAGAACGGCACCGTTCCGCTACTCTACGCGGGGCACTTTTCCGGCCAGACCACCGAGTGGCCAAAGCGTGGCCTCAAGAAGCCCAACGCGATTGCACGAAATACGGAGACCGAGCGCTGGCTGTATCCGAACGGCTTCTACGCGGTAGTGCGTCGCTTCTCGTCCAAGGAGGAACGCCGCAGGATCGTGGCGAGCGTAGTCGACCCACACCAGTTTCCGCGTATGGAAGTGCTCGGCTTTGAGAACCACCTCAACGTGTTCCACGAGAACAGGCACGGCCTGCCAGAGGACTTGGCCCGCGGCCTCGCCGTGTTTCTAAATGGCACCGCAATCGACGACCACTTTCGGCGCTTCAACGGCCACACGCAGGTCAACGCGACCGACCTGCGCACGATGAAGTTTCCCAGCCGCGCACAGTTGATCGCCCTAGGAAAGTGGGCGAAGAAACAGCGTGAGCTGACACAAGAATGCATCGACGAACGACTCTCCAAGCTACAATGAAGCGTAACAATAAGCACGTCGCTGCCGCACTTCGCATCCTTTCGGACCTTGGGCTTCCCCGCGCGCAACAGAACGAGCGCTCAGCGCTCTGCCTGCTGGCGCTTGTCGACCTGACCCCAGGCAAGAATTGGGCGGACGTTGCGAACCCGCTGGTGGGTATCACGCCCATCATGGATTGGGCGCGTGTGCACTACAAGAAGAAGTACGCTCCCAATACCCGGGAGACGGTTCGCCGCCAGACCATGCACCAGTTCGTCGCCGCCGGTATCGCGCTCTACAACCCCGACGATCCTGCGCGGCCGGTGAACAGTCCAAAGGCCGTCTACCAGATTGCGCCAGAGGCGCGGACGCTCCTGCGCACCTTCGGCCTCAACGCGTGGGAAAAGAACCTAAAGTCGTACCTCGCCACGCGCGACACGCTCGCCGCCAGGTACGCGAGAGCGCGCAAGACCAATAGCGTTCCGGTGCGAATTGCACTAGACAAGGAAATCCAACTTAGCCCAGGCGAGCATAGCGAGCTAATCCGCGCGATCGTCGAATCGTTCGGTCCGCAATTCGCGCCTGGCGGCGTCCTCATTTATGCGGGCGACACCGGCGACAAATGGGGTTACTTCGACCAGCACCGGCTCGCCAAGTTGGGCGTCGAGGTCGACTCGCACGGCAAGATGCCCGACGTTGTCATCTATTACACAGATCGCGATTGGCTGCTGCTCATCGAATCCGTAACGAGTCACGGTCCGGTCGACGGCAAGCGCCACGACGAACTGGCCAAGCTTTTTAAGGGGTCGACGGCGGGACTCGTGTACGTTACCGCATTCCCGACCCGGCAGACAATGGCCAAGTACCTGCCCGAGATAGCCTGGGAGACTGAAGTGTGGGTCGCTGACCACCCGACGCACCTGATCCACTTCAACGGTGCGCGTTTCTTAGGCGGCGCGTGAAATTAACTTGACCATTTTGCGTGGATGTGTTTTATGGTGGCATGCAGGCAACATCCGTGCAGCGCCAGATCAAATTACGATACCGGTTGCTTGTCGCGGTGATGGATG
>Ga0080064_1000809_pt1 | contig 74494 bp, 58 predicted proteins | sample Subgrocontami54m_FD_69260 | JGI IMG/M metagenome (GOLD analysis project Ga0080064, IMG submission 69260) | Subsurface groundwater microbial communities from S. Glens Falls, New York, USA - GMW46 contaminated, 5.4 m (SPADES assembly) (version 2) ...
TTTTTTCCCCCCCCGGGGTTCTTTTCTCCTGACCTTGCCCAGGGGTTGTCAGGGCGTTCCCGGGGGGGCGGGCCCCCCCCCGCCCGCCCCGCAGTCGCGGGGTGCGTCGCCGGGCGGTCGGGGCAAGCCCCGCCCCTACCGATTCCGGCAGCTCTCGGTATTGCATCCATCGTAAGAACTGACTCGCTAGCGCGTTGGGCGCGGCTGGCGCGCCCATGGCTTGAGCGCCTTTCCCTCTGCCAGGGCGCGCAGCTCGCGCGTGTAGAGGCTCCGGAGCAGGACGATCCCCACGTCCTCCTGGCCCAGATGCTCGGCCTCGCGATCGGCGATCGCCCCTTGCCCCACCAGCGTCACGTAGTCCTGGACGCTGTTGACATCCCACCAGCGCGACTCGGCGATGTATTTCGTCTTCAGCTTGCCGGCGAGCACGGCGCTTCCCACCTCCGCCATCGGTGCTCGCTGCTGGAGCTCTTCTGCTTCCTGTCGACGCGCGAGGTACCGCTCGGCCGCCTCCCCGGCGACTCGAACGCGCTGGCTGCCGAGGATCATGTGGTGCTCATCATCCACAGGGACCCGCCACATGATGTAGATTCGCGGGCCCGTCTCCCCAGGGTCCTTGGGGTTCCCGACCCAGAAGTTCGTATTGGGCATCTGGAAATGCGTACCGGGCGTCCATTCCTGCTGATCCGGGGTGCGCAATGTCAGCGTCTGCATTCCGTAGTCCGTCTCGACCGCCTGGATTCGGTATGGAATCGTCGCCCCGCTCTGGTGGTGGACGAAGTGGACGTGGGTGAGGTCGGGCGCGTTCTCAAGGCGATTGAAATAGTTGCACGGCCATTCCTCGTACCAGTTCTCGAGGAGCCCCTCCGCGTCCTCCAACTCGGGATAGCGCGGCAACTGGGGCGGCTCGCCCTCGCCCAGATACGCGAAGATCAGCCCGATGTGCTCCTGGACCGGACAGCTCCTGATGCGAATCCGCTCGCAGAACGGCTCAGCCTCGCCCGGCTGCTCGACGCACTGCCCGGTCGCGTCGTACTTCCAGCCGTGGTAGTAGCAGCGCAGGTGGTCGCCCTCCACCCAGGCTGCCGATAGCTGGGTGCCCCGGTGCGCGCACCGGAACGCCGTCAGGTGCGCCGTTCCGCCTTCGCCACGATACAGCGTGTAGTCCTCACCCATGACGCGAACGGGCTTCGTCTGAGCAGGCTCTAGATCCCGGGAGCGGCAGATCGGCTGCCAGAACATGCGCAAGTACCGGCCAGCCAGCGTTCCGGGCCCGGTATGCACGAAATCGCGCCATTCTGCGTCCGAATCCTTGACCTTCTCCGCTGGGGACCGCCGTGTCGCGATGGCCATGCTATTCGCTCCTCCATGTGTATTGAAAGACTAACGAAATACCCATTCGTGGATGTTGAACGCGAAATTGGACTCACCGGGGACATCCTTCGGACCCAACAACGCGGTTGGGTACGGAATCGGACGGTTGAGGAAAAACCCGGGAAGCACGGGGAGCTCCTCGGTAAAGACCCTCATCATTTGGCTGACCAGCTCGGAGCGGATCTGGTCATCGAGCGTCGTCTTGAAAACCTCGCCGAGGCGGTCATACTCGGCGCTCGACCAGCCGCCACGATTAGGGCCATTCCAGCGATTTTCGGGTCGGGGAATGCCTGCCGTATTGAACGCAACCAGCGTGGTGAGCCCCTCGAACGTGGTCCTGGTCAACATGCTGGGAAACGTGGCGCTAATCTCGGCGACTTGCGCCTGGGCGGTCGGAAGCATTAATTCAACGACGTCAAAGCCTTCCTGGCGCCACAAGCTGGCCATCACTGTGGCCGCCTCAGTGTCGGCCGGCCCAGCGCTGGCTTTGAGCTCGGCGGTGAATCGTCCTTCAGGCGGGCCCGTGTAGAAGCCGTCAGATCCTCGGGAAAATCCGGCCTCATTCATGAGCTGCTCGCTTCTCCTCCGATCATACGGGTACTTTATTGCGCCGTCCTCCATCGCCTTGCCGAACCGTGAGTTTGAAACGATCATCGTGTCCGCGGGCACGTACATCCCGAAATACACGCCTTCATTGAGGGTCTCCCTATCCCACGCATACGCCAAGGCCTTCCGGAGGCGTGGATCAAGGATGGCTCGGGGGCTCGCGTATTCGGGCCGCAACTGAAAGTACGTCAGGCGCCAGCTTCCGGCGGCAGGCAGGAGTGAAAGATCGCGGGCCTCACGCTTGAGAACTTCGATTTGGGGCAAGCCGATCGCATTGTCCGTCGCGATTTGCACCTCACCGGAGAGGAGATTCGCCAGAACCGTGTTTCCGTCCCCGATGAACATGATCTTGATCCGCTCTATGTTGGCACGCCCAAGAATATGCCCGTCGAATGCGAGGCCCTCGAGAAACCCGCCCGGCTCCCAACGGACGAGCCGATACGGGCCCAGCCCGACGTAGTCGCGCGTCCAGAACGAGAGATTGACAAAGGTGTCAGCGTCAAGCTGCTCGAACGGCTCTCGCAGGATATGCGCGGGAAGAATGGGGAGCTCGTCATTTGTGGCAGAAAGGCTGCCCGCCTCTACGTATGGCTGCTTCCAGCGGATGATCACCGTCCGCTCATCGAGCGTGGCGACTTCTTCGATGGCATGGAAGGGCGGCGTTCCAAAACCGTATTCGGGCTTCGTGTAGACTCGCCAACTGAAGCGGAAGTCTTCAGCCGTCGCCAGCGTCCCGTCGTGCCACCGAAGGCCCGGTCGGAGCCGGTAGATCGTCTCCATCCGGCCGTCGGGAAAAACCCGCCAGGAGTCGGAGTCCAGGACCGGTAAGCTCTCAACGACGTACGGGTGGGGCGTCCCGGTCTCATCGATCGTGGCCACGGTGCCGTTGAATATGCGCTTTGGCGCCGTCAGACCGGATCCCGGCTGGCCGAGTCGACGCATCGCAATGCTCTCCGGTTCGACGCGAATCGCGAAGACCAGGGGGCGGCTCGGTGCAGGGGCTTGGACTGGGGCATCCCGGGATCCAGCCGGAGCGCAGCCTAAATGCGCGACAACGACGACGATGCAGGCTGCACACGCCGCTCCTCGCTGACGAAACCACCCGACCGAGCGACGCGCTCCGGATGCCCACCTCCGACTCGAGGGCGCGGGCTCATGGCCGGCCTGCCCGACGCCGGACCTCCAATCCATAGCGCGTTCCATACGCGGTTGAACTGTTGCATGCTCGCTAACCCGCGTCGCCCCCAGCATACCTGGGGTGACGATGGCTTTGCCATACGCATCCATCGCGGATACCATGGCGCCCAGAAACGCGGCCATGGTCACGCGGTCCAGAATGGGGCGTCCCACAGGGGCCTCGCCGAATGATCTGGGCACTCGCGCGGACGGAGGGGAATGGCATGGTGCAATCGGACCCGTTGTACTACGAGATGTGGGTCGACCGTGAAGGAATCGACCTGATCCGGGGCTTTCTCATTGAGGACGTGTATACGCTACCTCTCAAGTGGCACGCCCGCACCGCCGGCAACGAGGTCCGCGTCCAGCTCGAGGGAACCAGCGACCTCAACGACATGTACGTCTGTGAGATCCCGCCCGCCAAGCAGCTCGAGCCGCAGAGGCATCTCTACGAGGAGACGACCTACATTCTTACTGGTCAGGGAAGCACGACCGTGTGGTACGAGGGGCAGCGCAAGACCAGTTTCGAATGGCAGGCCGGGAGTCTGTTTGCCATCCCTCTCAATGCCTGGTACCAGCATTTCAATGTTTCGGGCACCGAGGTTGTTCGCTACATGGCCGTCACAACGGCGCCCGTCGTGATGAACCTTTTTCATAGCGACGACTTCGTGTTCAACAACCCGGCGACCTTCCCGGACCGGTTCGATGGCGGCGATGACTTCTTCACGTCTCGATTCGCCATGCGGGAGACCTCATTTCGTGAGTCGGGGGTGGATAAGTTCGAGGTGGCGTTCACCAACTTCGTCTATGACATCAACGCGATCCCGCCGCAGAAGTCGGCGCGGGCCCCCGGCGCGCGCGGCAGGGTATTTCAGCTCGGGCGCGGCAAGCAGCAAAGCGCGCATTCCACGTTGATCCCGGGCCGCACCTTCTCGAACATCCACCGCCACGGGCCCGGCTCCCACGTCCTGTGGCTCAGCGGCGAAGGCTACGCGGTCATGTGGCCGGATGGTGGCGAGAAGCGCAAGGTGCCCTTCCAACGGGGGGCCGTCATCGTCCCGCCCACCTGGTGGTGGCACCAGTGGGCCGTGACAAGCGAGGATCCCGCCCAGGACCTTGCGTTTCACCTTGGCGGTCTGGACCACTCGCATCGGGGCACGATGGTCAGCCAACGTGAGGGAGGGCTCATGGTACCGCTGGACGACTTTCCGCCCGACCTGCTGGAAGAGTTGGAGGCCCTTTACAAGGAGGAGTGCTGGACGTACGATGCTCGGCACAGCGAGGAGCGCGCCGGCCTCGGGTAAACCTGGCAGCCGCGCGAATGACCGGAGGGAGGAAGCCGTGGACGCAGCGAGCATCAAGGATATCCCGGAGCTCGACGATTGGCTGAAGGAACGGAACCTGCAGGGCTTCTGGCAGATGATCGGCGAACATCAGCGGCCTCGTGAGATCAAGCCATTCCTGTGGAAATGGGACGACATTGCCACGGGTCTGGAAAAGGCGACGGAGGTCGTCTCTATGGGCGACACCGGCATTCAGACCGGTCGGCGCAACATTGGGCTGATCAATCCTCGCATGCTGGGTGGTCAGAGCAGCTCGACCATCGTGCTCGGCGCCCAGTGCCTGGTCCCCGGCGAAGTGGCGCGGGCGCATCGGCACACTCCGGCGGCCATTCGGTTCGTCGTCAAGGGCGTCCCCGGAGCCTACACTGTCGTCGACGGCGAACCCATGCCGATGGAATCCGGCGACCTCATCACCACGCCGAGTTGGAGCTGGCACGATCATTACAACGAGGGAACCGAGCCCGTGATTTGGCTCGATGGGCTCGACGCGCAGCTCGTTCGTATTGCACAGTCGTTTCGCGAGGACTATCCCACCGAGCAGCAGCCGCGCGACAAGCCGGTCGGCTATTCGACGAAGACCATGGGGCTGACCAGCCCGGTTCGAGAGAAGACCCCCTACCCGGCGCCCGCGGTCCGCTATGCCTGGACCGATACGCAGACCGCGCTCCGGGCGTTGCAGGAAGCAGAAGCCGATCTGGACCCGTATGACGGCTACAAGCTGATGTACCGAAACCCGGTGAACGGCGGACCGACGGCCCCGACCTTCTCCTGCGAGATTCAATTGTTGCCCGCCCGGTTTACGTCCAAGGCCCACCGCCACAACAGCACCACGCTCTATCACGCCTTCAAAGGGGCGGGGACGACGATCATCGAAGGCGAGCGGATTGATTGGAGCCAGGGTGACATCTTCGCGGTTCCGTCCTGGCTCTGGCACGAACATAAAGTCGGCTCGGAAGGCGAGGCGATCCTTTTCGCGATGACTGACTGGCCCACCCTCACCGCGCTGGGCCTGTACCGCGAAGAACTGGCGTAGGACAAGCGTCATCGGAGCGGCAATCGCGCTAGACGATAACCTGGACGATGTCAGGGAGTATGCGATCGGAACCAACCAGCGCCTAGAAGTGGATCTCCTGTACGGCGCTGACGCCGACTGGCACCGGCAACGGGCCGCCCACTGCGGGCCCGTCGGTCTGTTCGGTTAGTGACCGTCACCGTTACCGGCTAAATAGCCGGCTCGCGTTTTCATTGCGAATCGAATCTTTGTCGGCTTCGGAGATCTGCTTGTTCACCGCCAGAATCTCAACATCCTTGAACTTCATCATTCCGCCCGGGTCATCGTGCGGGTAATCCGTGGCAAAGAGGAACCGCTCGGCACCTAGGAAGTCGACTGCCTCGACCAGTTCAGGCTCCTCGGTCTCAATTGTCCAGGAGAAATTGTTGCGGAAATAATGACTTGGCGGGAGCTTGTTCTTTTCCCCCGCCACCTCGGGTGCGACGAGCTGGGGCCCCTTCAGACTCAGCACGCGGCGAGACGCCGCATTGCCCCCCTCATCGTCCTCGTAGTCAATCGCAACGCGCTTGAACGCTCCATCCAGGCGCTGGGCGAGCGGCTTGATTGCCCGGGCACCCATCTCCGCGTGGATGAACTGGAGGCTTGGATACCTATCGAGGAGGCCACTGGTGATGAGAGCGACCAGGTTCATTTGCGCATCGCGGGGCGAAAACACGTCCAGACCGTCGACCTGGAAGTTCATCAAGTTGACGATGCGGTGGCCGTGCTGGACGGCATGAATGAAAAGCGGCACGTTCAATTGAGCGGCTCGGGCGAAGAAGGGCCATACGTCGCGGTGCGTCGCAGTGGGTGTGCCGTAGGGATGCTCGCGGACCGGAAACGTATGGTCGATTACGGCGGCCTTGAAACCATTTGCAGTCGCCCACTCCAGCTCCTGAACTGCGCCGTCTACATCCTGGAGCGCAACGAGGGCGACGCCCTCGATCGTGCCAGGGTACTCGCCCATGAGGCGCAGGAACGCGAGGTTTAGCGAATGAGCCATCGCACCAGCAAGCTCGGGCTCGATGAGATACGACCACCAGCCGGTAAATTGGGGGAGCATGAAATGCTGCTCGATACCCATAGCCGTGTAGTACTCGAGGCGGGCATCGATATTGGTGTTACCCCGGAACCGCGAGCCTGAGCCAGGGGAAGGCAGCGGCGTTGTACCAACGACTTGAGACGGGGCTCCCGCAAATTCGATGCCCAGCAGTACGTCGGGATCTTGGGCATCGAATCGCAAGATCGGTCGCTTGGCGTCCAGCGCTCCGTCGACGTAGTCGAACGCATCCTTCGGCATGAAGTGCGAGTCGCAGTCGATGATCATGCCCCACCTCGCTCACTAATCGGGATGGCAAAGCTCCGCTGGTCGTAATTCCGGTACGGAACCGGGTCACCGGTGACCGGGTCGAATTCCTGAACCTTGAACTCGATGATCGAGTTCAACTCCGCATCCCGAACCACACCCATCGGATCTTCGCCCCCTTGCACCTTCTCGATCTGCAGGCGCAGCAGGTTCCGGAGCATGGCGACCCCCTTGTCCCGCGACGTCAAATGCTCGCGGGACCGGTCGACCATCGGGCCCTGGGTCTCCCACGTCATGCCATCCTGACTGGCAAACGTCTTCATATGATGCCGGGCGCGCGGGTAGCCGTAGTCATCGTACGCTTCTTTGATTGGTCCGATGAATTTGAACGGGACGTCGGTTTGGCCACTCGGGCCGCCGTCCGGCGTTGGGCTGTAGATGACGTAGAGAATGCCCGTGTGGGTATCGTCCATGGGGATGCGGAAATGCGCAACGTTCCCCGGTCCGCGCAGGATGTGTGGAAATACCAACGGGTGCACTTCGACGCGTTTCTGCCCGTGGTGCCATTTGTAAATGCCGTAGTCAAACAGTTCGAAGTCGCTGTAGTCGTCACGGACGCTCGGAGCACCGCCGGTATAGCCGTGGAGCCAGTACACGTGCTCGGGATCGACGGCATTCTCCATCGGTTGAAGCCAGTTGCATTCCAAAACTGGGTGGAGCTCGATTCTGCGGACCCAGTCTTCCCGGACGAGGATGTCGTAATTCGGAAGGAGCGGAGCGGGGGCCGGTCCCAGATAACCGAAAAGCACCCCCCCGAGCTCCTGAACCTGGTACGCGGGATGTTGGATCTGGTGGCGATAGACACCGTCGGGACCGTCGGACGGGATTTCGAGGCATTCGCCGTTCACCGCATACTTCCAGCCGTGGTACGGGCAACGAATCCCATCATCCTCGATACGCCCGTATCCCAACGATGCTGACCGATGCGAGCAGTGCTCCGCGAGAAGTCCGTACCTTCCGGCGCCATCGCGGAAGACAATCAAATCCTCCCCGAGTAGCCTGATCGGCCGGATTCCGCGTTCGTCGATCTCGGTCTTTGGGGCAATCGGCATCCAGTAGCGACGCAACAGCGCACCGCCTGGAGTGCCGGGCCCGACCTGGCAGAGCATCTCATTTTCCTGGGTCGATAGCATTGACTCTCCTACCAGAAGGTGTCAGATCCATCCCCGTTGCGCTCGGCGGACCACAGCGGCGGTGCTACGTCGTGGTTAAAGGCCGATGCTCTTCCGAACCTCGGGATCGTCGAGAACGACAAGGCGGCCGTTGTCGAGGAGTACGCGCCCGTCAATCTCAATAGTGTGGTTCTTTAGACCTGCCGAAGTGTAGGTGTCCGATCGTCCGATGTGCATGTGCATCCGGGCGCTGCAACCATGGCCAAGGAAGCCTTCGATGTTCGGTCCATTGGGATGCAATCCGCTGTGCCACGAATCCAGGTAATTGGCTCGCTCGCCCCAGCGCTCGGCGTTGGCGTCCAGTGCCCTTTGATAGGCCTCAGCTTCCGGCCCACCCTGCACGCCGACAGCGAGATCGTTTTCGACCGTGACGATCGGCGGGCTGTCGATGCGGACAGGCGGAATCGCGCAATGCTCGATAGCGATCGTGCCGTTTGCGGCCGTCGATCCGACCGGTCGATGAATACGCACGGGGAACACCGAGCTGTAGGGAGACTTCATCCCCTCAAAAATCGCCTGGCGCGAGCTGATCTCGCCAATCTTGCCGCTGATATTCGTGCCGGCTGGCGAGGTGATTCGCCAGGTCTTGGCCGACGAATATGTTTCCTCGAACCAGTCATAGAGCGCGCTGACGGCTCGGCCCGAGAACCGCGCGTATTCGGATCCCATGAGCTCCAGGGTGACGAAGTTGTTGGTAACCCGGACTGGTCCGCTGTTCTTGTCCAGAAAACGATCCACGATCGAGATAAAGCGCTGGCCGACGGCGCCAGCCGGAAAGTTGTAAATGACCTTGTCGGCGGCCTGGAGGGCCGCGATGGTAATCTTCGGCTCTTGGGCATTATCTGGATCGACGGCGTCCGACCAAATTATTTGCGTGCTTCCGCCGGCCGCCTTGATCGCATCGCCGATGATATCGGGCAGATCCCGATCTACCCGCCCATATTCGCTCAGCACCAGCACGCTTTCGCCGGGCTGTACATTTACAACCTCTCGCACCAGGTTACGGACCCCATCGCGCACCTGTGACTCGCGGTCGGTACCTTCGCTTGCAATCGACATCGTTTTCCTCCGAGAGCGTGGGGCGCCGATGAATTCATATACTCGCGTAGATTCGGCGCGTCAAGCACGCGGGACGCTCGAGCGCCGTTAGGGAATGCGCATGCAGCACTTGGGGTCGAGAAGTGGAATACCCGCGAGAAGGCCGGTCGCTATCTTGATGCTTCTCGTGTCCTATCTCCTCATCAGTTGCAGCGGTCCGGGAGCGATCCCGCGGCCCGACCCTGATCGTGGCCCGAGTCCTGAGGGCGCGCCACGCGCTCTCGCTGCGACCAAGAAGATTACCGCGGCGGTGATGAGCAATCCCACCGTCCTGAGTATGGAGCTGAGCCCGTCGGGCATCCGCGGCGCCGATGCCCTGGTGCAGCTCGTCAATGCAGGGCTCACGATCGAAGACAACCGGACCATGCTGCAGCCTGGACTGGCCGACGCCGTACCCACGGTTGAAAACGGACTCTGGAAAGTGCTTCCTGACGGTCGGATGGAAACGACCTGGAGGATTCGCCCGAATGCCAAGTGGCATGATGGCGCGCCGATTACGAGCGCAGACTTCGTTTTTAGCGGCCAGGTGCGGCAGGATCGCGAGCTATCTGAGTTCCATTTGACTGTGTGGGAATCGGTGGACGAGGTACAAGCCCCCGACCCCGCGACCGTCATGGTGAAATGGCGGCGCCCTTACATTCGTGCTGATGGCCTCTTTACGACACCTCCGCTCCCCCGCCACCTTCTGGAGAAGCTGTACACCGAAGAAAAGTCCCGCTTCCGCGAGCTGCCGTATTGGAGCCAGGAATTCGTCGGCGCGGGGCCATACCGACTCAAGGAATGGGCGAGCGCGAGTTACCTCATCCTTGAAGCGCATGATAGCTACGTGCTCGGTCGACCTCGCATTGATATCGTCGAAGTGAAAATCATCCCCGAGTCAAGCACCCTCGTCGCAAACCTTTTGGCTGGAGCGGTGGAGCTAACGCTGGGACTGACGCTCTCACTCGAGCAGGCAGTTCAGGTGCGAGACCAGTGGCGCGGTGGACGCGTGGATGTCAACGTACAGGACTGGGTCGTGATGTTCCCGCAGTTCATCAACGCGAATCCTTCAGTCATCACCGATCTGCGCTTCCGCCGGGCGCTGATCCAGGCGATCGATCGCGAGCAGATGGCAGAGACGATCCAGTACGGCCTGGTTCCCGTCGCCCACGCCATCGTCTACCCCGGCACGCCAGAATACGCGGCCGTCGAGCCGCGCATCGTCAAATACGACTATGACCAGCGGGGTGCGATCCAAACCATCGAGAGTCTCGGCTACACCCGCCGGTCGGATGGCTTCTTCCGCGATGCGAGTGACCAACGACTCGCGGTCCAGATCCAATCGAGTGCTGTGCTCGACATCAATATGAAGACCCTGTACCCGGTGGCTGACTCATTACAGCGAGCCGGCGTAGGCGTCGACGTCGACATTGTGCCCCCACAGCGCGCGTCCGACCGCGAGTATCGCGCCTCGTTTCCCGGCTTTAGCCTCCAACGTCAGCCTGGCGGAACGCGTTCGCTCGATCGGTATCCCGGGTCAGAAGCCCGGCTCCCGGAGCGGAATTACACCGGGAACAACAACGCGCGCTATATCAACGCGGACTTCGACAGCGCCCTCGATCGCTACAACACGGCCATCCCGATCATGGAGCGATACCAGGCCCTCGCCGAAGTCGTCCACCATATGAGCGACCAGGTCACGGTTTTTCCGTTTTTCTACGACACGAAGAGCAGCATGATAGGCGGACGGCTGCATAACGTCACGGGCATGGGGGATGAGTCCACCCAGGCATGGAATGCCCAGGACTGGGACGTCGCGAAGTAGGTCGTTCTTCGCCGTGGGTTGTTAGCCGCCAGGCTTAGCTGTCGGTAAGAACGAAGATGCTCGCGGCATCAAGCCGCTTCGCAATGACCCCCTGTTCGCAGCAATACTCGATCATGGTGTCGATGGTCGGGCGATTGACCCCGAACCCATATCTGGGGTAGCGGAAACCTGTCTCTCGCTCGAGCCGACGCACATACAGACCACTGTGCTCGTCCTCGCGACTGCCGTCCCGAACCCCGGCGACGTAGAGTCCGAGCGCCCGCTGAAAGGCATCGAATATGGCTCTCGGCAGTTCCCGGCTCTTGTCCAAGGTCGCGCGTGGAACCGTGAGAACCGTGTTGACCGGGTGGATCGGGAAAAGCTTGAGAAACTCAGCAATCTCGCTGTAGGGGTCCTCGAAGAGCGGTTGGACGGTCGGTGATTTGCTCCGCACGCCCCGGACGGCTAGTGCCGCGTCCACGGCGCCAGCCTCGAGCAGCTTCGCGGCGGAGCTTCCCCCATCTGCCTTCTCGATTTTGAACCGAGCCGGCGGGTGGTAGTCGTCGAGGTGCTCTTCGCCATATTCGACCCAAACGATGGCTTCCAGAGGCACACCGTACTGGTGTTGGAGTGCCCCCCGCAGCCACACGGCGTGGTTATGGGAAAAGAACGGGATGGCGACGCGCTTGCCTGCCAGGTCAGCGGGCCGCCCAATCCCAGCGCTCTGGTTTACGGAAATTTCGTGGTGCGGGAACAGGCGGCTGGGAAACACCGGGAGCGCGAGTAATTCGGTCCCGTGATCGACGGCCTGGAGAAAGGTAGAGAATGCCTGCTCGCCGACGTCGTAGATGGGCTGGGTCGCCATTGCCGTAAACATCGAACGTGGTGGAATGTACGGTTGTTCGCCGGCAACCCGAAGCATACTTTCCGGCGCCGCGTCGCCTGCGGACGGGACCGCGGGGTACTCAATATCGAAACCTTCTACTCGGACGGTTCCGTTCCGGAGGTAAATCGAATCATATCGCTGCCCGATCCCGACTGTGTAATGGGTCGACCCTGCGTCCTCAATTGAAGCCGTCATCATCTTCTCCTCAGGTATGTTGGTACCCGCGCTCATTTGGCCGTTAGAAACTTGGGGAAGGTTACCCCGGCTCGCCTGCTGCCGCGCTTCACGCAAAGGAGCCACGATGGATCTCCTCTCCCTCGTCGGCAATACGCCCCTCATCGAGTTGAGGGAATGCTCGCCGAGACCGGGTGTGCGCCTGTTTGCCAAGCTTGAAGGGCAAAACCCGACCGGATCGGTGAAGGACCGGATCGTAGCTTTCATGCTCACCGAGGCTCGGCGCAGCGGAAGGCTGAGCCCAGGCCAGGTGATCGTTGAAGCTTCAACGGGCAATACCGGCATCGCCCTGGCGATGATCGGCCCCCGGCTCGGCCATCCGGTGCGTGTGGTGGTTCCGGACACTGTGTATCCGGGCATCGCCCGCATCCTGCGAATGTACGGCGCCAACATTGACTGGGTTGCAGGCGAGCGAGGCATCGAGCGCGCCATGGATCGCGCCAAGCAAATTGCCGAGCAGAACGGCGCCTATTTGCTCAATCAGTTCGGTTCTCCGGACAACCCACGCTGTCATTATGAAACGACCGCGGTCGAGATCTTAGCCGCGTGCCCCCACGTCGACGCGTTTGTCTGCGGGCTCGGGACTGGAGGCACGATTATGGGGGTCGGGCAGCGCTTGAAGGAGGCTAACCCAGGCGCCCAGCTCGTTGCCGCGGAGGCCTATCCCGGCGATCAGCTCCAGGGGCTGCAGAGCATGACAAGCGGCTATCTGCCGCCGATCCTTGATCTGGCCGTGCCCGACAGCAAGATCGTTGTCAACGCCGCTAGTGCATTTCGCGCCGTGCATGAAATTCTCGCGCGCGAAGGGATCGTGGTCGGCCCGTCGTCCGGCGCGGTGATGCACGCGGCCCGTAAATGGTCCCAACGAATCGCGAGCGGGAACATCGTGCTGATGTTCGCCGACTCGGGGTGGAAATACCTCGGCTCTTCCAACCTCGAGCCGGGCAATCTTCCGGTCGACGAGGATGCGCTCGATGACGTCCTGTGGTGGTAGACCCGAAACCGGCCGCTAGTCGAGGTCCGGTGAGACGAAGATCGTTTCCGGGCTTAGCCGTCGGGCCGTGAGGCCCTGCTCGTAACTGTACGTTGAGAAACGCTCGATGTTCTTTCGGTTGAGCTCGATTCCATCCGACCAGGGATCAAAGCCGCAGAGCGCCATCTGTCGCTCCAACTCGTGTCGCCCCCAGATGAGCATCGACCAATTCGGGTCATCCCATCGGGTCCGGGCGAGCTCACGGGCTCGCGCGAAGAGCCGGAACAGCGCCGTTGGGAGCCTCGGATAGCGCTCAGCCAACTCGCGTTTGTAGGCCACAACATGCATGATGGGGAAATACCCCTCTTCACGCAGGTAGCGCTCCTCTTCCAATTTCGGGTCTGGGAAGAGACGCACCACGTCCGGGGAACCGTCGATGAATGGCCGCGGCGGGTGCGGCCCAAAATACGCGTGGACGCTCCCGCTCTCGAGCTCCGCATCGATTTGCGCCGGGCTCGATAGCTCGAGCCTGACGTCGGACGGAAGCGTTACCTCGAGCGTCTCCGACCGGGACGTAACCCAGGTGATGGACTTCCAGGGCACACCATAGACGTGCTCAAGATCGCCTTTCGCTAAGACTGACAACGTAGTCTGATAGCTACTCAGGCCCACTCGCTTGCCAGCGAGGTCGGCCGGACCCGCGATGCCGCTGTGGACGTTCTTGTACATCTGGGACTGGCTGAACAGCCGCCGCGGAAACACCGGGATCGCCTGCACCGGTAGCCCCTGATCAACTGCCACCAGGTACGACGAAAAAGAAAGCTCGCACGCGTCGAACTCGAGGCTGGGTAGGAACCGCTCGTGGCGGGCGGTGCCGTGGCGTCCCGGTTGACTCTGGCCTACTTCGAGCACCTCGATGGCGAAATCCAAGTCGTCGACCGTACCCTCCAGCATTGGACCATGTCGATCGTACGAGTTCACAGCCAACGTTATGGGCACGCGGTTCACGGCACCTCTCCTGTTCAATCGCCATCTGTGCGAGCTAGGGCCACGCAACCCGTCAGTGGTCGGGATATCTCTTCGCTGAGGCCAAAAAATGGCGCCCCGTGAACAGGGTGCAGAGAGCCAGAGGGATTCGGACGTCTTCATCGGTCTGCACGCGATCCTAGATGTAGTACATCTCACGGGTTCTATCCCGGGTTCGTTCCTGCTCGCGGCGCACCAAATCATCGATCGTGATTTCATGGAGCACCTGCCCAAGGTCTAACGCGAGATTACGCCACACGTCTTGGAGTACGCATGTTTCAAAGACCGTACAGGACCCGGCCGGCATGCACGCAAGATGGGGACTTTCCCCGAATTCCCCCATTGCCCGTACCACTTGGAGAAGGGTTATGGATTCGGGAACGTCCGCCAGTTCGTATCCGCCAGATGGTCCGCGCCGGCTTCGGATGATGCCCGCCTGGCGCAGGGATAACAGCACTTGATTTAGGAACTCACGGGGAATCCCGCGCCGCTGTGCGATCTCCGGCGTAGGTACGAGTCCCTGCCCTTGGTGCATCGCAAGCTCGATGACGGCGCGCGCGGCGTAGTCAACGTGCTTAGGAATATGCAAGCCGCCCCCTAGCTACCGTAACGATCATGGTGAGCCGAGAATTCGATAATTCTTGTCCCCTACGTTAGGTGGTGCCGTGCCCAACCGCCGTTTCCTTCCGGGAATTCACATAGCTACGCCCTTCTCCCACCAGATCACCCCGATTTCTGGGGTGCCACGAAGCCGAAGACCTCGCTCTTTCTGCACGAGGGCTCCTGCGAGGAAGTCCCTGATCCTGCTGTCATCTGCATGATCCGTCGGGTCCCCTCCCAAGAGTTGACGCGCATCCTCCAGCGCCTCGTCGATGTTTTTGTACCAGCGATCGGCTGGAGTTCTTAGAATGCGGGTATTGGCCCGGATCCCAAGTGCGAAGAGCAGATTGTGGAGATCGAGGAACCCCGGCTCCGGCGGTCGCGAACCGGCAAGCTCGTCCCAGCCTGGGCCAAGCACAGCGGCTCGCTCCTCCACCCGGTGGAAGATGTAGCATGCGCGCCGCGCACTGCGGTCGAGCTTATCGAGAAACGGGACGGCATCAGCCACGAAATACAACACGCTCGAGACAAACGCGATGTCATGCGGCTCGATCGCCGCTTCCTCCCAGCGGCTCGGGACCACCGTGATATTGGTGAGCTTGCGGGTAGTTGCTTCCTGCTGCAGGGCAGCGCGCATCCCCGCGGAAGGCTCCACGGCGGTGACTTGTGCGACGAGGGGCGCGACCGCGAACGTGTAGCGGCCGGCGCCGGCCCCGACGTCAAGCACGCTATCGGCCGGCCGCACTGCCGCCCGAATGGCTAGTGCCAGCGGATCGGAATCCACGTTGAGCTCGCGGCTCCGCCGGGCAAACTGCTCTGCCCGATTGGCCCACGAATCCGTGGAGGAGTCCGCGGCTGCGGAGCCTACTGCTTCGCGGATTGCCAGCCGCGCTTCCGCTTTCTGGCGCCAATACACCGGCCAATCCATGCCGCCGGCGCGAATCGGGGTTGATCGTTGCTGATCGTCGGGCTCGGTGCTCGCCACGGTTCTTCTCTCCAGCCCGCGCGTCACAGGGCAATGACGGCGGTAAACGAATTTCGCGCTGCACTGCTTGAGGCTGACTCGCGGTTAGATCGAGGCCCCGCTCAAGGATCTGGGTCGCTTCGCCATCATCGTTGAGTCTTCTGCTGAAATAATCAGATGTGGTACATGTCGCCCGGGGAAGCCAGGGCCGGCTTCGATGTCTCCGACAGAAACGTGAATCTATACCCGAAGTAGGCAACCGTCAGACCGAAGAACTTGGTGAGCCAGAATCCGTCTAGGTTGCCCGCAAGCAAGCTGGACACAATTACAGCGATCAGCGCTGCCGGGGCGATTCGCTTTACACACCGCAGGTCGACGTTACCGAGCTTGTAATGCACCCAGGTCCCTGCGATGGCGGTGATTGAGACGATGGCAAGCGATATGCCCTGGGTCATGTACTGAGAGATGCCTGCTCCGAGTGTCATGAACGGGATGATGATCATCGCTCCGCCCACGCCCAGGAGCCCGGAGAGGACGCCGGTTACAAAGCCCAGCATGAACCAAAAGATAAAAGGCACGGGCACATACGCTCCATCAGGGGTGCCGATTGGCAGGATCCCCCGGGTGAGCATCGAGAACGCCACCAGGAAGAGAAACACGCCGAAGGCTCGGCGAAGCTGTGAGGTGGGGAGCGCCGCCATCCAGGTGGCGCCGATCGACACCCCAGCGATGCTCGGAACTGCAATGGCTGGAATCAGGGCCAGGGCGAGGGGGGTGTCGAATCGTGCCCGATCACCGATGCCCTGAACGATATACAGAGTGGCACCGAGCAGCGCCACCGGAAGTATGATTACCGGCGTCGTGCCTTGTGCCCTGCGCTGGTTGATGCCCAGCACGGCAACCATGAGGCTAACGAGAATTGGGCCACCACCCACGCCAGTGAGACCACTGAACAAGCCCGTAACCGCCCCAATGGTGCTTGCTTTCGACGCGTCGTTCATGGCCTGGCCCTGAGGGGGCGCCTCGATACCTCAGCGTAGGCCGAACGAGTCCCCCGTTCCCCGCTTTGGTATCTGAACTCGACGTAGGGCGCATCGAGGACAACTGCCTCGCAAGCGATGGCGAGGACGTGTTCGCGGGTCAAGTAGTGGAGCTCCGCGCGGGCGTTACAGGACGGTCGCCCCGGACGCGTGAGACGGTCAACTCTGGGACGTTGTCGGACCACACACTTCACCGAATCCCTCCTGCCTGGCGCCACGTAGTCTATTTCTCCCCGCGTAGCTCCCACTCGTAGACGTTCCAGGCCACATTGCCTGTGGTATCTGGGAGAAACTGACGCGGCCCGCGGAGCACGTTTGTGTAGACCGTCGGGTTCAAATCGTAATAGAGCGAGATTGCTGGCAAGTCCTCGCTGATCAGCCGGGCCAGGCGTGCGATCTGCCGCACGCGCTCCGACGGGTCCAGGGTGACATTGAAGGCTTCCAGCAGCCCATCGTACTCAGCGCTTGACCAGCCGCCGCGATTGCTGCCCGTCCAGCGATTGTCTCGGGTGGGAATGGCGGCGCTGCCAAAATTCCGCAGGGACGTCTCACTGGCACCGGTACTGAAGGGGTACAGCGCGGGGAACGAGGCTCGGACCTGGCCATCCTGAGCCTGCGCGGCTGGGAGGGTAGCTTCCTGGATGGCGACGCCGGTCTGGCGCAGCAGGTCGGCAACAATGCTGCGCTCCGCCTCGTACTGGGCGGACGCGTTCACCTTCAACTCGAGGTCCAGGCGGCCGTCGGCGGGATGGGTAAAGAATCCATCGGTCCCTTTGCGGAACCCTGCCTCATTCAGCAACTGCTCGCTTCGCCGAGCGTCGTACGGATACCTGACCAGGCTGGCCTCGATCTCCTCATAGTGTGGCGTACCCGATGGAATGATCATCTCGGCCATCATGCCCTCACCCTCATAGAGAGCGCCATTCAGCGCACTCTTGTCTAGCGCGTGGGCGAGGGCTCTTCGCACGCGCACGTCTAGGATGGCACGCGGGCTGGCAAGCTCGGGGCGGAGCTGGAAATAGATCGCGCGCCATAGGTCCGTTGCCATCAACACGGTCCCCGCGTTCTGCCCGCTGGCCGCCCACTCCCGCTTTACGGTCACAGCCTGCTGAAACCCGATGGAAATATCGGCGGCTACATGGATAGCCCCCGAGAGGAGGTTGGCGACAACGGCATTGCTATCGCCAATGAAGAGCACTCGGATGCGCTCGATGTGCGGCCGACCCAGGACGTGGCCAGCGAAGCTGACGCCCTCGATAAAGGCGCCGGGCTCCCATCGCTCGAGCGCGTAGGGACCCAGACCGATGAAGTCGCGCGTCCAGTAGGGGTGGTTCGCGAATGCGTCCCACTGCCCCTCTTGGAACGGACCCGCGAGAATGTGGCGCGGGAGCGGGGGAAATTGGGAAACGTCGCCGCCGTCCTGCATCAGGCCGGCTCGTGGGTTCGGCCTCGGCCAATGGATCGTGAAGGTGCGCTCGTCGCTGGCGGAGACCTCGTCCATCAAGCCGATCGGCGGTGTACTCGAAACGCCCAGCTCCGGCGTCGAGAGGACCCGCCAGGCGAAGGCGAAATCATCCGCTGAGAGCGGGGTGCCGTCATGCCAGGTCAGGTTCGGTTTCAGACGATAGGTAGTTTCCATTCGACCATCGGCGAACACGCGCCACGATTCGGTGTTGAGCCGAGGTAGACTCTCGGCGAGATAGGGACGGGCGAGTCCTTGGTCGTCGACCAAGTCGAGGCCGGCGTTGAAGAATCGTTGCGCCGTTGCCACGCGTGTGAAGACAGCCCGGGTCGGCTTGGCGGCGATACTCTGAGGCTCGACCCGAATCGCGACGATCAGGGTACGCTCGGTTCCGCCCGACCCCTGCGGCGGCGAACCCTCAGGTGCCGCTGGGACGGTCGATTGCGAGGCGGGCGTGCATGCGACGATGCCCAGGATTGCCATCACACCGAGAGCGTCGCGCCACACGTCGCCACCCCCCTACGCCTAAACTGGCGCGATCATAGCACCATGGAAGCGTGCCCGATACTCGATATACTGGCGACCACGCGGCCGGTACCGCCCCCAGCCTACAGCTAACGCGCGAGGAGGTCTGATCATGTTCGTTCAACCAATGACCTGGCTGAGCGTCGCCGACGAGGGGCCGCGCGCGACGACAAGGCTGCGTGTCAGCGCGGCTCATGCGGAATGGAACCACGTCGGCATTGCCCTGGTCGCCATGCGTGAGGGTTTTTTCGCGGCAGAGGGACTGCCAGAGGTCGAGCTGATCGGCTTTCCGGAAGAGTCCGTGGGTCTCACCGACCGCGAAGACATCCAGATCGATCTCCTTGCCCGGGGCGCCGTCGACGTCGCGATTGACCCGGGCACCAAATTCGTTCTCGCAGCCAAACAAGCGGGCAGGCCGCTCTGCATCGTCGCGGCTCGCCGCACGACCCACGCGTTCACGGTCATCGGCCAGAAGGGCTTGAAGAGCGTGGATGACCTCCGCGGGATGACGCTTGATATGGGAAACCGGGGAGCCGCACCGGAGGTGATGTTCCGCGAGTATCTCAAGGACGTCGGCATCGAGCCCGACCGCGACGTTACGTTCGTGTACTCGGGCGGCGGCATGCACGACCGTACGGCGCACCGCGCGGCCTTTTACGCCGGGCGACCGGTGACGATGGCAGCAACCCGGGAAGAGGTGGCGGAGCTCGTGGCTGAAGGCTACCCCGTGCTGGTGGATCTCGGCGCGGTCTACCCGTCCCGGCACGACCGGATTACGGCGGCGAACGAGGACTTCGTTCGCGATCACCCCGAGGTGCTCAAGGCATTCTTGAAAGGCATGATTCGGGGCTGCAATTACGTCCTGGAGCCGAGCAATCGATCGCGGTTCGAACAGATTTTTCGGGATAGCGGCTTTCTGATCGACGAGGACGACCGCGAAAACTACGCGGGACTGTTCGCCGCCTGGCACGCTCGCGTGTCGCGAGATCTCGCGCTACCCCGCGAGGGTATCGAGCGGATCGTAAGCGAGGAGAAGCGGGCAGGAAACCTCCCGGCATCCTTCCAGGTTGACGACATCGTGCGGCTCGATGCGCTCTTGCAGGCGCAGACGGAGCTCGGCCTGCGGGAATAAGAATACGAGCTAAAGGGCGTCGAGGCCGGCCAGTGCTTCATCCAAGAAGCGCGTTTCGAGAAAGGCCTCCACTGGGCGCGTCGGCTGCCCCAGCTCCTGCGCGCCGCTTTCCAGCATCTCCCGTAGGGCCGCGACGTCGAGCTCGATCCGCCAGTAGGGAGCGACTTCATCGTAAACGGCCTTGGCGATCACCTCGTCGTCGACCCCCCAATCGTTGGCGTAGCGGACCATCGTTTCCAACGTCTCGGTGGGATGTGTCGCGCAATAGCGCATGGTCTTCGCATACGCGCGCACGAAACCGCGTACGACCTCGGGATCTTTGCGAATGCTCTCCGGCGCGACGTAGATGCCGGAGCCAGTCGCGCTCTGGCCGTATTCCGCTGCGCTGCCGGCGTTGCGATACCCAGATCGAGCGGCGAAGATGCAGTAGGGCGCTCCGAGAGTCGCGGCATCCCCTATTCCCTCTTGGAGCATCTTCCATTGCTCAGGGTGCGAGCCCTCGATTCGCCCGGTCTCGATGCGCGATTCTTCGAGGTCCATCCCATATATGGCCAGAATCTTTCGCAGCTCCTCCATGAACATATCGCCGCGCGGGCCCGATCCGCCGGGCAGCAATACGTGCTCCAGCCCAGCCACGCTCTCGATTTCCGGACGCAGCATGAGGACATGCGAAGTCTCGCGCGTCGCGTGCCCACAAATCATGGTCACATCACCGCTGAGATACTGCTGGTAGATCGATCCACCAGACGCGAAGTCGATCTCACCACTTGCCAGGGCATCGCGCCCCTTCTTGTAGCTCATGCGCGCGTCCAATCCCTGCTCGGCGAAAAAGCCGCGGTCGATTGCAACAAACAACGGCGTAAAGAAAGGGGACGGACGTGGGGCGCCGATGAGAATTGGCGTAGCCATCTGGGTCCTCCTAAAGAGAGGTAGGGCACTCTGCGAACGATGGTAACTCCGAGCGGGCGTTAGGCGTCAGGTTTATGGCCAGGCCGCCCTTCGACTTACAGGGAGGCGCGGACCAGCGAAGTGCGAAATCAGGCAAGCCGCGGCGCACCCATACTTCCGCCAGACCAATTCCGACGACGACGGGAACATCCAGTCGACGGCGTGGGAGTAAGAGCTACTTGCAGGGCGAGGCGGCGATGCGCAAAATTGCGCACGACGAAAGGGACTCACGCAGCTTTTGCGGGACAACCAGCGATGGGTTGAGGGGCACTGACTCAGCGGTTCGCGATTCAACACGGATGGAGAAGGCAATGATCACATCCAGCGACTTGCGCGGCGTTATGGCGATGATGCCCGCGTTCACGACCGAGGACGGCGGCGACTTCCGAGCGACCAACACGGTCAACACCACCGAATTGACCCGGGCGGTGGATCAGGCGATCAAGGACGGCATCAACGTCATCTCGACGACGGGAAGCTTCGGCGAGTGCCACACGCTGTTGCCGGATGAGTTCGAGACTCTGACCCACGCGACCATCGAGACAGTGAACAAGCGCATCCCGGTCTTCATCGGCTGCACCGCCCTACATACCCGCGAAGTCATGCGCAAGATGGCGATCGCGCGGGATGCCGGCGCGGACGGTGTCCTGATCGGCGTGCCGTTCTACTTCCCGTCGACGGTCGACAACGCCGTCCAGTTCTTCCACGATTGCGCCACGGAGTTCCCGACGCTCGGGATCATGATCTACCACAACCCGACTTTCCACCACATCACACTCCCCGTCGATGCCTTCAAGCGGATTACGCAGGACGCGAACGTCGTCGCGATGAAGGACAGCCACCGTAACCCGCTCGAGTTCATGCGGCTCAACGAGATCATCAAGGGCAAGATGAGCGTCTTCGTGAACCAGCTTCAGGCCTATCCCTTTAACCTTTTGGGCGCGGCCGGATTTTGGTCGTTTGATCTATGGATGGGCCCGTGGCCGGTGCTCCGGCTCCGCGATGCCGTGAATGCGGGCAACTACGACGAGGCCCAGCAGATCATCTTCTCCTTGCTCGGAAGCGGCGGCGGCCCGCAGGACCTGACGTTCCGAGAGAGCAGCGCGAAGATCGCCGCGCGCCTCGCGGGCTACTGCGACCCCGGTCCCCTGCGCCCGCCCTTCGTCAACGTCCCGGACGCCGTGATGGGGAAGGCGAAGCAGCGCGCTGCGGAGTGGAAGGCGCTCAATGAGCGCTACGCGCCCGTCCGCACCGTCTAAGTGCAAGGATTTCTGTCGCCCGCCGGGTCCGAGGCCCGGCCAGCGTATCGCCTGCTCGCCGGCAGACTGGGGGGAGATTAATGGAGCTGAAATTCGGACTGATCAGCGCAGACTCGCACGTCGTGCTGAATCGCGACGCGTTCACGCGGCGGATGTCCGCGGCGCAATGGGGCAGCCGCATCCCGCAAGTGGTCGAGACCACGCACAACGGCGAGACGATCGACGCCTGGCAGATCGACAACAAATTGATCGGCGTGGGCCGGGTCGCCAACTGCCCAGCCGCGATGGACGACCCCAGCGCGCACTACTACCCGCGCCACTGGGAAGAGGTGCCAGCACGGGCATACGAACCCAACGCCCGGCTCGGCGCGCTCGATAACGACGGCGTCGACGCGGAGGTGCTCTTCGCCAACGACCCGGCGCGCTCCGCGTTCTACCGATTTGGCGATGCGGCGTTCGAGCTGGCCTGCGTCGTGGCGTACAACGACGCGCTGGCAGAGTGGCGGCAGACGAGCGACCGCTACGTCCCACTCGCCGTCATTCCGTACCTTTCGGACATCGCCACAACCGTGCGAGAAGTCGAGCGCGCCGCCGAGATGGGCCACCGCGGCATCGAGATCCAGGCCGAGCCCAGCGCGGCCGTCGCCACCTTGCCGCATTTCAACGACCCCCACTGGTATCCGCTTTGGGACGTGTGCCAGCAACTCGACCTGCCGATCCATCTCCACGAGTCGGGCGGGCTCGCACAGAGCTTGAACTTTCCCAAGTGGGATGGCTTCGAATGGGCCGCGTACCACACGACGATGACGGTGCCGACATGCTCTTTCCCAGCCCAGTTCTTTCCCAACCTCATCTTCTCCGGCGTCGCGGATCGTTATCCGCGCCTGAAGTGGGTGTCCGCGGAGACGGGCCTCGGCTGGGTCCCGTACGTCCTGGAGGGTTGCGACTACGAGTGGGAGCGGCGCCACCTCTGGACCGAAGGCGTCCGGACCCGGCCGAGCGACATCTTCCGGCGCCAGGTGTACGTGAACTTCTTCTTCGAGACGGCGAACGTCCCGCTGCGCCACCGCATCGGCATCGACAACATCATGTGGGAGTCCGACTACCCCCATACCGCGTCCAACTACCCGCACTCGCGCGAGTACGTCGAACGCGCGCTCGCGACGGTCCCTGAGGAGGAACGCCAGAAGATGCTCTTCCAGAACGCGATGCGTGTGTATCGCCTGTAGGTCAGGTCCCGGAAAGGAGCGCCACTGTGGCGATCGATCAGTTCAACGAATGGCTGTCCGAGCGCGATCTGCAGGGGTACTGGACGCTGGTGCAGCACCGAGCCGGCCCGCCCGGCCCGAAGGCCGGCTTCGGCCCATATCTCTGGAAATGGAGCGAGATGGCCGCCGCACTGGAACAGGCCTCAGACCTCATTCCCCCAGAGGACTCGTTCCGCCGCTTTATTGGCTACATCCACCCGGAAGTGAAATCGGGCGCCACCCACACCCTGCTCCTCGGCGCCCAGCGCGTGAACCCGGGCGAGCGCCCGGAAGCCCACCGCCACACGATGGCGGCGATCCGCTTCGTCGTGTCCGGCAGCGGCGCGGCGACGGTGGTAAATGGCGAAGAATTCCCGATGCTGGAAGGCGACCTCATCACAACCCCGAGTCGCACCTGGCACGACCACGTGAACGAGTCCGGCGAACCGATCGTCTGGTTGGACGGCGCGGATGGACCCCTGATGCGGCTGCTCCGCGTGGGGGATGGGGACCCGTACGCCAAACCGCTGCAAGACGTGGTGCGCGGACGAGGCACGAGCGCGGCCGAAAGCGGCGTGATCCGCCCGACTTGGATCAAGACGGATGGGGCGCAGCCCCCGCCGTACCGCTACGCCTGGGCGGAGACCAGCAAGGTTCTCGAGCTCATGGCGGAGGAGCCCGGCGATCAATATGACGGCATTCTCGTGCGTTACGCCAATCCGCTGACAGGCGGAGCAACACTCCCAACGATGGGCTGCGAGATGCAGATGCTCCGCCCCGGTGAGCACACCCACGCCCATCGCCACACCAGCAGCGTGATCTACCACGCCTTCCGCGGCCAGGGACGAACCATCGTCGACGGCGAAGCGATCGAGTGGGAGCAAGGGGACACCTTCGTGGTGCCGCTGTGGGCGAGCCATCAGCATGACAACGACGCCCGGGAGCCGGCCTATCTGTTCTCCATCTCCGACCGACCGGTCATGGATGGGCTGGGCCTCTATCGCGAGGAGCCCGTTTGAGCGCGCACGAGAAATTCCCAGGAGGCGTGTAAGCGTGCCCGATAGATTCGTTGAATTGCGGCATGGTCTCATCAGCATGGCGGACCACGTCCAGGAGCACCCGCGGGTGTGGCTGGATCGCGTACCCGCGGCGTTGCTGGATCGCGTGCCCCAGGTCAAGCGCCAGGGGGATGGCAGTGAGCGCTGGATGTTGGAAGGCCAACTGCTGGAGCTGGGAGGAGTTGCGGCGGCGGCAGCCATGCTGCCTGACCGGACGGGCAACCCCCAGCGATGGGCGGAGGTCCCGGCCGCGGTTTGGGATCCAGTTGAGCGCCTGGCCGTCATGGACGGGGATGGCGTAGACGTGTCCGTCCTCTACCCGACCGTCGCCGGCATGGCGGGCGAGAACCTCGCGCGTCTCGCAGACCCGGAGCTCCAGCGCGTCTGCGTCGAGGCCTACAACGATTGGCTGATCGATGAGTGGGCCCAGAGCAGTGCGCGATTCATCCCGCTCTGCATCGTCCCACTCTCCAGCATCGACGCGACGGTCGCGGAGGTCAAGCGGGCAGTTGGCCGCGGCCATCGCGGCGTCATCCTGCCGTCCATTCCCGCGGACTTACAGGCGCTTCCGCATAGCAACGATCTCGCCTGGGAGCCGCTCTGGGCGACGTGCGAAGAGCTGGGTGTCCCCATCTGCTTCCAGGCGGGCGAGGCCCAACGCGTCCAGCTCGCGCCGCATACGAGCTACTCGCCGGCGCTGGCGGACGCCCTGCGCGCGATGACGCGGCCCGTCAGCACGGTGTTCGTGCTGGTGAATCTGCTCATGTCCCGCATCCTCCTGCGCCACCCCGGCCTCCAGGCGGTATTCGCGGAAAGCGGGATAGCCTGGGCGGCGTATCTCCTCGAGTACGCGGACCATCAATTCGAGAAGGACCTACTGTTCAACTCATACGAGCTCAAGCCGTCCGAGATGTTTCGCCGCCAGTGCTGCTTGACCGCCTGGTACGAAGACATGAGCCTGGAGACGCGCGACTTCATCGGGACGGACAACATCGCCTGGTCGACGAATTTCCCGCTCGCGACGTCGACCTGGCCCAATACCCGGGCTATGCTCGCGCGTTGGGGCCACCGCGTCCCTGACGAGGAGCGCGCGCGTATGCTCTGGGGTAATGCGGCGCGGATATACGGCATTGATACGCGCCACGTGGGCGCAGGCTTCGCAACGCGCGCGAGCACGGAACCGATCGCGCGATAGCCGCGCCTGTTGGCCTGTGCACAAGGGGAGGTGACAAGATGTTCCCCTCGACCTGGATTCGTGTCTTGTCGCTGGCGAGCATGGTCGGTTTGCTGAGCTGTGCGCCGGCCGCGCCGGCTCGTCCCGGTCAGGCCGGGGACAGCGCCTCGGCCGTCGCCCCCGTGGTGAAACGCATGACGACGGCCATCATGGGCGAGCCACGCACGGTACGGAACTCGATCAATGCCGCGGGAGGCTCGGGTTCGATTCCAGGCGTAGACGCGGTCGAGGACCTGCTCAATGTCAGTCTCGCGGTTCTCGACGCGCAGGGCCGATTGGTTCCCCGTCTCGCCGAGGCCATTCCCACCGTTGAGAATGGACTGTGGCAGGTCTACCCGGACGGACGCATGCTGACGACGTGGAAACTGCGGGCGGGCGCACGATGGCATGACGGCACGGCGGTGGAAGCCGAGGACTTTGTGTTTACGGCGACCGTCGGTCAAGACGCGGAGGTCCCCGTCTTTCGCGATCAGATGTACCAGTTCATCGATGGGATCGCAGCGCCGGACGCCCGTACGGTGACGATCAACTGGAACCGGCCATATATCGATGCCGTCGAGATGTTCAACACCACGCAGACGGAGCTCCTCCCCAAGCACCTGCTCGCGACGCCATTCGCTGAAGACAAGCCGAACTTCACGCAGCTCCCTTACTGGAACGAGGAGTTCATCGGCGCCGGCCCGTATCGCATTCGCGAATGGGCGCGTGGGAGCCACATGGTTCTGGGCTCGTATGAGGATTACGTACTGGGCAGGCCGAAGGTCAGTGAGATCGTGGTGCGGTTCATCTCGGACCCGAACACCCTCATGGCGAACGTCCTGGCCGGCTCGGTCGATCTCACCCTCGGCCGCGCCCTGTCGGTCGACCAGGCCGTGCGCGTGCGCGATCAGTGGCTCGATGGGTCAATGACGGTCTCGCTCGTGAACTGGATCGCGATGTACCCCCAGTTCGTGAACCCCGCGCCTGCGATCATCGTGGACGTGCAGTTTCGACGTGCGATCTACCACGCGGTGGATCGGCAGGAGATGGCGGACACTCTGCAGGCGAGCCTCGGGCAGATCGCGCACAGCGTGCTGATCCCGGAGGATCCGGCGTTTCGCGATGTCGAGCGGAGCATTGTGCGCTACGACTACGACCCGCGGCGTTCGATGCAACTCATCGAGGGCCTTGGATTCTCGCGAGGATCCGATGGGGTCTTCCGCGAGAGCGGCGATGAGCGGCTCACCATCGACCTGCGCACCGTGAAGCACGATCTCTACGAGAAGGCGCTCTTCGGCGTTGCAGACTATTTGCGGCGGGTGGGGCTGGCAACGAATGAGGTGATTGTCCCGCCCACCCGGATTTCTGACCGCGAGTACCGAGCTGTATTCCCGGCCTTCCGGGTTATCGAGAACCCGAACGACTTTCGGCGTCTCGACCGGCTCCGGCTCTCCGAGGTCCCATTGCCCGAGAACCGCTTTACCGGGCGCAATCGGGCACGCTACGCGAATTCGGACTTCGATGCCATGCTCGAGCGCTACTTCACGACGATCCCGATGCAAGCGCGCGCGCAAGCCGCGGCCCAGATCGTGCACCACATGACGGACCAGCTCGTGTGGATGGGGCTCTTCCACCAGGCCGAGCCCACCATGATCGCCAATCGGCTCCAGAACGTGATGGCCCGCTACCCGAGCTCCACCCAGGCCTGGAACGCCCACGAATGGGACGTCAAGTAGTTGGTTGGGCGAAGGTGTCTTGCGTCTGTTGCGTTCATATTCCTCCTTCTGGTGACAGCCTGCGCACCGGCGGCACCGGCCGGGCGATCGGGGACCGAGGCCAACAGCCAGCGACCTGCGCAGGCGAAGCGCGTCGTGGCCGGGGTGTTGGGCCTGCCCGTCGCGCTCAACTCGATCGTCGGGGGACCGAACCTCAGTGCTCCGGGCACGGCCGAGCTGGTGCAGTTGATGCACGTGGGCTTCACCGTGGCAGATCCCCGGGGGCTTCTGACGCCCAGGCTGGTCGAGATGGTCCCGACTCTAGAGAATGGCCTCTGGAAGGTCCTGGCCGACGGGCGTATGGAGATGACGTTCGTCCTGCGTCCGGAGGCTCGCTGGCATGATGGCGCTCCTATTCGCGTCGACGACGTGCTCTTTACGGCCGCGGTAGGACAGGACCGGGCGTTGCCCATCGTTCGCCCCCAGATCTACGAATACGTGGAGCGCGTCGAGGCCCTGGACCCGAAGACCATCGTGGTCCACTGGAAGCGACCATACATCGAGGCTGACACCATCTTCGGCGGAAGCGGGACCGAGGTGTTGCCCAAGCACCTCCTGGCTGACGCGGCCCAAAACCCGGAGACGTTCACGGAGCAGGGGTACTGGACCCGGGGTTTCGTGGGGCTCGGTCCCTACCGGCTCAAGGAATGGGTGGCGGAGAGCCACGCGGTCGTCGAAGTCAACCCGCAGTACTTCCTGGGGCGGCCCCCGATCGACGAGATCGAAGTCAGGTTCATCAGCGACTACAACACCATGGTGGCTAATGTCCTGGCCGGCGCCCTCGACCTCACGATGGGACGGGGACTCTCCCTGGAGCAGGGATTCCAGCTCCAGCGCCAGTGGCAAGGCGGGCGAGTCGACATGTCGGTGGGAGGGGCGCCGCTCTCCCTGGGGCCCCAGCACCGAAACCCGGACCCTGCGCTCGTCGGTGAGGTGCAATTCCGGCGGGCGCTCTACCACGCCATCGATCGCCAGGACCTTGTGGATTCGCTGCTGGGAAGCCTCGGCGCGGTGGCCCACAGCCCGATCCCCCCGGGTGACGCCCTGCTCCGGGAAGCGGAAGCCGGGGCGGTGCGCTATCCCTATGACCCGAAGCGGGCGGTCCAATTGTTGGAGGAGATGGGCCTCACGCGCGGGGCGGACGGCGCTTTCCGCGATCGCGCGGGCGGGCGGTTCCAGGTTGAGCTCCGGCAATCGGGAGCCGATGACCTGGAGCAGAAGACGATCCTCAGCGTGGCCGACTTCTGGACCCGAATCGGCGTTCCCAGCGATACGGTGTTCGTGCCACCGGCGCGGCAGAGGGACAGAGAATATCGAGCCACCTACCCGGGGTTTGAAGCTGGCACAGTCGGAAATACCGTAAGTGCGACGGACCTCTCGTCCCTGCGGGCGTCCGTATTGCGAACCGCGGAACGAAACTGGCAGGGAAACAACCGCATTGGGTACGTCAACGCCGAATTCGAGACCATCGTGGACCGCTATGTGGTGACAATTCCGCTCGCCGAGCGGAAGCAGGTTTTGACCCAGATCGTGCGCCATCTCACGGATCAGGTGGTCAACGTGTACCTCATGTTTATCGCCAAGACGCCGACCGCCATTGCGAGCCGAATGGTGAACGTCGACGGAAAAACGGACGCCATCGTGAGCTGGAATGTGCACGAATGGGACGTCAAATAGCCTAGCGAGTCGCTGGCCAGGAAACGTGGGGGATTCCATGTTCTTCATCAACAACGACGACGTCCAGAAAGTCCTGACCATCGGCGACACGCTGCTGGCGTTGGAGGACGGTCACCGCGAGTTGGCGCGTCAAGAGCTGGTGGCTCGGCCGCGCGTTGACATCTACACCGAGACAGACAATGACGGCTATTTCCATCGCTGGGGGACTATGGAGGGCTCCAGCAAGGGGCTCCACCGCCACGCAATCCGCATGAAGTCGGATGTCGTGAGCTGGCGGGATCATGGCGGCGGGCGGGTCGAGGACAAATACTGCGTTGAGCCAGGTCTCTTCTGCGGCCTGATCTTCCTTTTCGACACGAATAATGGCGAGCCGCTCGCCATTATCAACGAGGGCTATCTCCAGCACTTGCGCGTCGGCGCGCTCGCCGGCCTGGGCGCGAAGTACCTGGCGAAGTCCGACGCCGCGACGGTCGGCATGCTCGGCGCTGGCGGCATGGCGCGCAGCCACCTCATGGCGTTTGCCGCCGCACGCCCGATCAAGCAGGTGAAGGTCTACAGTCCGACCCCGGCGAATCGTGAGGTCTATGCCAAGGAGATGTCCGAGCTGTTGGATGTGGAAGTCATTCCTTGCGGCAGCGCGGAGGAAGCGGTGAAGGGCGTGGATATCCTCTCAAGCTGTACAAATTCAGTCCAGCCCACGGTCTTTGCATCGATGCTGGAACCCGGCATGCACCTCACGCAGGTGGCCGGCGAGCTTGCTCCCGAGGTCTACGCCCGAATCGACGTAGGGATTGGGGGCGACCCCTCGAGTCAGGTGGTGCAGGGAATTCCGGTGGACGACTCGGAAGGCTTCACCACATATCTTGCCGGCAATGTGGATGCCCTCAAACACGCCATGGGTCCCGGCCGGCGCCAGTCGCGTGTAGCCGCGGGCAACGATCGTGACTCGACGCCCCGTTCGCGCGTAACGCCGGGTTTCCGCGGTCGAGCGGTCCCGCTGGTGGACCTCATCGCTGGAACGAAGCAGGGCCGTCAAAGTGATAAGGAGATCAGCTCGTCTGGCGGCGTGGCTCGCGGTGGCGGGAAACAGGGGCTTCAGTTCGTGACCGTCGCGTCCCTTGTTTATGAGAAGGCTCGCGCCGCGGGACTTGGGCGCGAAGTACCAAGAGAGTGGTTTCTGCAGGACATCCGAGACTGAGTGAGAGAAGCAGGAGGACGACGATGGCGATCAAGATCGATTGCGACTCGCATTTTCTTCCCTACGATGCGTTCGACGAGGTGGACCGACGCTTCGGTGATCGGAGGCCGCGCTTTGTCTTCGACGGCAACGGGAAGGAGGTCGTGGTCTACAAGGCGCGGGCCGAGCAGATCCCCGATTTCATGTGGGACTACCCGACGTGCCTAAACCTGGGACGCCGGCATCCGGGCGTTTCGAATGCGGACGTGCGGGCGCGGGACCTGGAACAAATCGGCTTCGACCGCCAGGTCCTGGTCCCGAACAACGCCCCATTCGCGTATGACGTCGACACCGACCTCGGTGCGAGCGTGTGCCGCTCATACAACCGTGCGGTATCCCGAGTCCTGCAGCGCCATCCGGATAGGTTCATTGGACTGGCCGTCCTGCCGATGCAGGATGTCGACCGGGCGATCGAGGAGCTCGATTACGCGATCACCGAGCTTGGCTTGCACGCGCCGCAGATCGGCACCAATATCCAGGATAAGAACCTGGATGAGTTCGAGTTTTGGCCCTTCTACAAGCGAGTCGAGGAGCTGAACGTTCCGCTGATCGTCCATTGCTCGCACCTGGCAGTCACCGCTGGTGCACACCGCTACCAGCGCTACCGGTTTGGAAATGCACTCCAATTCCCCGCCGAATCATCGCTAGCCGTCGGTTCGCTGATCTGTGGCGGGGTGCTCGATACCTTCCCCCGCCTGCGCGTGGCGATCCTCGAGGCTGGGGCCGGCTTTCTCCCGTACTTGTTTGACCGGCTTGATGAGGTTGCGGTGGAGGAGCCGCACTACACAAAGGTGTCGATCAGCAAGCTCCCCACGGCATACCTCGACCAGTTTTGGTTCTCGTTCAACATCAAGACCGAGGCAGCATCGCTGCCATTCCTTATCGAACGAATCGGTGCCGACCGGCTACTGCTCTCGAGCGACTACCCGCATGGTTTGGCGGGTTCTGGGATGAACACGGTCCAGTTCCTTGCGTCGCTCGACACGGTGACCGCGGCGGATAAGGAGCAAATGATGGGACTGAACGCCGCGCGCCTGTTCAACCTGTCGGTCTAGCCATGGATCGAGGGCAGCGGCTTGCGTGGATATCGTTCGTCTCATCAGGCAGTTGGCCGGTGTGCCAGGCAGCCTCGTCGGTGCCCTTGCCTTGCTTACCCAAGCAGGAATCTCCGGTGGGGCCGAAGCGCCTGCTCTCAGAGCTAAGCGTCGCCTCCGCCGTTCCGCGGCATTAACTCGATCGCGCACGACGAGGCGACGTGAGCTTCTGGCGATAACACGCCGCGATGCGAGGAGGAATCCAAATGGCAACCACGCCGGCCCAATCGGTCACCTACTCCGTCGAGCACTTCTATCCAAAACATCCCGGTCATCCCTTCGCCCCCCTTATGGCGGAGTACCGGGGGCTGTTCAAGGAAGCCGGCTTGCCGACCAGCGAGCTCGTCGTGGCGGGGGACGTCGACGGCTCGATTCGCCTGTTGGCGGATGGCAAGACGTCGTTCGCAATGGACGCGCATCCCGACATGCTGCTCGAGGCGCACGCGCAGGGAGCCGACATCGCGATCATCGGCTCCTACCGAAACGGGCTGCCTTTCGGCCTCGCCGCCCGTCCCGGCGCGATCCCCGATATGCACGCGCTCAGGGGCCGTCGGTTCACGACCAATCGCCATCTCGGAGTCGGAGAGCGCACGATGCGAGCCACCTTCAAGAAGCTCGGTTTCGATCCTGACGACGATATGGAGGTCGTTATTATCCCCGACGAGGGCATGCAGGAGAAGTACCAGGCCCTCAAGGATGGGCAAGCCGACTACCTCGTCTACCATTTCAACGGACCCCAGGGCGCACAGGTCAAGGATCTCATCGCGCAGGGCGAGCTGGAGCAGGTGCTCGATTTATCGACCCTCTTCCCGCATTACGTGATCCGCTCAATGGCGACGACTGGGGCAATGGTCCGCGAACGGCCCGAGGCCGTCGTCGCGTTTCTCCGGGGGGTGATGCAGGCGCACCTGGCCATGAAGAGCAACGAGGAGACCAGGCTGGAGTCGGTGGAGATCCTCAAACGAGCCCTGAAAGTCGACTCGCTCGATGGCAGTGGCGTCGAGAATGGGATCCCGATGAGCTGGTTTGTGGAGCCCGAGCAAATCCTCGCGAGCGTTGAAGGCGTGCAGGCGCATGTGGAAGAGCTACAAGAGGCTGGGAAGCTCGATCTCGGCTACAGTGCCGAACAGATCGTGCGCAACGAGCTGGCGGAAATCGCGCTGGCACAGGTCCGTGCCCGGAGCGTCTAAGGACGAGGGGCCGGCATGAGGAGCAGGAATTGGCCGCTGAATTGACCTCGCAGATACGGTCCGACGAGGTAAACCCCATTACCGCCGCCTCAACCTCGCACGCGCGTTGGATGCAGAGCGTGGGCATTCCCATCCACCGCGGGTACCATGTCGAGGATCTGCGGACACTCCAGCTCGGCTGGTGGCCGGAACGCGAGTGCAACGCGGCATACCTTGTGCTGTCCGGCCAGGAGGGCAAGAGCGAGGCTCGTGTTACCGAGATTCCGGCCGGGAAGACGCTGCCGCCAGTCAAGTTTGCCCTCGACGAGATCGTGTATGTCGTCGAGGGCCGAGGCCTGACGACGATTCGAGCCGGCGCTGAATCCCAGTGGTCAACGTTCGAATGGCACGAGCGCAGCATGTTCATGCTCCCGCGCAATTGCGAGACCCAGCTCAGTAACGTCCAGGGCAATCGCCCCGCCCGCCTGCTCCATTACAACTTCCTGCCGATGGCCATGACGATCGCCCCCGACCCGCATTTCTTCTTTTCAAATCCTTATTCGGATTCATCGGTTCTGGACCAGGGGGAGGTGTATTCCGACGCGAAAGCGCTGGCTCCTCGTGTCGAAGCGGCGGTCCGCGGTGTCGGTCGCGTGATGTGGTACGGAAACTTTTTTCCTGACCTGGGAGCCTGGGATCGATTGCACGGAGACGCAATCCGCGGTGCCGGTAGCGAGCGAGTTGGCATACAGTTCGTCAACTCGAGCATGCGCAGCCACATGTCGGTCTTTGCTCCCGGCCTCTACAAGAAGGCGCACCGCCACGGCCCCGGCGTTGTCATCGTGATCCCCGCTGGCGAGGGCTATTCGGTGATGTGGGCCGAAGGTCACGAGCGCGTCGTCATCCCCTGGCACACGGGCAGTGTGTTCGTGCCACCTGCGCGCTGGTTCCACCAGCATTTCAACGTCGGGTCCATGCCGGCTCGGTATCTCGCCTTCCACCTTCCTCGGGGCCTCCACGGAGGTACAGAGCGAGTCGAGGACCGGGCGCGCGACCAGATCGAGTACCCGGACGAGGATCGATGGATTCGGCAGAAATTCGAGTCCGAGCTCGCCGCGCGCGGGCTGACGACGCTGATGCCGGACCAGGCATATCTCGACCGGGACTATCGTTGGGGCGGCGACGAGGACGACGAGGACTGAGTTGATCAACTCCCCGGATTCGCGCGGGGTCGGCCGACACAATCGCGGAGCGACCCTTCGAGGTTCGTGTCCACCGTTGGATGCTGTCCACCGTTGGATGCTGGTCACGGCTGGGCGTGGCTGTCGCGCGGCCAATCCTTTCGCCTCAGGGCATCGGTGTACCTGGGTGGTTAGCCGTGGACTGGCTAGAGTGGCGTCTGGCCTCGTTCGCTAGTCCTTTCTGACGTACAGAAGGGAGAGAGTTCATCCATGCGGCAGACGGCGCCGTTGCGCGCCAGCTCCGCTTCAAAGGCGTGGTGGATCTCAGGGTTTTCGTCGGCGTATTCGATCTGTCCCCCGCCTTCCCGCTCGCTCACGTCCGCCATCCTCGGGCGTCGATCCGTCTCGCCGCCACCGACGAGCGCCAGATACCGTGCCGGGGTCGGTCCCGTGTTGAAGTGCTGGTGGTACCAGGCTTTGGGCGCGATAACCAGGCTGTTCGGTTTCCAATCCAAGCGCGTGAATTCGGTGTCGCCCGGCTGCCACACGAGACTGAACCCAACTCCGGCCACGATCAGGAGTAATGAGCCGCCGCCCGGGTCACTGCCCTTGACGCGCGGGTCGACGTGGCCTTTCTTGTACGTGTCGACCGGGAACTGGGACATGTGAATGTGGGAGCGTGCCCCAGCCATCTCGATCAATACGCTGAGTCCTCCGGCTCCGCGCGAGGAACGGTCGTAGAGGCTGAGCGACCCGAGCTCGGGCACGAAATTGGCCTTCCACGCCGGACGTCCGGTGGAATTCCGCGTGTTGTACTCTCCGTCGCCGCTGAAATAGTCCGGCTCGCCATTAAAGCGGTCCGCGAACACGAACGGGTTGGCAAAAATGAAGCGCTCGTTGGGGACGACATCCATCATCCGGGGCATGTTGTGGTGGGCCAGCAGCCGCGCCGGCTGTTGGCCGGTGTTGAAATGCTGGTGGCGCGCGTTCATCGGGATCCCGATGAAGCTCCCCGCCTGCCACTCCACCATCTGCTTCGGCTGGCCTTCATTCCAAATGGTCGTGGCGCCGCGCCCGCTCAGAATGTAGGCAAACTCTTCAAACATATGGGATTGGGGGTGGAGCTGGCCCCCCGGGGGAATCTCGCACAGATACGCCGCCGAAACGTCGGATGGCTTCGTCCCCATGTTGATGAAGGCGCCAAGCCCGCCCATGCGTTCCCAGGGCGCAAGTGCCACCTCTGTGAGATCCGCGATCTGCAGGCCGGTGATAACCGGAATCCCTTCCCGGGCCTGCCAATCGTAATACGGGTTCGAAGTGCCGGCGGGTTGCTGCGTTGCCGCGGTCGCCTCCATTGTGCCTCCACGTGCGTGGCCGTTCCCCCCAAGGAACGGGTGTCCGCCATTCTCGCAGAAATCGGCCGCCACAGCAGCGGCGACGGGCGGCGATTTTTTCCCCAGTAGAGCCGCTCGCCCTGAAAGAAAGAAGGTGGGAAGCCATCCGTTGATCTGGGCTGGCCGCAGTATACTGACGCCCGGATCGCCCATCAAGCGTGGCGAAGGGCTGCAGGGCTGTAGGTGACTACGGCGCGGCTGTTGACCGTCGTAAATGGGGAGGCGCCGGATGAGCCTGAATGGCCACATCGTCGTCGACATGGATTCGCACATTCGCGAATACGAAGACGTCGACCGGACCTACGGACCCTACATCGATCCGAAGTACCGAGCGTCATTCGAGCAACTCTCCCAGGCCGTAGCCCAGCGGCGGGAGGCTGGCCGCCCGACGGCGCTCTTCATGCATCCCGAGGCCATTATCGTGCCATCTGATGCACCGCGCCCCCTCGGCGTTTCGGACACCTTCGGCGTCAACCAGACCCGCCGCGTGAGCACCAAGGCGGAGGAGCGAACCGACCGCGGCCGCGAGCCCGTACCGCGCGAGGTGCACTGGGACCCGGGAATTCGGCTCAAGGACATGGACCGCGCCGGTGTCGACGTCAGCCTGATCTTCCCCAGCCACTCACCCAGCTATAGCGCGCTGCGAGACGTAGGTCTCGAGTTCGCGCTCCATCAGGCCTACCATCGCTACGTGAGCGACTACTGTGCTGAGGCTGAGGGCCGGCTTCGGTGGGCGCTGACCGCCACCATACGCGACGTGCCCGCCACGGTAGAAGAGTTGACCTCCTGCGCCGAGCGGGACCTGAACCTGGTGGGCGTCCTGGTCTCGCCGTCCTGTCCCGACGGCAGTCTCCTCGACAATCCGCTTCTTCACCCGCTCTACGAGCGGGCCCAGGACCTCGACCTCCCGATCCTGGTGCACGGCGGCGTGCTCCGGCCGCCATACACAGCCGGCGCGGTTGAGCTCGACAACTCGGGCTACCTCATCCGCGCTGTCTATCAGCCCTGGGCCGGGATGACCGCCGTGGGGGCGTTGATCGGCGGCGGCGTCTTCGATCTTTTCCCCAAGCTCCGCGCGGGTGTGTTCGAGACGAGCGCCGGCTGGATGCCATGGCTCATCGAGCGGTTGGACGACGGCTATCAGCCCGACTCTCGCATGACGCCGTTCCTCCAGCGCAAGCCTTCCGAGATCCTGGCCGGCGGCCAACTCTTCCACGCGGTGGAGTCGGAGGAGATCCACCTTGACCATTGTGTCGAGACGCTGGGCGAGGACATCTGGCTGTTCGCGACCGACTACCCCCACGCGGGGAGCCCCTGGCCGGACGGCGTAAGGCACATCGCCGATCGGCCCGAGCTGACGGAGCGCGCAAAGGTGAAGATGCTGGGGGCGAACGCGCTGCGGCTATGCCCCCGACTAGACCCCCAGTCGGCCTGACTGTCCTGCCGAGAAGTAATATGAGCTGGGACATTCATGAGTGGAAATTCGATTGAGCGGTTATGGGAGGTAGGGATGGGAGAGTTGGCGCTGATCGCGGGCAGTGAGATCGGCCTCTACGCCCTTCGCAGTCACGACGACGGGACGAGCTGGGACGAGCCGGAGGTGATGATCGCGGACCTGGACGTCGGGGATGTGAAGACTGCCACCGACGGTTCCGTCTTCGTCGGCACCCGCGGCCGCGGTTTGCTCCGCAGTCGCGACGGGCTCCGGAGCTGGCAATCGGTCGACGTCCCGGGCGGACTGCAGAAGGTGCGCTCCCTCTGCATCACCGGCGACACCTTTCTCGCGGGCAGCGAGGCCAGGCCCGACCCAGTGGGCGTGTTCGCATGGCAGGGCGGCGACGACTGGCAGCCGCTCGGTGATTTATCGACGTGCGGAGGCGCGAAGGAATGGTGGTATCCGGTGGCGGAGATGGGCGTGCACGTCCGCCACATCTCGAGAGACCCGCACCGCCCCGAACGGCTCTACGCCGCGATCCAGGTGGGCGGAATCGCCATCAGTCCGGACGGCGGTAAGAGCTGGTATGACCGTCGCAACCTCGATCTGGACGTCCACATGATCGAGCCCGACCCCCACCGGCCGGGCGTGGTCTACGCCGGCGCCGGTGGTGGCGGCCTGTATAGAAGCAGCGACTACGGCGAGAGCTGGAGCTGCATCTCCGAGGGTTGCGGCGAATTCGTGGTCCAATTCGCTCTTGACCCTCAAGACCCCGACCGGCTCTATCTCGGCACGGGACGCGGCCATGTGCCTACGTGGCGCACCAACCCGGCCGGCGCCCAGGGTGAGATGTGGCGCTCAGACGACGTCGGGGCAACGTGGCGCAAGCTTGCGGGCGGGCTGCCCGACACGATGTACACCCGGGTGGGCGCGGTGCACGTCGATGCCCAGCAGCCACGCAACGTGTTCTTCAGCGGCGATATCCCGAGGGGCGGGAAGGACGACGGTGTCTACCATAGTCCCGACGCTGGCGAGACCTGGACCCGCATCGCCCCGCTGCCGCAGGTCGTCGCACTCTGCGCGGTCCACCTCTAACCTGAGAATTCCCGCGCTGCCCTCGGCGTGTGCCTCACCCATGGCCGCATCGGGTATCCGACGGCCCCTTTGAGGCCTGCGCGGTTCCTGCGTCTGTCCAATGAATTGATGCCGGCTTCACGCTAGACCCGGCACACAGTTCCGGCCGGGGTCATCGAGGGCAGGCAGATTGAGGAGCGGGGCAAAGGAGAGTCGTGAAATATCGCGAGGTCGGAGCGACCGGAGTTCGGGTTTCGGAGATCGGCTTCGGCGGAGGCGGAAATGCGGGCCTCATGGTCCGGGGTACGGCCAAGGAGCAGCAATCTGCGATCGGCCGCGCCCTTGACTTAGGGATCAACTACTTCGATCAAGCGCCCGACTATGGCGACGGTATCTCGGAAACGAATCTCGGCCACGCTCTGAAGACATTCGGAGCCCATCCGATCATCACCACCAAGGTGGAGGTTCGAAGCCAGGACCTGGACGACATCGCCGGTCACATCGAGCGCTCTGTGGATGCGAGTCTGCACCGGCTGCAGATCGACTGCGTTGATTTTCTCCAGATCCACAACGGTCCACTGATGACCCGCCCGGCCCTTTCCGGCCGCTCGTATCGCCATCTGTCGCTAGAAGACTACCTGCGGCCCGGCGGTGGGCTCGATGGCCTGCAGCGAGTCCAACATGCCGGTAAGGCGCGCTTCATCGGCATCGTCACCCGTGGGAACGACGGAGCTGCCGCGCGTCAGCTTATCGACACTGGCTGCCTTAGTCTGATCAATGTCTCGATCAATTTGCTGAACCCCTCCGCCTCGATCAGGCCACAGGGAATGCGTGTCGGTCAGGACTTCGACGAAATCCTCGGCTATGCGGCGGCTCACCGGGTTGGGACGGCCATCTATTCTCCGCTGGCGGGCGGACTCCTAACTGACCAGGCAGTGGGTGGCGGCGCGCCTCACCCGCTCGCCCGCGAACTGGCCGGCCCCGATGCCCGGGGAGCCGGGCTCCAGCAGGCCAGGGCATTCCGCTTTCTCTCGCGCGAGCTCGATCCGGCGGCGCAAACGGACGATCATAATCTGACCGAGGCCGCTATTCGCTTCGTGTTGTCACGTGAGGGGGTGACGGTGGTGCTTGGGGGCTTCTCCGACGCACGTCAGGTCGAACAGGCGGCCGATTGTGCGGCAAAGGGTCCCCTTTCAAACGTGAATATGACCCGCATTGAAGACGTCTGGCGAGCAAACTTTCTACTCGAGCTATAGGTTCCCACCTGCCGCGGGAGGAAAATGCCTGATGGAACAAACCCCTGGGCGCCAACCAGATATGCTCCAGAAACTGCAGATCGGTGCGAAGGTAACCCTGCGCGGCAACGTAACGGCTGAAGTCATAGGGAATCCGGAGGATGGATCCTGGATTTTCGTCCGCTACCTTGTCCATCCCCAAGATCCATCAAAGGAGGGTTCCGAGGTGCTGACTTTCGCGGATGAAGTGGTGGCCGAGATCTGATCGCTGACAGCCATATTTTGTTGGGTGGATCAATGGAGGAGATAAATGGCAGACGTTGGAGGTCGGGACGCAGCGTTGGAACGGCTGCTCCTCGAGCGGGAGATCGAAAACTTTCTCTACCAAGAAGCCGAGCTGCTCGACGAGCGCCGGTACGACGAGTGGCTTGACCTCATCGCCGAGGACATCCAATATCACATGCCGATACGTCGGAACGTAAAGTTCGGGCAGCAAGCACGGGAAAACACGAGCGACGAGTCGGAAGTCTCCTGGTTCGATGAGGGCAAGGCCACCCTCGCCGGACGGGTACGCCAGATCAATACCGGGCTCCACTGGGCGGAGGAACCGGTTTCTCGGGTCTGTCACCTGGTCTCGAACGTCCAGGTGCTGGACGTGCAAACGGACCAGGTGCAAGTCAAGTCCCGGTTCCTCGTCTACCGGAACCGGATGCAGGATGAAACTGACTTTTTCGTTGGCAAGCGTGAAGACGTGTTGCGCCGCGACCCGGTCACCGCCTGGAAAGTCGCAAAGCGCACGATTATTCTCGATCAGAACGTCCTTCTTGCGAAGAACGTAACCATCTTCTTTTAGCAAGGAGGCTACATCGTGGTAAGGATGTACGAGAGCTCGCTGCGCGGCTTGGTGGACTTTGAGCACGGCGAGATCAGTCGCGAAGTCTTTGTCAACGAGGAGATTTACCAGCAGGAGCTCGAGCAGATCTTTGCGCGCTCCTGGCTGTTTATCGGCCACGAGGGGCAGGTGCCGAATCCGGGAGACTACTTTCAGTCGCGCATGGGCGAAGAGGCGGTGCTCCTCGTGCGGGACCGCAACGGAGCACTGCACGTCTTTCTCAACACCTGTCGGCATCGCGGCATGAAAGTATGCCGCTATGACGAGGGGAACACGCTGCTCTTCACCTGTCCCTTCCACGGCTGGAGCTATGACACGGACGGCCAGCTCGTGGGCGTGCCCGAATATGATGCCGCCTACCATGGCGAGCTCGACAAGTCTCGCTGGGGCCTTCCCGAAGCCCGGATCGCCAACTATCATGGCTCAATCTGGGCAAACTGGGACCCACAGGCGCCGTCGTTCACGGAGTGGCTGGGGGACTACGATGAGTACTTCCGCACCCTGTGGGAAGGCGACGACGGGCGCGACGGGGGCGTCGAAGTCATCGGCGGCGTCCAAAAGTGGCGGATGCCGAGCAACTGGAAGTTTGCGGCCAGCAGCTTTGGTGGCGATGGCGCGCATGGGTCGATCACGCATCGCTCGATCAACGTGGCGGCGATCGGCCCGCAGGGCGACTTGGAGGGCGGCGACCGGCACGGGGCGCGTCCGCAGTGGCCGCGCCAGGGCTTCGAGATCTTGATTCCAGGGCTCGGGCATGGCTGCCACGCGAACCTTGCCGAGCCAGGCGCACCCTATCGGGAGACCTGGCAAACGACGCCGGAAATCGAAGATTACTTTCGCGATGCCCACGAGAAGCGGATGGCTTCCTTGCGGGAACGGGGCTTGAAGGACATATCGGTGGGGAGCGCGTCCGCGTGGCCCAACGTGTCGTACGCCGCCGGCTCGCGCAAGACGCTCGTGGTCTGGCACCCGCACAGCGTGCAGATGACAGAGTCCTGGCGATTCTATTTGGTGGACAAGAACGCCCCGCAAGCCGTCAAGGACGCACTGCGACGGTACCACATGCGGTACAGCGGGCCCGCCGGATTGACTGAGTCCGACGACATGGAAAACTGGAACTATGCTTCGGCGGCCAGCCGCGGAACGATCGCGCGCCGCTATCCATACAACTATCAGATGGGTCTCGGCCACGCATTTACGCAGGAAGGCGTGACTGGCGAGCTTGGCCCGCGCCGATGCGAGCAGAACCAGCGAGGACGCTTCGCCCGGTGGCTGGATCTCATGGAGGCCGAGAGTTGGGACGATCTCTACCCGAAGAATCAGTCAGCGATCCCGACCCGGGGGTTTTGACCGCCAGTCGGCTGTCCTGCGCGGCCCCTGAATCAGGAGTAGAATGGCGCGACACCAATCGATGCGTAAGGGGGCACCGTGGCCGTGAAGTCGACGATCAATATGCTCGGGAGCGATATCTCCCACATGCCTTTGCTGTTTGTCTGGCGCGATTCCGGCGTCTCCGAAAAGAACGGCTTCACGCTCAACGTCGACGTGGCGAACATGCAGATTGCCGGCCAACCCGTTATTGGGATGAGGGACCGAGCGCCTGGACTGCTCAGCGGCAAATATGACTTCTTGAGTGGACTGCACCACGAGCCGTATGAGTACCGAGCGCGGGGCGACAAGCGTATGGTCTACCTGGCTCAGGCCCAGAATGACTGGGACGACCGGATCATCGCGACGGAAGAAATCAGGACGCCGAAGGACCTCGAGGGCAAGCGACTCATGATCACCTCGCGCGCGCCGTGCGTCATGGGCAATCTTCGTCACTCTCTCGAGGTGGGCGGGGCGGACCTGAGCAAGATCGAATTCGTCACTCTGGAGAAGAGCGGCGGGGGCGGCTCACCGCTCGCGGTCGAGCAGGTGGCGAAGGGTGAAGCGGTTGCCGCGGGCGTGGATGCGCCATTCGATCTGCGCGCCGAAAAGCTTGGCCTCCACAAGCTGGATGTGCCCTCGATCCCCGTCATCCACAATGCGACGATCTGCGGCAACATCGAATGGGTGCGCGAGAATGAAGAGTCGACCAGCGCGTTCCTGCGCTCGATGATCGATGCGATCCACTTTTTCAAAACCGAGAAGCAGAAGACCTGCGAGATCATCGAGCGGAACTACGCACCGCTAATGGGCCTGAATTCAGCGGAAGTCGAGTACCTGCAGCAAGTTTGGGCGGGACTTCTCAGCCCGAAGCCGTACCCACACCCGCTTGCGGTATGGAACGTCTACAACCTGGATGTCGCCCACAATCCCGCCGTCAACCATATCGGCCCGTTCGATCTCTGGGATACGAGCTACCTGCGGGCAGTCGACGACAGCGACTATGTGGACGAGCTCTACGGCAGCGCCCAGGCGGCCGCGAACCCGAAGGTTAACGCCGCAATCTAGGCCCCGTTTAATCCTCCATGCCGAGGATTTGAGGGAACAACTGCTGGACGAGCGCCGTGGCGAGCATCGGGAGGCCGAGCTCGTGGCCCAGCTCGAGGGCGGGGTTCAGCCCTTTCCAGAAGGCGTGAGCGACGCCGGCGGCCTGTTCGGTCCCAACCCACGCACTCCGCCGGTGCTCGGTCCAGTTGTCGGCGAACGCGCTTTGCGCATTGGTCAGGTGCACGATTTGCTGTAGCTTGTCCAAATTCACGCCCGCCTTCTCGGCCAACTGCATCCCCTCGAAGGCCGAGAGACGGTTGAGGCAGATCATGACCTGCTGCGCCAGCTTGGTCGCCGCGCCCATGCCCACATCGCCGACGTGGAGAATGTCGCTGCCCGAGGTCTCGAAGACTGGGCGCGATCGCTCCACCAGGGCCGCGTCTCCCCCAACCATGTAGACCAGGGTGTGGGCTCTAGCTCCACTCTGCCCCCCGCTGAGGCAGGCATCGATCACCCCAACGCCCCGTTCCTGCGCGATCTCCGCGGCCTTCTTCGCGGTCCTGGGGTGAATGGTGCTGTGGATCGCGATGATCGCCCCCGGCTTGGCGCCAGCCAGAATCCCGTCGGGCCCAGCGATGACATCGAGGACCTGGGCGTCATCGACGACCGAAATCTCGATCAGCTCCGCGTGCGCGCCAACTTCCCGCGGGCAGTCCGCGGTGCGAGCGCCACGCTTCGCCAGCTCGTCCATCGCCTCCGGGCGAACGTCGTAGACCATGAGGTCGAAGCCACCGGCGACGACGTTTTCGGCGACGGCTTTCCCGATGTTTCCAATTCCGATGTACCCGGTTCTCGTGATCGTCGGCATTCCCTGTGCCAAGATACGCCTCCCTCCCTGCCCCCTCCGCATCGCGGGAGAGGCCCATGCCGTTATTGGGAGCTAGATCCAATCATCCATCCAGTCATGCCGGGAGACGTTCGGTGCGCAACCACTGCTTGCGTGGCCGTCCCTCGGCAAAGGCACGAAGCTCGCGCTGCCAGATGGCGCGGATGAGCGTGATGCCGGCATCCATCCGACCGAGCCGCTCGCTCGCGTGGTCCGCGATGGGCCCCTGGCCGCACTGCACGACGTAGTCTTCGACGCTGGTGAGCGTCTTCAGGTTCGCGGGGTCTCGCTCCCGGACCTCGGCATGGGTCATCTGACTGGCCAGAATCCGCTCACCCATCCCTTCCGGTGAAAGCGACGCCGCCAACTGCGCTTCTTCCATGCCGCGGCGGCGGGCGAGGTAGCGCTCACCGGCCTCGCCGGTGAGGCTAACGTGGTCGATCGGAAAGCTCACGCAATGCTCGTCGTCGACCGGAACGCGGATGAGCAGCCGGCTCATCTTGCCCTGCGCGGACGCACTGAGCGGATCCCGGAGCTTGAGGTCGCTGCGACTGACGAACTGGTTGATGTTCGGCATGTGGTAGTGCACCGTGCTCGACTGCCGCCCGGGAATCTCCATACCGGTCATGACGCCGTAATCGGTCTCCTGTGCGAATACCCTGCCGATGCCGGTCGTCGTCCCCGCCGCCTCACGGGAATCGCGATGGGCAAAGTGAACGTGCCCGAGATCCGGGGCATTGTCGATTCGGTTGAAGTAGTTACACGGCCAGTACTCAGGTGGATACACGTCGAGGACGCCCTCATCCTCAAACTCCGGGTAGCGCGGCAGGGGTGGGGGCTCACCCTCCCCGAGGTAGGCGAAGATCAGTCCGACGTAGTCCTGGACCGGGAAGGTGCGGATCTGTACCCGAGCGGCGAACGCGGGGTCCTCGCCTGGCTGCTCCACGCACTGGCCCGAACCGTCATACATCCAACCGTGGTAGCGGCAGCGGATGCAGTCGTCCTCAACCCAGCCGATCGCGAGCTGTGTCCCACGATGGGCGCAGCGGAGGTCTACGAGGTGGGGGCGGCCCTCCCCCCCACCCTGAGGTGAAGCCCCCCGGTACAGCGTGAACCGCTCGCTCATGATCTGTATGGGGACCGCCTGGCCGGCCGGGAGGTCCGCAGCGCGATAGACCGGCTGCCAGAAGGTCCGGAGATAGCGGCCCGCCAGGGTTTCGGGGCCGGTATGAACGTAGTCGAGCTGTTGGATCGCCGTCTTCATGACGCCTCCAGGTTCCCTTGATCTTGATGGCCGCTGGAACGGTGGTCCCAAGAGAACGTCGAGCCTATTAGCTCATTTCCCACTCATGGACGTTCCATACGGTGAGGTCCCGTATGCCACGGGTGTCGGGCCCTCGCAGCGCTGACTGGTACGCGACCACGTGGAAATTGTGATAGAGCATGATGATGGGCAGCTCCTCGCTGAGAAGGCGCGCCATCTGAACCGCCTGGCGATTCCGCTCCGATCGGTCCAGCGTGCTGTTGAACGCGGTCCAGAGGGCGTCGTACTCGGCGTTAGGCCACGCGCTGCGGTTATTGCCGTTCCAGCGGTTGGCCGGCGTTGGGATGGAGGCAGTGGTGAAGCTCCCCAGGTTGTCCTCCCCACCAGATCCCGTCGCCGTTGAATAGAAGGCCGGGAAGGAGTTGCGCAGCTCGCTGTTTCCCATCTGATTCACCGCCACGGTCTGCGACTGCCGGGTGTCAATCCCTGCCTGGCGCCATCCATCCGCCATGGCTGCCAGCTCCCGCTCGTACGCGTTCCCGCCGTCTCGCATAACCTCGAGAATCAGCCGTCCGTCCTCGGGCCCCGCATAAAAACCATCGTCCGCCTTCGAAAATCCGGCCTGGTTCAACAACTGCTCGGTGCGGCGCAGGTCGTACGGGTATTTCGCGATGGTCTTGTCAACGTCGGCGTAGTAGGGCGTGCGGGGAGTAAGGAAACTGTCGGTGACGGCGCCGCGGCCGCCGAAGAGGCTCTCGTCCAGCGACGGCTTGTCGATTGCGTGGGCGAGGGCCCGCCGGACGCGGAGATCCATCACCGCGCGCGGGTTGGCGAACTCGGGCCGGAGCTGAGCGTGCATGAATCGCGGCTGGGTTGGGATGAGGACCGCGGTGCCTCCGTGGTTCGGTTCCCAATGTTGCTGAAGCACGATGGCCTGCTCATAACGCGGTGCGAAGCTGGCGACGAGCTCCCCGGCCAGCATGTTAGCCAGCACCGCGTTCTCATCCGGGATAAAACGAACCTGGATTCGGTCGATCTTGGGTCGGCCGAGCACGTGGGCTTGAAACGCGGTCCCCTCGATGAAGGCGCCTGGCTCCCAGCGCGTCAGGCTGAAGGGGCCGGCTCCCACGTATTCGGCTGCCCAGAAGGGGTGAACGATGAAGGCTTCCTGGCCCCCCTGGCGGAAGGGCGCTTCCAGGATGTGGCGAGGCAGCGGCGGGAGCACGTCATCGTAGACGGCGTTCGCCTCCGGGTAGCTCGTGCGCCAGCGGATGAGCACGGTGGATTCATCCGGGGCCAGCACGTCTTCCATCTGGCTGAGCGGAGACGCAGCGCCAACCGCGAATTCTGGCAGCGAGAAAACCTCCCACGAGAACACGAAGTCCGCCGCCGAGAGCGCATGTCCGTCGTGCCAGGAGAGATTCGGTTTGAGCCGATAGATGGTCTCCATGCGACCGTCAGGCAGCAGCCGCCAGGTGTCCGTGTTGAGCTGGGGTACCTCCTGCGCCAGGTAGGGATGCGGAACGTTGAGTGGGTCCTGCAGCACGAGCCCGGCGTTGAACATCCGATTGGTGGGGCGGTCGCCTCTACCGCTGTATCTGAGTGCGACGCTGGCCACCGTGTTCGGCTCGGCGCGTACCCCGAAGCTGAGGGTGCGCGAGGGCTGCCCGGGCGCGGGCATCTGGCTGCGTCCGCTGGGCTGCGCCGCCGGCCCTGCACAGGCCGTTGCCACGAGCGCGCCGATCAGCGCAAGCGCTCCCGCGACGCATCTGACTCGTGCGATGTCCCACCTTGATCTCATCTGGCGTGCCATAGCAGCCCTCCGCTTACATCGGTCATAGATCGGGGCCGGAGCTATGTTCTGGCCCCAGTCCAGCCCCCTCCAGGGAATGCGATTCTTCGTCGTGCATGATACGATCGGCCGGATCGACCATGGATGTTGATGGTACTCTTTCACGCAGCACACGTCAGCCTCTTGATGCCTGAGTGATGCCGAGGCAAGAGCGGCGCTGAGAGCGGCGCTGAGAATTGACGTGTACGGCGGGAAGAGCGAAACTGGAGCCGCGTGAGCTGGCTGTGCACGAGCGGTGTTCGCAAATGGGCACGTGTGGAGGAGTTGGATGCCGGCCGTTGACTACGCAGATCTAACCCACACCGGGCCCGATACCCTGGCCGGGCGATATCTCCGCACGTTCTGGCAGCCGATCTCTCGGTCCCAAGATCTCGCACCGGGTGACACCATTCCCGTCCAGATAATGAGCGAATGGCTCACGCTCTATCGCGGCGAGTCTGGCGTTCCGCACGTAGTGGCATTCCGTTGTGCCCACAGGGGGACGCAGCTCTCCACCGGCTGGGTTGAGGGGGACTGCATCCGCTGTCTTTATCACGGCTGGAAGTACGACGCGTCTGGAGGGTGCGTGGAGCAACCCGGTGAGGACGAAGTCGTCGCGTCGCGGGTTCGGATCCGGAGCTACCCGACGCAGGAGTACCTTGGGTTGATCTTCGTGTACCTGGGCGAGGGCGAGCCGCCACCCATTAAGCGTTTTCCCGATTTCGAAGCAGCTTCAGAGCTGGCGGTGGGCCCACCGCAAACCTGGCCGTGTAACTTTTTCAACCGTATCGACAACGCGTGCGACCCACTCCACGTTGGCTACACCCACCGCACCGCCCTGGGGCGTGTTGGGAGAGATGCTCACGTGAACGGCCGCGGCGCGGCCGCGACCCTCACTGCTCAGGAAACCGACTACGGCGTGCGTACGACCTGCGAGACGCCAGGCCGGCCGCCGGACTACCTGCATTTCCACATGCCCAATATCAATCAGCTTGGCACGGAAGCTGAACCCACAACGACGAATGCCGCGGCCAGCCCGTGGGGCGATCGGCTCTTCTGGCGCGTGCCGATCGACGACACGAGCTGCGTGAGCTATCTGGTCGGAATCCTTCGTCTGCGTGGCGATCCAGACGACCAGGAACGCCGCCGCCGCGCTGCGCAGTCGGTCAGCGTGTCCCCAAATGACGTGGCGGAGGCCATTCTCGTCGGCAAAATGCGGCTCCGCGACGTGCCGGAGAGCTTCAATCAGCGTGAGATGTTCTGGGTCGAAGACTATGTGACTGAGGTGGGCCAGGGGTCCATGGCTCCGCGCGCCGAGGACCACCTCGGCCGCCGCGACGCTGGTGTGCTGTTGCTTCGGAAGATCTGGATGCGTGAGCTCGAGAAGGTTGCGGCAGGTCTTCAGGTAAAACGGTGGACCTCACCCGCGGGACTCCTCAGCGTTGGCGAGCTGCCGCGTCCTGTCGTCAACAATCAGTCATCGCCTGCCGACCGCAAATAGCCTCGTCGCAATGACCTCGTATGGAGGTGTTCGATGTCTGAACCCAAGCAACCCGACGTGAAGCCCAGAGTCACGCACGTTGCCCGGCCGGACGTGGATCTGGTCAAGCACCACTACAGCCGTCGGGCGGTCTGGGGCACGGATAGCGTCCTGTATCGCAAGACCCATCCCATGGAGTTCAGCACGGTTGAGGGCAACTACCACAACTGGGAGATCGACACGTCGGATCTCGTTCCCACGGACGCACATTCGCCATCGGGAGAGCCTGCGCGGTTGTTCTATAGCGACGATGTGACCGTCTGGGTCTCGCGGCGTCGAGAATCGATGTCCTATTTCGTGCGTAACTGCGATGCCGACGAGCTGCACCTGGTGAGTCAGGGCCAGATGCGGTACGAGACCGACTTCGGCGACATCGAGTTGAATGAGCGCGACTTCCTGCTCATCCCGAAAGGCATAACCTACCGCGTTGTCCTGGATCGGCCGCAGGATACGTTGCGCGCGATCTACGAGTCCGGTCCGGAGATTTTTTTCATTCCGGCAGAGATGGTGGAGCACCTCTACCACAAGGGGCGGCCCGCGATCAGTCCAGACCGGCTGACCCGGCCCGCTCTCCGCACCGCTCCCGGCCCGGCGGGCGAATACGACGTCCGAGTCAAATACTCAGGCGCGTTCTCTGAGATGCTCGGGGATACCACCACCCTGCACTACGAGCGCTATCCACTCGACACCGAGATCATCGACGGCGAGCAGCCGGTTGTGAAGTTCAGCGTTACGGACATCGAGAAGCTGGGGAGCACGCCGGTGCCGTTTGTGGGCGCCGCCTATCTGGACAACAAGACCAGGCTCGCGTGGACCCTGCACCTCTCAGGAGGTGGATTCACCGCACCGGTGCACCGCAACGTGGATGTGGATGAGCTACGCTGGCAGGGATCCGGGCCATCGGTCGGGCGCTTTCAATACACGCCCCAGGGCGTCGACCACGGTTACGGTCGCGGTTTCACAAAACGGGAGCGCAATCGCCAGGACAGCCCCAGCGACGTCGGAGACGTGATCTCGGCCTACACCGTTCGGCCCTTGAAGGGTACGGCCCTGGCCTACGAGCATGCCCGGAACGCCGAATTCTGAGACCGGTGGTGGCGATGCACAAGCGCCGTCGTCGGGCGCGGTCTGGCCGGGATCATCACGTTCCCGGCCAGAAGAGTACCGCTGCGGTTCATGAAAGGAGACGGTAATTGGCAAAGCTCGTCCTTGGTATGGGTTCATCTCATGCTCCCCAACTCGAAATGCCGCCGGCGATGTGGCGTGCGTACGGGGACCGGCAGCGCACTCAGACCGAGCATTGGTACCAGGGTCGGATCTACTCATTCCCGGAACTGGCCGCCGCGCGGCGTGGCGACCATTTCGAGCGTGAGTGCACCGACGACAAGATCCAGGCGCGGTTCGACGTGTGTCAGCGGGCCATTGCCCACCTCAGCGAGACGCTCGAACGAGTCGCTCCAGACGTGTGCATTGTCGTTGGCGATGATCAGCATGAGGCGTTCCAAGAAGACAACATGCCGTCGCTCAGCATTTACTACGGGCCAACGGTGGCGGATTCTCCGGAGCCCTCGGGCCGGCGGCGGGATTATGTGGACACAACGGTGGGAAATTATCCGAGTGAGCGGCTCACCCACCCCGGCGAGCCCGGGCTCGGCGAGTATCTCATCGAAGCGCTGATCGAGCGCGATTTCGATGTGGCCCGTTCCGCATCCATGCCGGTTGGTCGTGGCGAAGGCACGATCGGGCACGCCTTCTACTACGTGTATAGGCGCCTCATGAACAACGAGGTGATCCCGCACGTCCCGGTCATGGTGAACACGTATTTCCCTCCGAACACGCCGACGGCGCGCCGGTGCTACCGCTTCGGCCAGGCTCTGCAGGGCGCAATCGACGAATGGGATAGCGACAAGCGTGTCGCGATCATCGCGTCAGGTGGGCTGAGCCACACCGTGATTGAGGAAGACCTCGACGCACGCATTATCGAGGGGCTGCGAGAGGACGATTTCGACAAACTCACCGACTACCCCGACGTCCGATTTCGGGGCGGCACGTCGGAGATCAAAAACTGGATCATCCTCGCGGGCGCCGCGGTCGGGGACGGCCTTCGGATGAACCTCGTTGACTACGTGCCCTGCTATCGCAATGAAGCCGGGAATGGCACGGCGATGGGTTTCGCCGAGTGGGTCTAGCACGGCGTCATCAGTTGACAGCGGCATCCGCCAGCAACTGCTGGCGTATTTGGCGTCGCTGTTTGCCTGTCCGCGGACGCTGAGGCTGCCCCAACTCTTCTGGGTGCTCACTGTCGGACTGCTCCTTTTGGCGTGCGCGGGCACGCCATCGGCGCCGGCGTCGCGCAGCTCCCAGGAAAGCGCCTCCGGCGAGAACCAGCAGGCAGGGCCGCGGGGAACCCTGCGGCTTGCCTGGCCGCGAGAGCCAGACTCGCTTGCTTCGAAGTTCACGGGCGGCGGCGGCGCCGGCGAGTACGCGTGGATCTTCAACTCCACGCTGGCCTTCTACGATTTCGGCGGCGTACCCCACCCATTGCTCGCGCGTGAGCTGCCTACCGTGGAGAACGGCGCGTGGACGGTCGCTCCCGATGGGACGATGACCACGACCTTCCGGCTCCACGAGCGCGCCCGCTGGCATGACGGCACGCCACTCACCGCCGCGGACTTCGCCTTCGCCCACGAGGTCTATCTGGACCGGGACGTGACGGTCGACAACCGGCTCCCGGAGACGCTGATCGCGGCGGTGGAGGCGCCTGACGAGCTGACCCTCGTGATTCACTGGAGTGAGCCGTACCCCCGAGCCAACGTGTTGAGCTACCAGGAGCTGAACCCGCTTCCCCGCCACCTCGTGGAGCAGAAGTACCGCACCAACAAGGCGAGCTTCGCCACGGGCGACGAATGGACCTACGCATTTATTGGGACTGGGCCCTTCCGACTCGAGCGCTGGAGCCCGGGCTCCAATATGGTCGCCCGCGCGTTTCGGGACTGGGTGCTGGGTCCGCCCAAGATCGAAACGGTGGAGATCCGCTTCATCGCCGAGGCGAGCGCGCTGGTGGCCAACCTACTCGCAGGGGAGACCGATGTCCTTTCACCCGGCCTGCGGGTGCAGCATGCGGTGAGCGCCCGCGAACAATGGGTTGCAACCGGGAAAGGGAGCCTGAAGACCTGGGAAGCACGCCTCGTGTTCCTGGAGTTTCAGCATCGCGACGTGCCGACGTGGCAGCGCGCCGTTACTGACGTTCGGGTGCGGCGCGCGCTGATGCACGCATTCGATCGCCAGGGCCTCGTTGAGGTGGTAAATTTTGGCATAGGCTCGACGGCCGACGCGTTCGTCGTCCCGTCAGACCCGGCCTTCCCTGACGTCGACCGCGCGATCACCAAGTACCCCTACGACCCGACGCGCGCGACGACGCTGCTCGCCGAGGCCGGCTGGCGCCGCACGGGAGAGGGCGGACCGATCGCCGGTCCCGGCGGGCAAAGTCTCGAGGTGGACGTCTGGGCGAACGAGGAACCGGAGGCAACAATCGTTGCGGAAGCGTGGGGCCGGGTCGGGATCCGCTCCAGCCCCTACTACATTCCCCAGGCCCGCAGCCGGGACGCCGAGCACCGGGTGAGCTTCCCGGGCAGCGCAATCAATCGGCGCACCGTCGCGCCCCAGTTCTTTGCCTTCATCGCCGACGAGGTTACGAACCCCGCCCGGAACTGGACGGGCTCGAACCGCGGCAGTTTCGTCGATGCCGAGGTCGACCGGCTTTACGGCGTCCTCCGGTCGTCGCTCAATCCGCAGGATCAGCGCGCTGCCAATGTCGCGCTCAACACTCGCCTGACCGAATTGGTCGGGATCGGTCCGCTGTACTACCCGGCCGAGGTGATGCTCGTTGCGAATCGGGTCAAGGGCCCGATTGGGAACTATGGTCCCCAGCTCGGGACGACCTGGAACCTCTATGAGTGGGAAGTGACGGACTGACTAGCCTTTACTCAGAGATTTCCCACTCGAAGATGTTCCATGACACCCCACCGGCAAAGGCGGTTTCTCCAATCGGTCCTTTGAGCTTGCTCTTCGCGATGAGGAAATCGGCGTCATAGTACAGAGGCCCCACGCCGAGCATCTCCGACATCGTCTTATGGAGAGCGATGACGGCCTGGCGGCGCTCGCCCTCGCGCAGGCTCGAAACCGCAAGGGTAAAGAGTTGGTCGATATCCGCGGTCCAGAAGCTGCCACGATTCGCCCCCTGCCACCGAGCCTCTGCCGTGGGAAGGTGGGTAGACGTGAACACAAAGTCGTCCAGGGTGGGGAACCGGGAGGTGAGGTTCACGGAAGGAAAACTTGCCCGCAGCTCCTGATCGCGCTGGCGAGCGGCCGGGATCATGAATAGGCTGGCATTGATCCCGACGGCGCGCCAATTGTCCACCATGATTGCCCCTTCCTGTTCGCTCGAACCGCCGCCTGTCGTCCACAGCTCGAGATTTAACGCTTCGCCCTGGGCGTTGGCCGCCTGCGCCTGCGCCCCTGGCTGCGGTCTTCGCCAACCGGCCTCGGCGAGCAGGGCACCGGCTCGGTTGGGGTCATACGGGTACCTGGTGAGGGCACGCTCCACGTCGGGAAAGAGCGGGTCGGAAGGCATGATGAATGCCCCAGCCTTCAGTCCGAGCCCGTGCGTCGTGACCTCCAGCAGGGCCTCCCGGTCGGTCGCGTGCAGTAACGCCTGACGCACGCGGAGGTCCGTGACGGCACGCTGCCAGCTCGGCACCTCCCGAAATTGAAATGCCACAAACCGGATCGTCCGATGCCACGTCCGAATATAGCCCTCGCCTTTTGCAGCCCATTGGTCGCGGGCCACCGAGGCTTCCGCTGCGCCAATGCCCGGCGAGTTGACGAGGTCTACCTCCCCAGACAGGATGTTGGCGAGCAAGGTCCGAGGGTCGGAGATGAACCGAATCTCGATCGTCTGCAGCTTGGGCGGGCCCAGAATCCAATCCATGTGCGCCCGGGCCACGAGCCCGAAGCCGGGCGTCCACCGCTCCAACCGAAACGGACCCGTCCCAACGTAGGCGACCGTCCACTCCTCGGCGAAGGCAAAGGTCGCCCGGTTGGACCGATATTTTTCCTCCAGGAGATGGCGTGGGATCGGGGCGAGTTGCGGATGCGTAAGGCGATTCGCGGTGACGTACGGCTCTTTCCACATGACCACTACCGTGTGGTCGTCCGGCGCCGTGACCCCTGACATGAGCGCCTCGGGCATGCGCTCCCGCACCGGCAGGTCCGGATCTCGATACACCTCGTATCCGAAGACGAAGTCTCCAGCCGTCAGCGGCGTTCCATCGTGCCAGCGGGCATTCTCGCGCAGTCGGTACGTCGTCACCATGGTGCCATCAGGGTTCACGACCCAATCGCCGTTCTCCTGGGTGGGAATCTCGCGCGCCAGCATGGGCTGAGGGAGGCCATTCGCGTTCGTATACGTGAGGAAGGAATCGAAGACCCAGTGGAATTGGTGCATGCCTCCACCCACACCGATCTTCGAATTGAGGTTTTCGGGCTCCGTGGGCCAGGCGATCCTCAGGCTGCCTCGCGGACCGGTGGTCTTGGAGGCGGGGCCTCCGGCGTCCGCGCCCGGGGTCGAAGGAGGCGACGAGGACGGAGAGGCACAGCCGACGACGACCAAAAGGCCGGCCAGACCGGCAAGAAGGAGCCGGTGCGATTTGAGATGAGGGTCCATCAGGTCGATCCTGGAAACAATGTGAACCGCGCAAACCGCAACCGCCGTCAGGTTCCGAGATGGCGCGATTGTAGCACCCAGCTAGGAGGACTGCCCCTGGATACGTGGGAACCCAAACGTGCAAAATGGGATTCCGCGTGCGACGACCATTGGTCGATTGCACCGGCCGACCGCTCGATCGGAACAGAAGGGGAGGGAATGATGACTGTACAGCCGACAACCTGGCTGAGTCATGGAACGGCAAGTCATGGATCACACGTGCGGCTGCGCGCGAGCGCTGCGCATGCGGAGTGGAACCACGTGGGCGTCGCGCTCGTGGCGATGAGCGAAGGTTACTTTGCCGCGGAAGGGCTGCCGGACGTCGAGCTCATCAGCTTTCCAGAGAGATCCGGCGCGTTGGTAGACCGCGAAGTCGTGCAGATGGACCTCCTAGCGGAGGGCGTTGTGGACATCGCCATCGATCCGCGTACTTCGTTCGTGCTGGAAGGCTCACACCAGGGCAAGGCTGTTTGCATCGCCGCCGCCCGGCGCAAGACGCACGCTTTCGCCGTTATTGGGCAACCGGGCCTCAAGAGCATCGAAGATGTGCGGGGCATGACGGTCGATATGGGGAATCCGGGCGGGGCGACGGACGTCATGATGCGTGAGTTTCTTAAGGACAGCGGGCTCGAACCCGATCGAGATGTGCTCTTCGCGTACTCGGGTGGGGCGATGCACAATCCCAAAGGAAACGGCGTGGAGTTTCGAGCAGGACGGCGCGGCCCCGTGACCATGTCGAGTACCAAAACCGAAACCTCAGCGTACCTGGCAGAAGGCTACGTTCTGCTGGCGGACCTCGGAACTGTCTATCCCTCTCGCCACGACCGGGTCACTGCCGCGAATACGGACTTCGTCCGGGAGCACCCGGAGGCGCTGAAGGCGTTTCTCAAGGGCATGATCCGCGGGTGTAACTTCGTCTTGGAACCGCGTAACCGCCCGCGCTTCGAGGCCATCATTCGCGACGGCGGCTTCCTGGCCGACGATCGGGAGCGGGTCAATTATGACGGGCTCTACGAGTCCTGGCAGTCTCGCGTATCGCGCGACCTCGAGTTGCCCCGGGAGGGGATCGACCGCATCGTCGCCGAAGATCAGCGGTCCGGAAATCTGCCAGCCTCCTTCACCGCCGACACCGCGATGCAACTCGACGCCTTGCGGCTTGCCCAGACCGAGCTTGGCCTGGTCGAGGAGGATCGCTAGAAAGCCAGCTACTCGACATAATGCCAGACGCATACGAAACGTGGTCGAAGAGGAGGTCGAGAACCGCCGAAAAGAAGCGGCCCGTAGCGCTTGACGAAGGTGGCTTCTAGAAACTACTATCGCAGGCATGCGCGCGGTCGGTTTGAAGGTGCTCAAGAATAAGCTGTCCGAGTCGTCCGTCTTGGCCAGGGAGGGGAGACGATTCTCGTGACGGATCGGGAAGTTGTCGTCGGCTAGCTCGTCCCCCCGCGGCCTGGCCGCGGCCTGGCGGTGGCCGATGCCGTTCTCGCCGAGTTGATGCGTGAGGGCTGGGTCACTCCGGCGGCCCGCCCGCTAACCGGCTCCCCGCCGCGAGCGGCGGTAGCCGCCTTCACGGAGCTGATGCGCGAGGTGGACGAAGCCCGCGCCGACCGGTGATCTACCTCGACTCGTCAGTCGCGCTGGCTCAGCTTTTCGCCGAGGATCGCCAGCCGCCCGAAAACCTGTGGCCCACGAGTCAACCAGCGGTGGATGCGTGCATCGCCGTGCGGACCAGCTCTGGTGGGAGATGGGAGTCCGTAATGCGTCCGCCGAGGTGCCAGATCGCGTCCTCGACGGCATTCGCGATGCACGCCATTGGTGGAATGGCGCCGCCCTCACCCACCCCTTTGGCGCCCAGTGGAGTGAAGGGCGTCGGGCATTCGACGTGGCCGAGCGCGAGCGGGGGGATGTCGCTGAACTTTGGGAGCAGATAGTCCATGAAGCTTCCCGTCAGGAGCTGACCGTCTTCGTTGTAGACGAATTTCTCGGTGAGCGCCCAACCTAATCCGTTGATTGTTCCACCCATCACCTGGCCGCGAACGATCATCGGATTGATCAGCGTTCCGCAATCCTCCGAAGAGGCATAGTTGAGCACTTTCACGGCGCCGGACTCACGGTCGATCTCTACGAGCGCTGCATGACAAACCACCGCGAAGGTCGCCGAACCGGGGGAGCCCCTGCGCTCGGGGTCCGGGTTGACGTTGGGCCATCTCCAGAAATAGGTTGCCTGGAGTGAGACGTCCGCGTCGTCCCCGAACGCCCACGGCGTTCCATTCGCCCGAGCAGCGATCTCTCGCAGACTGATACTCCGCTCCGGGCCCGGCGCGACGAGCTTGCCATCGCGGAAGGTGATCTCTTTCGGGTCAGCATCCAGGACGTTTGCGGCCAGCTCCGCGAGCTGCTCGGCGAGCTTCCGGGCTGCGCCGTGCACCGCCGGGGCGCCAGTGGCCGAGAATTTCGAAGCGTAGGTCCCCGACACCGTCGTGTAGGGCATCGTCCGGGTGTCGAGCTGGACGGTGACGTGAATGTTGCTCGGATCGACGTCGAATCGCTCAGCGACGATCTGGGCGATCGTCGTCTCATGCCCCTGGCCCTGAGCCAGGGTCGGAGTCTGCACCATCAGCCGCCCGTCCGGCCCCAGCATGATCGTCGCGACGTCGAAGGGGCTCGGGGCTCCACCCTCGACCGACATCGCGACGCCGATGCCGAGCAGGCGGCCCGCTGCGCGCGCGTCAGCTTGTTCACGCCGCGCCGCGTCGTAATTGAGCAGCTCCTTCGCCTGTGCCATCACGGCCGTTGGATCTCCGCTGTCGTAGAGGGCCCGCGTCGGGGTGAGGTACGGGTACGCCTCGGCAGGAATGAAATTCTTCATACGTACGGCGACAGGGTCCATCTCAAGCTCGCGCGCGAGCCGGTCGATGATGCGCTCGAGAGCGAAGACTGGTTGGACGCGGCCATAGCCGCGGTTCGAGGCCACGGGACATTTGTTGGTCACGACGCAACGTGCCTCGATCCGCACGTTGCGGAATCGATAGGGACCGGCCACCGTCGCCATCATCAGGGCCGGCCCATGGGGCTCGGTGATCGCGATGTAGGCGCCCTGGTCGTCGAGGGTGCGCACCTTCATGCCGAGGATGGTGCCATCGCGCTTCCCGGCCATTTCAACCCAGGCAATACGGCCCGTTCCATGATGGCTGGCCTGCAGATGCTCGAGCCGGTCCTCGGTCCACTTCACTGGTCGGCCAACCTTGCGGGAGAGGAGCGCCAGCAAGACCGCCCGCTGGTGTACCCACGCCTTGAGCCCGAAGCTCCCGCCCACGTCCGGCACGATGAGCCGGACGTCCGCGTGGTCCATCTTGAGTGCTTTCGTGGCCGCGGTGAAGCGTCCGAGGTTGCCGATGTTTGCCCAGATCGTGGTCTCCTCGGTCACCGGATCGAAGGATGCGATTGCGGCCAGACCTTCCAGCGGAGTCGAGCTGTGGCGATGGACGACAAGCCGCTCGCGAACGACGACGTCGGCGTCGGCAAAGGCGGCGTCCACGTCGCCAAAGTCCAAGACCCGGTTGAGCACCTCATTACCACCCGGCGCGCCGGGATGAAGGACGGGCTGGTCTGGGTCCGTGGCCCGCTCGGGGTCGAAGACGACCGGTAGATCTTCGTACTCGACCTCGATCGCCTCCAGCGCGTCCTCGGCGATGTATCGATTCTCCGCGGCCACGATCGCCACGATCTCCCCCGCGAACCGGACGCGATCCGTGGCGATGTAGTACCAAACGCCGCCGCTCGGATAGGTCGACCCCTTGCCAGGCTCGATGTGCGGCTCGACCTCTGCGCCGGTGATCACTCCATGGACCCCGGGGATCTCGAGTGCTCGCGAGTAGTCGATGCGCTTGATCAGCGCATGGGCGTACGGACTGCGCAGCATTGCCGCTTCGAGCATGCCGGGCAGGGTGATATCGTCCACGTACTGCGCGCGCCCGGTCAGGAAGCGCGGGTCCTCATTGCGGAGAACGGATCGGCCCAGCCAGGACTGGCGCGCGGTTGTTGGCGACGTCATCTACCGCATCTCCTCGCGAACGTAAATCATGTCGTTTTGCGCCGGGTCGCGAAGGATGTGCTTCGGGTCGTGCCCCTGGCGAACGTCATCAATGGCTTTCAGAAGCATGAATCGCATCGCCACGAGCACGCCGTCGTGCGTTCCCAACCGCTCCTTTGTCCGATCGACGAGGGGCCCCTGCGTCTCGTTCACCATGCTGTCCTGGCAGAGGAATCCCTTGACGGGGGTCCCGGGTGCGTTCACCGGAATCCCGCAGATGGTGTCGACCTTTTCGTAGTCACGGAAGTAGTCGTTCTGGGGCCCGGGTTCGACGAACTCATCCTCGGGGGACCATTCGTATCCGCGTCCATCTAGATGAAACGGGGCGAACCCGACCTGAAACCGCAGTGTGTGCGTGTCGTCGGCCGGCACGTACCAGGACTGGTAGTACAGGGTAAATCCGGCTCCGCGCGCGCCGGTTTGCGTGCGAAAGAAGCCGGCCGGCATGAAAAACGACGTATAGAGGGGGTCGCGGCTGCCGTCAAGGCTGGGAAGCTCTGACGTCTGCCAGAGGCCGTAGCTCGTTTCAACAAAGCTCACCTTCGGCCTAGGTCGTGAGAAGAGCTCGCGTTTTACCGTGGACCAGTTGTTCGTGTGCAGGTACGGAAAATGGGCCGTGTCCACGGCACCCTCGACATTCTGGAGATAGTTGCTGTTGATCGGATAGAAGCTCGTGGCCCGCGTCCCGTTTTCGCGCACAAGAAACTCGTAGCTTGGGAGGAGCGGGCGCTGCTCCGGCGGGCCCATGTAGGCGAAGATCAGACCACCGAGCTCCTGGCACGGATACGCGGGGTGGCGGACATGGGCTTTGAACGTGCTGCCCTCGGGCTCGGCCGGCTGCTCCAGGCAGTGGCCTCCCACGTCGTACAGCCAACCATGAAACGGACAACGGATCCCACCGTCTTCGACCCGGCCATAGCCAAGAGAAGTCAGGCGATGCGAGCAGTGCAGTCCCAGCAAACCTGGCCGGTCGCAATCGTCGCGGAAAAGCACGAGATCCTCGCCCATGACTCTGAGGGTTTTCGGCTTGCTTCCGGGTCCAACATCCGTCGAAAGCGCGATCGGCTGCCAGTACCGACGGAGGAGCTCGCCCCCAGGCGTACCCGGCCCGGTTAGACAGAGCTGCTCATTGAGTTGCTTCTGGAGCATGGCGATTCACCCGTCCTCGCCCGCCAGGCTATCCGAAAGACCATGCGCCGGTCAACGCTACGTGATGCCTCCAAAATCCCTAATCTTGTAGTCCCAAGGTGGGTACGGGCCTGCTAGACTAGCCTGGCCGGGCAGCGCATGCGGGTTTCATGGGAAGAGAGACGTGGTCGGCTCCAGAGTGGGGTGACGAATGGCGCCGAACAATTTGGTCCGAGCTATCGTGCTGATGTGTGCCTTGCCGGCGCTCGCGTGCGGCCCCGGTAACTCCAGGACACCTCCCGGGCCCGGAGACACGCAGGAGGGCGCACCGGTCGGTCGGCAGCTCGTAACGGCCGTGCGCGTGGAGCCACCCAGCGTCGCGACTCGGGTCATCGGCCAACCGGGCATCTCCCTTACGGTCGCCCGCGCGCTCTTCAACGCCCACGTGGCGCGGATTGACGGGACGGGAACGCCACGGCCGCAACTTGTCGAAGCTCTGCCCACCCTCCACTCAGATGCCTGGCAGGTCTTCTCCGATGGCCGAATGGAGACCACGTACCGACTGAAACCCCACCTGACCTGGCATGACGGGACCGGCCTCTCCAGCGAAGACTTCGTGTTCTCCTGGCGCGTGTATATGACGCCAGAATATGGGCATTTCACATCAGCACCATTCCAGGCAATCGACGATGTGGTCGCGCTCGACCCGCTAACCTTCGTGATTCGTTGGAATCGCCCGTATCCCGAAGCCGGCTCGCTGTCCATGTCCAAGAATGAGCTCATTCCGCTCCCCCGCCACATTCTGGAAGGACCGTTTGCGGTCCTCGGCGCCGACGGGTTTGCGGGTCATCCGTTCTGGACCCGCGAGTATGTGGGGCTCGGCCCTTACCAAATGGAGCGCTGGGAGCCCGGTGCTTTCCTTGAGGCCACGGCGTTTGCCGGCTATGTCTCAGGCAGGCCGAAGATCAACCGCGTGAAGATGCTTTTCATCAACGATAGCAACACTGCCCTCGCCAACCTGCTCTCCGGCGAGATCCAAGTGGCGACCGACGACTCACTGGGAGTGCATCAGGTCGAATCGCTGCGTCGAGAGTGGGGCAGCTTGGGCGTGCTCTATCTCGCCCCCGGCGGTTCCTGGCGGCAAACGGTGTTCCAGCTCCGCCCCGAGTTGGCGAGCCCGGGCGCGATTCTCGATGTGCGCGTGCGTCGGGCGCTCGCGCACGGCGTCGACAAACAGGAGATCAATGACACACTCTACGCCGGAGGCAACCCCCTCGCCGACAGCATGATTTCACCCGACTCTGAGTTTGGGGCGGCGGTGGAGCGGGCCATAGTGAAATACCCGTACGACGTGCGGCGCAGTGCGCAGCTCATGAATGACGCGGGCTTTGTGAAAGCCGCGGACGGAGCATACGGCCATACGCGGGAGGGTCGCCTGGACTTCGCGCTGAACGCGACGGCCGGGTCGAGCTTTGAAACGGAAATGAGCATTATGGCAAGCGCCTGGCGTAGCGCCGGTTTTCCGGTGCGGGAATCGGTGATTCCGGCCGCCCAATCGCGCGACGCAGAGCTCGCCTCCAGCTTCCCGACGATGTCCACGAGATCGACCGCCATGGGGCAGCCCGCGCTCCTGGGACTGACGACCCCCAACATCCCCCGCGCTGAGAACCGGTGGCGCGGATCCAATCGGGGCGGGTGGACCAATCCAGAATATGATAGGCTGGCGGAGGCCTTCACCTCGACCCTCGAGGACGAAGCGCGGGCGCGACAGGTTGCCCAGATGGCCCGGATCTACAGCGAGGAGTTGCCTGCGATCTCCCTGTACTTCCCGTCTATGCCGTTCGCCCACTCGGACGCCCTCAAGGGTCCTCGTCCAGTGCCCGCGGAGTCCAACATGATGTGGAACATCGAACAATGGACGTTTGAATAGGCTTTCCGCGGCGGTCGCGGACGACACCAAATGATCGGAGGAGGGTCAAGCCGTGACGGCACTTGATGAGCGAAGCGTGGATAGACTGACGCGAAAGCCTCAACGGGAAGCCTGGTCCGACTTTGTCCACACCGGCCCTGATACGCTGGCGGGGCGCTACCTGCGAAGGTTCTGGCACCCGGTCTGCCGCTCGCAGGACTTGGCAACGGGGCAGCTCAAGCCGGTTCGCATCATGAGCGAGGATTTCACCATTTATCGCGGCGAAAGTGGTGCGGCCCATGCCGTGGCTTTTCGCTGTGCCCACCGGGGCACCCAGCTCACCGCGGGGTGGGTGCAGGGGGAGAATATCCGCTGCTTCTACCACGGATGGATGTACGATCCGAGTGGCCAGTGCGTCGAGCAGCCAGGCGAGTCCGAGCCCTTCTGCCAGCGGATTCGTATCCGGAGCTATCCAATTCATGAGTACGTCGGGTTGATCTTCCTCTACCTTGGCGAAGGAGATCCACCCTCGCCGCCGCGGGTCCCCGCGCTGGACAATGCGGAAGGCCTGATCGAGAACTGGCGCGAGGATTGGGCGTGCAATTACTTCAATCGGCTCGAGAACGCGCCGGATCTCATGCACGTCCCCTTCGTTCACAGCCATCATGGAACCAGCGTGCCCACGCACATCGAAGCTCGCGAAACGGACTTCGGTTTCGAGACGCGAGCGCGCCGCGGCGGTTCCGACTGGTCGGACCCGACCCGGTTCCACATGCCGAACATGAACTACTTTGTGGGCAGAGCCAAGGCGCCGGAGTTCGAGACGGGTCCTCGCCACAACTTCATGTGGCGAGTGCCGGTGGACGATGAGCGCCACATGGTATTCGGGGCAGAGCGAGTGCAGGTCGGGCCCGGTGACAGCGATCGCTACCGCGAGTGGCAGCGGAGCGTCGAGGAGGAGCTGCAGCGCGAGCCGATGGACCAGGTGGCCAGACGCGTGCTCGCCGGAGAGCTCCCCAACCGGTACGTCCACGAGACCCGGCAGTGGGACACCAGCAGTGCTCAGGACTACGTGGTCCTCATGGGTCAAGGCATCGTTGCCGACCGGGAGCACGAGCACCTGGGAAAAGAGGACGTGGGAGTGGTTCTCTTGCGTCAGATCTATGTTCGGGAGCTGCGCGCCCTGGCCCAAGGCCGGCCACTCAAGCAATGGAAATGGTCTGCGGATGAGACCGCCTGATCCTGAACGCCCGGAATCCTTGGAGCGCGAGCGAGGGAAGTATGGACATTAAATTCGGGCTGATCAGCTCTGATTCACATGCGCAGCTCGACCGCGACGCTTTTACCAGCCGGATGTCCAAAACCGTGTGGGGAGACCGCATTCCGCAGGTGCGGGAGGTCGAGGAGAACGGGGAGCTGGTGGAATGCTGGTCCGTGGACGGGGAAGTTCGCTCCGGTGCGGTCGTCAACTGTCCTGCCGCCCTGCCGGACAAGCGCGCCGTCCCGAGGCGCTGGGAGGCCGTGCCGCGGAAGGTCTATGACCCGGTGGAACGTCTGAAGGCCCTGGACGAGGACGGCGTCGATGGCGAAGTTCTCTTTCCCAACGGCCCGGTCCAAAATCTTCGCTTCGGAATAGCGGATACCGCGTTCGACTTGGCCTGCGTCCAGGCGTACAACGACGCCCTCGGCGCGTGGACCGAAGTGAGCGATCGCTTCGTTCCGCTGGCGATGATTCCCTATCTGAGTCCCATCGAATCCGTGCTTTCCCAGGTCCGCCGGGCCGTGGATCGCGGCCACCACGGGCTCTGCATGCTGGCAGATCCGGCGATCATTCCCGGTGTTCCCTGCCTGGACGACCCGCACTGGTATCCGTTGTGGGAGCTGTGCCAGGATCTAGAGATCCCGATCACCTGGCACGCCGGGAGTGGCACAAGCCTGTATGTGCCGCACTGGGAGAAATACTCCCGGCGGCAGTGGCACACGGTCTTTACCGGACGTATTCCGGCCTCCGTCGCGCAGATGGTGCCCTTCTTGGTGTTCTGCGGCCTCCTGGACCGATATCCGCGCCTGAAGTGGGCGCTCGCCGAGTCGGCGGTCGGCTGGATGGCATACGTGCTCGAGAGCTGCGACCACGAATGGGAACGACGTCATCTGTGGACAGAGGGCCTTCCCACGCCGCCCAGCGAGGCGTTTCGCCGCCAAATCTACACCAGCTTCTGGTTTGAGAGCTCCGGGATCGAACTGCGTGACTACATTGGGCTGGACAACATCATGTGGGAGTCTGACTACCCCCACATTACTTCCACGTTCCCCCATTCGCGAGAGCATGTCGAGCGCACGACCGGCGTACTGCCCGCCGAAGAGCAGCGCAAGCTGCGATACGGTAATGCAATGCGCCTGTACCACTTGAATTAGAGGTCGCCATCTTGCGGTTTCCGACCGCCCTTTCCCGCCCATCACTTTGAGGCGAAACACTGCATCGCTTGTCTGCCGCGGGCTCGTGCTGCTCGTCGCGCTGATTCCCGTTGCTTGCGTGCCGTCCGCCCCCCGCCCTGGCGGTGCGGGGACGGCCAAGCTCACCGGGGCGGCGCAGCCGCGGAGCCTGTCGATCGTGCTGCGGGTCGAGCCGACTGATCTCACGTCCGCTGCGGCCACGTACAACCGCATCACGCTGGCGCTCTTCGGCACGGGCTACCGGGCCGGTCTCACGGCGAGCGACCGGTACGAGGCGCCGTACCCGCTTCTCGCCGAATCCCTACCCCAATTGGACACGCCCACGTGGCGGGTGTTCCCGGACGGACGAATGGAAACCATTCATCGCCTCCGAACGGGGCTCGTCTGGCACGATGGTACGCCCCTCACGGCGGAGGACTTTGTCTTCACGGGGCGGGCGATTCTGGCTCAGATGGAGTGGGGATTGGTGGCGCCCTCAGTCGAGATGCAGCAGATTGACGAGATTCTTGCGCCCGACCCGCTTACGGTGTTCATTCGCTGGCGGCGATCGTACGCGGATGCAGCGACGCCGGAATTGACCCCGTATGCTCGCCACATCCTTGGCCCGGCTCTCGATCAGCGGCAGCCCGAGTCTTTCAGCAGCCACCCATACTGGACGACAGAATACGTTGGGTTGGGCCCGTATCGGCTCACTCGTTGGGAGCGTGGGGCCTACATCGAAGGAACTGCCTTTGCGGGGTATGCGCTTGGCCCGCCGAAGATCGAAGGGGTGCGCGTGACGTGGAGTGGCGATCCCAATAGCACGGTTACCCGGCTGCTCGCCGGCGATGCCCACGTTGCATTGGACAGCGCCATTCAATACCAACAGGCGGCGACGGTGCGGCGAGCCTGGGCGGCACAGAACGGCGGGGTGGTGTTGCTCGTTCCCCGTAACCTCCGTTGGCTGCAGGTCCAGCACCGACCGGACTACGTCGACCCGCGGGCGCTCCTCGACGTCCGGGTCCGAAAGGCGATGATCTACGCCCTCGACCGCCAGGCTTTGGCTGACGCCATGTTGGGCGGTGAGGGGCCTGTGGCGGACACGATGGGCCCCCCCACCCTCAGCTTCTATGAGGACGTCGTCCGCGCGACGGTGAAGTATCCATACGACCCGAGTCGGAGCGAGGGGCTCATGGCCGAGGTCGGATTCGCCAGAGATGCCAGTGGCTTCTACATGAGCCCATCGGAGGGCCGGTTCAGCCCCGAGGTATTCGGGCTCGCGGAGGGGGACGAGGCGCAGGAGACGACCATCGTCGCAGACTACCTGCGGCGGGCTGGCATGGAGACCAAACTTCGATTGGTCCCAGCCTTGCAGGTGGGACAGTCCGACGAAATGAAAGCGACCTTCCCGGCCCTGAGAACGAACTATACCGGGGGCTCCGCCCACCTCGGGCAGCCGTTCCTCGTGTCCTCTCGGATCGCCAGCCCGGAGAATCGTTGGCGCGCCACCAACCGGATCGGTTGGAGTAACCCGGAGCACGACCGACTCTTCGAGGCATGGAACGCTGCTCTGGACCGCACCGAGCGAAATCAGCTCATGGTCCAGATGCTAAAGCTGGTAAACGAAGAATTGCCCGGCATCCCCATGTATTTCGACTTCGACGTCATCGCGCACGCCGCCGCGCTGCGCGGCCCGGAGCCCATCGCTCCGAGTAGCGCAGCCTACGGGAACATCCACCAATGGGAGTGGCAGACTCTGTGAACATCAGATACGGCTTGATCAGCGTGGACGACCACGTCCAGGAGCATCCCGACGTGTGGACGGCGCGGCTGGCGAGGACACAATGGGGCGACCGGATCCCCCACGTCCAACGGCTCGCGGATGGGACCGATCGCTGGATCGTGAATGGCGAGCCGATTTCGCTGTCCGGGATCGCCTCGGCCGGCGCCGCCCTGCCAGATCGCGCACTCGAGCCGCAACGATGGGACGAGGTTCCTCGAGCAGCGTACGTCCCCGCCGAACGACTGCGAGCGATGGATGCGGATGGCGTCGATTATTCGGTGCTCTATCCCACCGTGGCGGGTGTAAGCGGAGAAACGTTTGCCCGCCTCACCGACCCGGCCCTCGAGCTCGCCTGCGTCCAGGCCTACAACGACTGGCTCATCGAGGAGTGGGCCGACACCAGCGAGCGCTTCATTCCCCAGTGCATCGTCCCTCTCTTCCCCGCCGAAGCGGCAGTCGCTGAAATCCGGCGGGCAGTTGCCAAAGGCCACAAGGGGGTCATCTACCCCGCGGTCCCGATGGAGCTGCGGGACGTGCCGCACGTCAACGAGCCTGAATACGACGCGATCTGGGCAGCGTGCGCGGAGCTTGGGGTCCCGCTGTGCATTCACGCGGGCTCCTCGAACACGGTGCAATATCCGCCCGGCGAGCGACTCTCCCCCGCGGTCGCGTCGGCATTCGCCGCCGTGGCGGGTCCAGCCAGCACGATGGCGGTTCTGGTGCACATTCTCATCTCCCAGATCCTGATGCGGCACCCAAACCTGAAGGTGGTGTTTGCCGAAAGCTCCTTCGGGTGGGGAGCCAACCAGCTCGAGTTCGTGGACCAGCAGTTTCGCGAGGACGGACTGCAACGCGAGGGGTACGACCTGACCCCCTCCGAGCTGTTCCGCCGCCAGTGCTATCTCACGGGATGGTACGGCCGGGCCGGACTGCAAACGCGCCGCCTGATAGGGGTCGGCAATATGATGTGGTCAACTAATTTTCCACACACGACATCAACCTGGCCCGAGACTCACCAACGGATTCAGGGATCCCTGGCCGGGGTGCCGATAGCGGAACAGGAACAGATCCTCTGGCGTAACGCCGCCCTGCTCTACGAGCTGTGAGCGGTTCGGTATCGTCTTCGTGGTCTGGGCTCCGACGGTGATGTCCGATCGACAGTTGCGTGGTTGCGTCCCGCCAGGCTCGCCTGGCGAAATGCGCCAAGATGAGCGATCCCCCCAACTACCCCGCGCCACCCGCTGCCTCCAGCAAGCCGAAGCCTTGGGACCGAAGTCCCGATGAGTCCGTATTTCATCTCCATCCTCGCCCCTGCATGAGCCTAGAGATCTTCGTAGTAGTACTGCCCCAGCGCTTGTTGCGCGGGCCAGTCGGTGAACCCATAGAGGAAGCTGTCCTCCTGCGAGGGATTCTCGTGACGGTGCGTGGTCCATGCCGGCAGCTCGATGAAGTCGCCGGCGGACCATTCAAAGCGTTCGCCCTCGACGGTCATCACGCCCTGGCCCCGGAACGCGTAGTAGATCACCGAGCTGTTGTGGCGGTGATCCCGTCCTTTGAAGCCGGGCGTCAGCATCGTCATGTCGTTTGCGGTTGTGGGGAATGTGGGGCCGCCGGTGATTGGGTGGCGGTACATCACCGTGTAGCAATCAAACGGGTCCTCGTCGTACTCGTTTTCCTTCATGGTGGCGAGGGCGGCCGAAGTCTGCTTCCACGTATACCGGAAGGCCGGCGGATGCTCGGCACCGATATGCTTGATCTGCGGGCCTTCCGGGTGGGTGGTCTTCTTGTGGGACGAGGGCAGCAGGTTACCGCTGAGGGTTCGGATCGATTCGTCGATGCGGTCGCGTCGAATCGTCTCGAACCCGCCCTCGAGCTCCTCGTGCCAACCCATGCCATGACCGGCGAAGGCGACATCGAGCCCGTCCAGCCAAAGCACGTAGTCGTCGGACTCATTGGCGTGGCCGTGGAAGGTCAAGTGCGGGGTCGTGATGAAGTCGCCAGTCTCGAGCGGGAACGGCTCGCCGTCGACCGTCGTGAAGGCGTTGGGGCTGCCCTTGATAATGAACCGGGTGGCCGCCGCACTGTGGCGGTGCGTATACGCCTGCTCACCCGGCAGGACGCACTGGACCGACAGGTTTAGCCCAAAGCGGGCCCCCTTGGGGTTCGGGGGATTGACCCGCCCCACCAGGCGCCGCACCACGCCGCTTTCATCGGCCGCGTCAGTCGCCAAGCGAACGTGCTTGGACGCGGCGATAACGGCTGGCTCGATCGCCTCCCACTTCCAATGGTAGGGATGCAGCTTGACGCGCGGGCGATCGCCGATACGAATGATGTTGAGGTTATTCTCGGCGCAGTATTGCTCGAGGCTCTCGAGGTCGCTGATGTCACTGGCTGCCACATGTGTCTCCTTCTCGCGGATGTTGCCGGCCACGAACCTGTGCCGAGTCGGGCTTCAGGTTAGCTGGTGCGGTCAGCTTCCGGATGGACGATGATCTCATGGTACTCCTTCACGGAGCGGTCGTCGGCTGCTTGATGCCCAATGTGGGAAAGGGCTGCGTGACGAGCCGCACGTACACGAGCCTGGTTGAGACCTTAGCTGGGCCGCATTTGCGGAGCTAATCGACACCTGCCAACATGGGAGTAATCACTTGACGTTAAGCATTTTCTCCCGTGGGGTGAGTGGCGTAAACCTGGTATGCTGCCACGCTACACCATGTCCGACGAATGAAATCTGAAAAAGGAAGCTCCCGCCGCTTAGACATCTCTTCGGGCGCGGATCGACATCGTTTGCTCTTTCTCGACCCGGCCGCCGATGTCCAGTCCACTGGCCATCGTTGAGACGGCCATCGCACCGCTCCGATCAGGAATAGGAGGTCCATCGTGAACCTGTTGCGGACAGGCCTGCTCTCTTTGATGTTGCTCGCATTCCTGGCGGGCTGCACCCAGCCATTTCCTAATTCACGGCAAAGCGCCGGGCAGGCAGGAAGTCCGCCGCGACCTGCACGTGAACAGACCTTGATCATGGCAGTGCGAGTAGAGCCGGTGACAATCGCTGCACGGCCGTTGGGTAACCCATCTGTTGCTATAAAGGCCTCGGGGCGCGTTTTCAACGCGGCACTCGACCTCATCGATGATCGCAATGTGCCACGCCCCTATTTGGCGGAGAGCCTGCCTCAGCTCAATACCGATACCTGGCGTCTGCTCCCGGATGGACGAATGGAAACGATTTACCGTCTTAAGCCCAATCTGGTGTGGCACGATGGCATTCCACTCACCGCCCACGATTTCGTCTTCTCCTGGCGCACGTATGCCACTCTCGAGCTCGGCGCAGCGAGCTCGGCACCCATCAGTCTGATGGAGGAGGCAACCGCGCCTGACGATCGTACGCTTAGGATCCGGTGGCGTCAGCCGTATCCTCAGGCAGGAGTGCTTCAGGCATCAGGCAGACTGTCCGAGTTTCCCGCGCTGCCCCGCCACATCCTTGAAGCCGCGTATGACGAGGGCCAGTGGGATGCTTTCGCGGCCCATCCGTTCTGGACGCGAGAGTTCGTCGGTCTGGGTCCCTACAAGCTCGAGCGATGGGATCCCGGCACTTCGATCGAGGGCGTGGCATTCGCTGACCACGTCGGCGGGCGGCCCAGGATCGATCGCGTTCGCCTCATCTTCACGCCAGACTCCAACAGCGCGCTCGCCAACCTGCTTTCCGGCGGAATCCACATAGCAATGGACAACGCGGTCTTCTTTCAACAGGGAATCACCGCGAAGCGAGAGTGGGCTCCGGTACATGGGGGCACGCTGCTCGTTACCACGGACCTCTACCGCGCCACCTACGTCCAATTCAGGCCCGAGGTCGTCAACCCCCGCGCGCTGACGGACGCTCGGGTGCGCAAGGCGCTCGCTCATGCGCTAGATAAGCTGGCCCTGAATGACACGCTTTACGAGGGCGAGGGGATCATGACAGACACCATTCTTCCACCGGTCGTGGACTATTACGCGGTCATCGACAAGGCGGTTACGAGATACCCGTATGATCTCCGCCGAACCGAGCAATTGATGCGGGAGGCCGGATTTGCCCGGGGTTCAGACGGCATGTACGAGCAGGCCCCCGAGGGACGGCTCGCCTTCGAGCTGAAGGTCAACGCCTCCGCGCTCTATGAGAATGAGCGCACGATCATGGCGTCCGGATGGCGGCAGGGCGGATTCGACGTGCAGGAAGCAGTGCTCCCGGCCGCCCAGGCGCAGGACGGGCAGGCTCGCGCGACGTTCTCGGGAATGTACAGCTTTAGCACAGGCCTCGGAGAGGGGGCGCTTGCCAACTTTGTCGCGACCGCGATCCCAAGGCCCGACACGCGGTGGTTCGGCAACAATCGTGGGGCCTGGTCCAGTCCCGAATATGACCGACTTTCGGGCGCGCTGAACGCGACGCTGCAGCAGGATCAGCGGGTGCAGCTCATCTCAGACATGACGCGGATCTTGAGCGACGAACTGCCCGCCATCCCGCTCTACTATGACCTGGGCGCGGTGCCCCACGTTGCTGTGCTGCACGGTCCGGTGCCCGTGGGCCCGGATACCAGTGGGCTCGTGGCATGGAACATCGTAGATTGGGAGCTCAATTGACCCGGCTCGGCAGGCCATCCTCGAGCTTGCGAGGCGTGGGCCTCACCTGTTGCTTTGGGCGCTATCATAGCGTGGCTCCCTTGCAACAATGCAGGAGGTACCGATAGCCTTGATACGTCAACGCCGGCCGACATGGCTCGTCGCGGTCGTAGCTGCTCTTATATTGACCTCATGCGCGCCCGGCGGATCGACATCGACCGGCCCGCAAGGGGGCACGCCCGAGCGACAGAAGGCGGTGACCATTGGTGTGAGCAGCGCCGTGGATGCGATGTCGAATATGGGCGGCACCACCACGGTTGGCGGCTGGGTATCGCTCAGCGAGCTGCACTCCAGTGCCCTCGTGACATCCGACGAACAGACTCGCCGGCCCGTCGGTCGCCTGGCCGAGCGGGTCCCGACGCTCGACGATGGCACGATCTCGGTGGCGCCGGAGGGACGGATGCGCGTCGCCTACACCCTGCGCAAGGACGTTGTCTGGCACGATGGCACCGCGCTCACAGCCGAAGATCTGGTGTTCTCATTTCGAGTGAACAGCGACCCGGGGATTCCGAACCCCAATCAGACCGAAGTCCGGTTTATGGAGTCGGCCGAAGCGCCCGACCCCTTCACGTTTGTCCTTTACTTCAAGCAACCCTACTATCGCGCTGGCTCGATCGGCATCCGCTCGTTCTGGCCGCACCCCCGCCACATCCTCGAGGAGCCCTACGAGCGCTACCTCGCCACCCGAAACGCCGACGAATTCGTCAATCTTCCCTATTGGACCTCCGAATACGTCCATACCGGCCCGTACCGGTTGGTCTCTTTCGATCCAGCCGGGGATATCGTCTTCCAGGCGTTCGACCGGTATTTCCTCGGTCGTCCGAAAATCGACGTGGTCCGAGTGAGACTATTTCTCGACGAACGGACGCTCTTCTCCAACCTCCTCGCCGGTACCGTGGACCTCATCATGGAGAGCACGATCCACCCGGAGCTCGGGTTCCAGCTCAAGGACCGCTGGGAGCCCTCCGGAGAGGGCATCGTCCCGGTCAAGAACATCGGGCAGCGATTTCTGGCCTCCCAGTGGAAGCCCGCCTACCAGATCGAACCGACGAACCTCGACCCTCGGGTGCGAGCTGCGCTCTACCACGCGTTCGACCGAGAGGCGCTTTCCGAGGGCCTCCAGTCCGGGCACGGCGAGCTTGTGGCGCAAGAGCTTCTCACCCCGGGCTCGCTCTTCTACGAGGAGACCCGCGGAGCCTTCCGCCGCTACGGCTACAGCCCGGATCGGGCGCGAGCGCTCCTGGCAGAAGCCGGCTGGACCGCGGGGCCGGATGGCATGCTCCGCCATGCCTCTGACGGCCGGCGCTTCCGCAACTCGATCACTGCCACGGCAGGTCGCATCGAACAGGAATCGCCCGCGTTTGCAGATTACTGGCGGCGGATTGGAATGGAGGTAGAGGAGCGCGTCGTGCCCGCGGCGTTCGTCCGCGACCGCACCTATCGCGCTCAGTATCCGGGGTGGGAAGCCAGCTCGGCCGGGGCGGGCGACGGCATTATTCGACGCATGGAGGGGCCCGCGGCGACTGCGGAGAACCGGTGGGTCGGGAACCGCGACGGATACGACGATCCGACTGCGCAACTCCTCCTCAACGCGTATTGGTCGAGCATTCGGGAAGAAGACCAACTGCGATCCATGCGGGCGATCAGCGAATTCGCGGAGGCGGAGTTGCCGATTCTGGTCCTCTTTACCACGGCCGACCACCTGGCGGTGCGAAAAGGCGTGCGAGCGCTAAGTGATCACATGGGCGGAGAGGGGGGTGGCGGCACGTACGGCACCTACAGCCGAAACGCGCATCTCTGGGATGTCGACTAGGCGGCTACGCTCGGGGTGGCAGTTCGGTCTGAGTTGCCCGCTATCAATCTGTCACCTCCCACTCGAATATGTTCCAAGACACCCCCGACTTTTCGGCGACCTCACCCACCGGGCCCTGCACGCGATTGCGGGCGATCAGCACTTCGGCATGATAGAGCAGCATGCCAATGCCCAGAACCTCAGACATGCGCGTGTGGAGCTCGATGATGTGGCGGCTTCGCTCGCGGTCCCCAAGAGTCGTCATCGCTAGGTTGAAGAGCCGGTCGACTTCCGGATCCTGGAAGCTCCCCCGGTTGGCTCCTTGCCAGCGAGCCTCCGCTGTCGGAGCGTGGGCGGACGTAAACGCAAAATTGTCGAGCGGCGCCGATCGCGCGGTTGTACTCACCGCGGGGAAGCTGACACGATGCTCGAGGTCCCGCTGGCGAGCTGCCGGGATGATATAGATGCTCGATCTGACGCCCACAGCCTTCCAGTTATCCGCGAGAATCGTGGCCTCTTGCTCTCCACCGCCATCGGGCGTTGTCCAGATATCGATGTCCAGGCTCTGACCAGCGGAGTTCGATAACGGTGCGGTAGCGTCTTGTCGGCGCCACCCAGCTTCGGCGAGGAGCGCAGAGGCGCGGCCCGGGTCGTAGGGGTATTTGGCTACCGCCCGTTCCACCTCCGGGGCCAGCGGGTCGTTGGGGACGATGAATGCGTTGGCCGCCTTCCCGAACCCCTGGCTCAGAATTTCGGCGAGGCCGTCGCGATCGGTGGCATGCATCAGCGCTTTCCGGACGCGGAGATCCGTCACGGCCCGCTGCCAGTTCGGCACCTCGCGGAACTGGAAGGCGAGATACCGCGGCTGCCGGCTCCAACTGCGAATGTATCCCTCCGCTCGTCCTGCCCACTGCTCGCGTGCGACGACGGCCTCGGGCGCCCGCACGCCCGGAGAACTGACGAAATCGACCTCGCCGGCCAGGATATTGGCGAGCTCGGTGCGCGTGTCGGAGATGAAGCGGATCTCAATGGTGTCGAGTTTTGGGGCGCCCAACGCCCAGTCGCTGTAAGCGCGAGCGACCATAAGGGAGCCGGGGACCCAACGCTCGAGACGGAACGGGCCGCTACCTACGAATTCGGTGGTCCAATCATCCCCATATGCGAAGTTCGCCTTCTGCGTTCGGTACTTCTGCTCGGCGATGTGCCGCGGGAGCGGAGGGAGCTGCTGAAAGCTGAGCGTATTGGCGCCGATGTACGGTTGTTTCCAGCGAACCACGAGCGTGTAGTCGTCTGCCGCCTCCACGCCCGCCATAAGGTTCTCCGGCACTCGATCACGGATAGGCAACTCGGGGTCGAGGTAGACCTCGAAGCCAAAAACGTAGTCGTGAGCGGTGAGCGGGGCGCCGTCGTGCCAGCGCGTCTCGCGCAGCCGGTAGGTCGTCACCATCGTGCCATCGGGGTTGACGACCCAGTCACCGTTCTCCTGGCTGGGGATTTCTCGCGCCAGCATAGGGTGGCTCACACCGGCGAAGTCGAAATAGGTAAGGTATGAGTTGAAAACCCAGAAGAACTCGTTCAGGCCGGAACCGGCTGCCATTTTTGAGTGCAGATTCTCGGGTTCAGTCGCCCAGGCGATCTTGAGCGTGCCCCGCGGCCCTGGCGCCTGCGCCGGGCCGCTCGCTGCTTGATCCGCCGGCCGCTGGCCCGGAGCAGCGCACGCCGTAAGGAGCGCGAGTCCGATAAGCGCGATGCGGAGTCTACCTGGGTGCATTCGGGTTACCAATCCGGGGCCTTCCACCTGCTACGCGCGGCTGCCCGTTTCCTCGCTCACTTCCCTGATTGCCGTGGCGATGGCCGGGTAGCACCCGCAGCGGCAGATGTTGCCGGTCATCCACCGCGCGATTTCCTCGTACGTCGGCGAGGCATTCTCCTGCAGCAATGCCACGGCGGCCAAGATCTGTCCCGGCGTGCAGTATCCGCACTGAGCTGCGACGTTCCGCATGAACGCGGCCTGGAGTGGGTGCAGCTCACCGTTAGTCTCCAGGCCTTCGATCGTCGTGACCGTCTTGCCATTGGCCTCGAATGCAAGGTAGTTGCAGGAGCTGACCGGGATCCCGTCGATCAGGACCGTGCACGCGCCGCATACTTCCGACTCGCACCCGCGTTTGGTACCGATCAATCCAAGATGCGTCCTCAAGAGGTCCAGCAACTGCGTTTCTACCGGAACCTCGCCCGTCCAGGACTTCCCGTTCACGGTAATCGCCAGTTGCGCCGTCTGTATCATGTTCACCCCACCTGCCGAATCAAGCATATTGCGAGGCCTGGTGTAATGCCCGACGGAGCAGCGCTCTCGTAATGTGAATCTTGTAGTCTGCCGAGCCAAGCAGATCGTCGACGGGCTCCAGGCGCTCGGCGAGATAGGCCTTCGATCCAGCCAGCTTTTGATCGGCCTCCTCAAGGGGCAGGCCTACGAGCTCGGATTCGATCTCGGAGAGTCGGAGCGCCCGGGGGCCGATACAGCCCACGGCCAGTCGTACGTCCTGGATGCGATCCTGCCCCATCTGGACCGCGGCCGCGACGTTGGCCGTCGGCCGGTAGTACTGTTCAATGCGGAGAAACGCACCATTCCAGCCGGGGGAAAGCGGCTGCACCTGGATTTCGGTCAGCAGCTCATCGGGGGCCAGCGCGGTCTCATAGGTTCCGACGAAGAATTCTTCCAGCGGTATTCGCCGCGTCCCGCCAGGGCCAGCCACGACGGCGAACGCTTCGTGAACGAGGAGCGCGGTCCCGGGGTCGGCGTGCGGGTCTGCGAAACAGAGATTGCCGCCGATCGTACCCTGAGCTCGCACGCGGATGTTGCCTATGTGCGACTCTGCTTCGGCGAGTATTGGCAGGCGCTCCCGCACCAACAAGTCCCGCTCTAGTCGGCGATGCGTCACGGCCGCGCCGATCCGGACCAGCTCCCCATCCACCGCGATATCGTCGATCCCCGGAATCCGTTTGATGTTCACCAGGTACTCGGCCTGCACGATGCCATGGCGGAGGAGGAGGAGGAGCTCGGCGCCTCCGGCGTAAATCTTCGCGGCATCGCCGAGCCGACTCAGCTCCGCCGCAGCCTCGGAAACGGTGGTTGGCGTCATCAGGCGAAACGGGCTAAGCAAGATGTTTCCCATCAGCGAATCTCATTGTTCCTCCAGCTCGCCGAGCCCGCGGACGACCGCCTCCTGGGTGAATGGAATCCGAGTTAGGCGGACCCCCGTGGCATCGAAGATGGCGTTGCACAGGGCGGGAGCAACGCAGG